>Ga0105355_10005874_pt1 | contig 10300 bp, 8 predicted proteins | sample GOMGulsemesocosm_2_FD_83508 | JGI IMG/M metagenome (GOLD analysis project Ga0105355, IMG submission 83508) | Methane-oxidizing microbial communities from mesocosms in the Gulf of Mexico - GOM9C Gulf of Mexico | ecosystem: Environmental > Aquatic > Marine > Cold seeps | place: Gulf of Mexico...
CAAAAAGTAAAGTATCATGAGGAAATTAGTGATTTACAAAAAAAATTAGAAACTACAACTATAGAACTTACAAATAGTTACGAGCATAAAATCACTCAGCTAGATGAATCTAATAAAAATAACATCAATGAACTTACTCAGGATTTTGAAGTTAAAATCACACAATTAGTCAAAGAAAATGAAACGGTCTCTTTGGCTTCAACAGCTTTTCAAGAGCAAATAATTGAAACCAAAACTTCCTATCAGAACCAGTTAGATGAAAAAGAACAAAACCATACACTTGAACTCACTAATATAACAACTCGTTTCGAAAACGAGCTATCCAATAACAATCAAAATTACAGTGAAAAAGTATCTGAATTAGAGAATGATTTTACAGTTCAAACTGAAAAACAAATATCAGCTCATAAAGATGAGTCAATCTCTTTAGTCGAAATCTATGAAACAAAACTTGCTGAACTGACTCAAAGTTTTGATACACAATCAAGTGAAATAGCGCAAAAGCATAGTTCAACAACTCAATCACTTACTGATAATTATGAATCGAAAATTACAGAGCTAACACAAGACAAAGAATCTCATATAGCACAAGCAAAAGAATCCTATGCAACTGAAATTTCAGATTTAAACAATGAGGTTTCAAATAAAACAGATTTATTAACAACAAGTAATAAAAATTTAAATGAAACACAAATACAAAACGATCAATTACAATCTCAACTAACTGACTCTGAAAATAATTTAAAACAAAAAACAGTAACATTGGATGATGCTTTAGAAGCTAAAACGCTATTACAAACAACGCTAAAACAAACAGAGTCTAGAATTTATGATTTAAAAGAACAAAACACTTCTGCAAATGAGCATAATCAAAATTTAAACGACTCTTTAAATGCACAAAAAGAAACAGTAGAAAAAGCACAGCAGTTATCTGAAGCTGCAAAAACATCATTGTTAAATATGAAACAGGAAAACCAAAAGTTAATAGAGCAGATGAATTTCATTAGAAATAATTCAACATCTACTCTAGAAAGGTTAACTAACAAATCAGAGATCGCGATTTCTAAAATTAGAAACTTAGAAGAAAAACTAACGAGCGAACAAACTTCGAGTTACCACGTTAAATCTGACAATGAAAGATTAAAGGAACAGCTTGACTTTATAAAACAAAACTCAAGTACCACATTTGAAAGGCTAACCAAAAGCGCAGAGCAAGCGATGACTAAAGTCAGGCTCTTAGAAAAAGAAAACTCAGACCTTAAAGAAAACGTTTCAAATACATCAAATGCTTAAAGTGACTTTACTTTAACCGCAGGATTACCCAAATAAAGACTATTTGGGTCAACATCTTTGCTAACCACACTTCCCGCGCCTATAACACTATTATCACCAACCTTTACACCAGGTAGAATAATCACCCCAGCTGCAATCCAGACATTTATTCCTATATTAATATCCTGAGAATAGTTATGCTTTTTTAATCTCTCCAGTGGATTTATATCATGCGATACAGTCAGTATTTGTACATTTGGTCCAATAAGAGTGTCTTGTCCTATATTTACCTTACCGCCATCTAATATCGTACAATTAACATTAATATAAACTCGATCTTCTAAAAATATTTGGTCTGAATAATCACAATGAAAACCTGATTCTATAAAAACATCTTGACCACATGAACCAAAAGTAGATTTCAATCGTTTTAGATTTCCTTTACTTGGACTTTTACTAAATAAACGACAAATTTCATGTATTTGTTTTCTTTTTTGAAGACGTTCAGGTGATAAGCTATCAAAACGTTTTTTCATTTAACTACTCTCAAATCAAAGGATCATAATTTAATCATGAATATCACTCACGACAAAGTTTTTATCTCACTTTATCTAAGGGTAAAGAAAACATAAAACCTGTACCAATGTTTATTTCAGAATGTACAGTAACAATCCCCCCTAATGCTTCCACTTCAGCTTTTACTGCTGAAAGCCCCATTCCCCTCCCTGATAATTGACTTATTGATTGTGTTGTACTTAGTTGATCGGAAAAGATAAGTTGAAGTAATTTATTTTTAGAAGTGACTAAAGCTTCTTGCTCTGTAATTAAATTAAGCATGATAGATTTCTCAACGATTTTTTCTAGATCTATTCCATGTCCATCATCTGATATTTCAAGCTGTAGGTAATTTTCATTACTTGATACAGTACATTTAATTTCAGCTAGCGCTGATTTATGAGACAACTCTCTTTCATCTTTACTTTCAATGCCATGACATATACAGTTTCTAAATATATGAACTAATGCCCGATTGAAACTATTTATATTTTTCTCATTAACAAACACAGAATCCCCAGTCACAACCAAAGACTTGATTGATTTATCAAATCGTTTTGCTAGTCCTTCTAAGCTTGAACGGTGACATTGTATAAGCTTCTTAAAATCAACTTTACTAAGTTGCTGACAGACATATATTAAAGGTAAAACATCACCTGTTAAATTTTTATTTGAAACTAGATTTACTGTGATACTTTCTATTTTATCTACCAAAGATTTCTCAACAGATATACAATCTTTCATTGAAAAAAATGGGTCCCCTAAAATATCAATCAACATGTCTAAATCTTTTTTTAAATTACGTTTAATTTCAGATAAACATAATAGTTTACGAATCATATTATGGCTTGTTGCTTCATCATTAATTAATAACAAACCAAAAGCATCTTCTATTTCATGTAATGTGTTCGTGATATTATCTAAATAGAATTGAGAGAATAAACTTTTAAATGTATGCAACTCTCTATGAAGTTCAGCTACTAATATAAGGTTGATTAGATTCACTTTCTCATCTGTATAATCACTTTTTTCTAGGTTGAAAACAAGACGGTCAAAAGCCTCTAGTGTTTCAAAAAAAAGTGATTTATCATTAACCACAGCTAATACTAACTGTAATTTTTTTTGATCTTCTCTCGCCTCTTTTTGCAATTGATATTGCTCGGTTTTATCCGTTAATATCAACATAATCTTATGATTTTCTTGCATCTGAAAATTTAATGCTATTTTTTTATCATGTATTTCTAAATCCTTAGGTAAAAGAGAAACAATTAACTCTACCTTGAAGTCATCTTCTTCAGATAAAGCGCGCTGTAATATCTTTTTATTATTTTGTTTTGTTAATAAATCACCGCTAAATAACAGTTCTGCAATACACTTCCCTGAAGGTTCAGTTAAAAAAATCTGTTTACATTGCGCGCTATATTCACTTCTTACAATTAATGTTTGACCAAAATACAAAAAACCTTGCCCTGAACTATCTAAAAGAGCTTGTACTTTCCTCTTGGTTTTTGCTAATTGCTCATTTGATTTAGAAACAGATGCAGCAAAACTAGCTATTTTTCTATTCCAAGCAATGGTCGCAGAAAATACGATTAGGCTAATAATTATCATTTGCCATATCAAACTGTAGTCAGTTTTGACTAATAAATCTTCACGTCTATTCCACTTCTTAAATATTGAGTTTCTTTCTAATGGCGTTATTTCACTCAAAACTAAATTAATAATATCCAACAATTGTGGCAAGTCTTTATGAACGGCAAAACTAAGAGTATCTAAAAATTCAACTTGCCCAGTAATTTTTAAATTATTTATGCCAAGCTCATCCATCAGATAAGAACAATGAACCAAAGGACATAACAATAAATCTATTTCGCCTTGATTTACACTCAAAATAGCTTGTGTCATAGATTCAAAAGGCTTAATTATTAAATTGGGGTAATTATATTGGGTATAGAGTAGATAACTTGCATCCTTAACAATACCAATACTTTTGCTATTTAAATCGTGTAAATCCTCGAATGAAATTGATTGCTTATTTGAACTGACTAAGATTACAGGCGAAGTAAAGAATGGCTCTGAGAAAATATAATCCCTTTTTAAGTTTTTGTTTGTTTTATTACCCACGATAAGCTGAGCAGGCTCTAACCCAAACTGTACTTCAACATCAGATGAATATTCTTTAATTAAATTTATAGGTATTTTTTGCTCAATTAAACTTAAAAAATCAGCAATCATGCCTTGATAAACTGAATTTTCAACCTCACCCAAAGGTAAACCTACCGTAGGGAGTAAAATTTTCAATTGTTCATTTTTTCTTAACCATAATATTTGTTCTTTACTGACTTTTGATCTTTCATCATTTTCAAATTGACTTCTATTAAACCATTTACGCCTCAAAGCTATAAATTCTTCTTCAGGAATAGCAAATACAGCTTTATCAATGATATTTCTAAGTATTTTATTATTTAAGCTTGTAGCCATCGAATGAGATGATTGCTTTATCATCTCAACTTCAGAAATAGATGAAAAGACTAAATTTTTGATTAAATATTTTTCAAGTAAATAATCAGCTACAGCCTCAGGTGCAATAAATGCGGATATTTTTTTCTCTGACACAGCTAGCAACCCATCTTTTATGGAAGCAACATAATAATATTTAATATCAGGGTATTTTTGTTTTAAAATTTTGACTATTACTGAGTTTTTTTTAACACCTAAGCTTTGATTGTTTAGGGATGCTATATCCGCATTTTCTAAGCCATTTTTATGCGTAATTAAAACATTACGGCTTTCAAAATATGGCAACGTGAAATGCGCTTGCTTTTTATTTTTGGAACTTGTCATGGTATCTAGTAATACATCAAAAACTCTTTCATCTAACTGCCTAAATTCATCATAAAATTTGTCATAGGAATACTCTAATTGAATATTTAATATTTCACTGACTTTCTCAATGATATCTATGCTGAACCCTTTATATTCACCATTTTCAATATAATTGAAAGGAGCGAAATCTTCCTTTATGTTAACCTTTAATATTTTTTTATTTTTTAAATATGTTAATTCTTTAGCAGATAAACCTAACTTGTTTTTTATTGGTGCTGATTCTAAAATCCACTTTTTTTTCAGTTGCATTACCTCAAGATCAGAAATCGAGTTTACTGTTTTATTTAAAATTGAAGTAAGGGTCAAATTATTTTTATTGGTTGCTAAGCTTAAAGAGATATTTTGAATTTTAAGCTCTTTTGGTACAGGGCTGATCCTCAAACTTGCCATGTACCCCTTAATAATACGCTGGCTACTATCACTTTCCACAGCAAAATGAACATCGGCCCCCCCAGAAACTAACAAATCGAAAGCATCTTTAGCTCTGTCAACTTCGATAATTGGATTTTCAGGAAAAGTACTTTTTATATTTTCATTTACACCAAAACCAACAACTATTACTATTTTTTTATCTTTTAGATTATTTAATTTACCGACAATTTGGGACTCATTTTTACGGGTTACGCTAACAAAATTAACATGTACATAAGGTTCAGTAAAAGCAGCATATTGTGACCTTGTCTCTGTTTTTAAAATATTAAGCATAATATCTAATTCATCACTCTTTAACATCTCAAGATAATCTACCCACGATTTATTTTGAATAAACTTCAGCTGCAAACCTAATCTATCAGTAATTAGTTTGATATAATCAATGCTTACCCCTACCGGTTTTCCTTTTGAAATATAATTAAATGGTGGAAAATCAACTTCACTTTGAACACGAAGAATCGGGTTTTCTTTGAGATAAGAAATTTCTGACGCTGACAACTGATTTAGAATGCTTTCACTGTTAGTATCTTTTTTAGTTACTCCAAACCATTTAGCTCTAAGGTTCTTTTTTTTATACTCAGGTATAAAATTAATTGCTTTATTTATAATATTAATTAAGGATAAATTATTTTTATTCGCTGCTATCGACTCATTTCCGGCAAAAAAATCAAGTAAAGTTAAATCTAAACCTGTAAGTTGAAGCTCTTCAATATAATGATTAGCCACTGCGTTACTAACAATAAATGCATCAACTTCATTTTTTGAAACACCAACTAGTCCCTTAATTTCTGAATCTAGATTTACTTTTATAATATCTGTATATTTTTTAGATATCATTTTAGATATCATATGATCTTTTACTATTCCAAGCTTTTTCCCTTTTAATTTTTCTAGTGTATTAAACTTAAAAAATTGACTTTTTTTTGTGACTAATGCAAGTGATACTTTTGCGATTGGTTGTGTAAATGCGAAGTTTTTTTTTCTTTCTGAAGTCTCGCTGATATTAACGATTAGATCTAATTGTCCATCTTTTAACATTTTTAAATATTCAGACCATGACCTATCAGGAACATAATTAAACTTAATACCTATTATCTCTGAAATTAACACCAAATAGTCAATACCATAACCCACTGGTTTATTATTAACTCTGTAATTTATCGGTGCATAATCATTATCATTTTGAACTGTTAACACTGGATGTTCTTTTAAATACTTTTGCTCTTTGGGGGTTAATAATTGCCAGAACTCGGGATTGGCTAAAGATGGAATTTGTTCACTTTGAGATGAGAAAGAAAAAATAAAAATAATAATAAAAAAAATTAACTTGGGAGGTGAACGATTGATTGATATTTTCACATCTAACATCGATACATCCTTATAAAGACTCAGTTATTTTTAGTAAGTGCTAAAAACTTACAACCTGGTTTCTGCCATTATTTTTTGCTTGATACAAGGCTTTATCGGCACGTTCAACCAAAGCATCATCCGTATCACCTTCTTTAAAAACAGAAATTCCAAAACTTGCCGTTTTATTACCAACCGTTGTAAATTCATATTGATCTATTATTTGTCTTAATTTTTCTGCTAGTTTTATCGCATCAGTTTCATGAGTACCAGGGCAAATAATCATAAACTCTTCCCCTCCCCAACGACCTAAAGTATCAGAAGTACGAATTTGTTCTTTTAAAATTTGTGCAAATTCAATCAAAACTTTATCACCAACTAGATGGCCATATTCATCATTTACATTCTTGAATTTATCTATATCTAAAATCATGACGGAAAAAGTGCTTTCGCCTCTATTTGAGCGAGACATTTCATAATCAAATACTTCTTCTAATTTAACGCGATTGTAAATTTTCGTTAACCTATCTGTAATTGCAGATACCTCTAACATTTTAGTTTTTAACGCTAATTCAGCATGCGCTTCAGCTAAAGAGTTTTGCACTTCTTTTAACTCTGTAATATCAACAGCAATTGAGTATTTGGCAATTCGTCCATCCGGCCAACCAATGCATTTGTCTTGAAGTTGATACCAGCGGTCATTTACCTCATTAAATTTTTCATGTATTAATGTTTGATTATTAATTTCATTTTTTTCGTTTAATAACTGCTTTATATTACAAAAGTGACATGGACTTTCTTCATAATAAATCGCTTTATAACATTTTTTTCCTATCAAATTTTTTGTAGCTGATTTAAAGGCCTTATTCACAAAATAACTTCATAAGTATTTACATCTGCCACATATATCCCAAATGGGATTGCATCAAATAAGCTATTAAACAGTGACATTTCAGCAGTAAGCTTCATTTACGATACCGTATTAAAACTTTATCTATTGTATCTGTTAATTTTTCCAATCTAATGGGTTTTAAAACATAGCCTTTTGCACCTGCATCTATGGCATCCATCACCATATTTTCTTGACCATGAGATGTAACCATAATAATTAAAGCATCAGGATCTAGCGCCAATATTTTTTTTGTTGCTTCAATGCCATCCATGTCAGGCATGGTGATATCCATCGTCACCAAGTCAGGTAAAAACTCTTTATAATGGGTTATTGCCTCTAGCCCGGTTTTACTGCGATGAATAACTTCATGACCAATATCAACTAATAGTTTTTCTAGTTTTTTTACTGTGATCATGGAATCATCAACAACTAAAATTTTTAAACTTTGATTCATAATTCCTCCTGTAAATAATCTAATTTACAGTCAAATAGTTCCCTTGGACCAATACAAAATATTTGTAATCTACCCATCTTTGTTTGAACATCTGCGGTAAAAAACTGTGCATCTTTATGTCTATAAATATTTTTAGCCTCTGTTATCACTACTGGTGGTGATAAAGTAATTGTTTCACCTTCCAACTGAAATCGACTTAGGCTGTTTCCTAGAATAATGTTAATAATATCCGCAACGGTTTCTTCTAAATAAAGTTCTAATTCATCTTCAGGGATATCAAGTTCTTCTGTATATTTTTGAGTACTATATTCGGCAAGGTTGCGATCAAAGCTCATAGCAAACATCACACGAACCGGACCTTCAACCGCAAGTATTGAGGTTAGATAATCTAATGTTAGCCTTTGAACATCACTGAAATGGAATTGTATATGGCTATTTGGGATCGCAAGTTCAGTTTCAAAAAAAGAGTGTGTTCTTTCGCATACGTATTCAACTAAACGGCGTGCGTCAACTACTTTCAATGCCATTACTCCCCCTAAAATGTATATATCCAAACCAATTACATAAGCTGATTTCAGTTATAGCGACTAAGGTATAATTTTATTTTATTACATACATTTAGAATCATAGTTTAGATTTTAAAATATGCTCATTATTACTTAACAATTCCCTTATAAAGTAAATATATTGCGCTTCAAAAATACAAAAAGCGAAGTTAAAAACTTCGCTTTCAATGCTGCAATTATAATATTCTGAGAAATTAGCTATTGCATAACTCTTTTAATGCTTTACCTGCTTTAAAAACGGGCACATGCGCACCTGGAATAGTCATTGCTTCACCTGTTTGTGGATTTCGACCTTGACGCTCAGGGCGGTAATTAATAGAGAAATTACCAAAGCCTGTCAGTTGCACTATTTCGCTTTCATAAAGTTGTTTAGTAACCGTGGCAACAAATGCCTCATAAAATTTCTTAGCTTGTACCTTAGTGATATCTGCATCTTTAGCGATTTGGCTGATTAGTTGTGTTTTGTTCATCGATTTTGTATTAACTGAAAATTTTGCAGAATAATAGCAGGTTTCATTAAGTTGAAATGTTGCTTTTTTGTAGCATTTTCAAGATATGTGCACCTTATTTTTATTTAATGATTAAAGTGCTCACTAAGCAAACAATGCGCACTATAATCATTTGGATATACTAGATTTATTTAACTAAAATTAAAGATTCAAATACGTCAGCTGTAATATAGCCTAAATTTTTATCTCCATTCTTGGGCTTTATTTTTGTTGAACCCATAAAATGCTCTCGCTCTTTACTGCCATCGTTATCACAATATGCCAGCATAAATCCAAGTTGTTTACCGATATTTAATTTTACCGGCTTTATCGCTTTACCAGAGTGAGTAGTGAATCCATCATCATAAACATCAATTGCCAACTCCCATATAACTTTATGAGGTGCGGCTTTATCTCGTTGCCATACACTTTTAATATGATCATTAAGCAATACGAAACCAGTTGAACCATCACTATTATTAGGCCCGATATCGACTACCTGATTATCTAAAGCAACATGATAAGCAAAAGCATTATAATTAAATTGGTGATTTCCACCCGATTTATCTTCATCTATGAAAACCTCTAAACAGTCATCATCCCAATACAAATATTTAGGATCACTATGTTGATCAAATAAAATATCATCAACAATTTCTGCTAATAGATAAAGTTTCCGCTCATCCCAAATAATCTTAAATCGACCATTAAAATCATCATTTGTGGGGACTTCTCCTAAAATATGTTGGTTTAAAGGATACCATTGAGCATTATTCCAAACTTTCTCATTACTAATTCCATCAATTTTAATGGTCTCTTTTGTATAAATGGCCTCAAATGCCAAACTTTGAAAAGAAAAAGTGATAATGAATATTATTTGTTTAATAATCTTAAAGCCCATAACCATTCTCCAGTAGTTTTGTCTGAATTTTCTCTAAAGTATTAAAAATTGACAAGTTTGCGTCTACTAAAGTGACATCTGACTCATTTATTGTTGACTCTAATGCTTCATATTGGCTTGCTAACAATTGACTGCAAAAAAAATGATTCATGCGTTTATCTAACCTATGATGAATATCTCTAAAAGGCGCATATAAATGAAAATAGCTGATATCAAAGTTCAGCATTCTAAATATATTACGATGATTTTTTTTTAATCCTGAAAATGCCAAAATAACTCCTATACTATTTGCATGATGTTTTACTAAATGTTTTGATATTCTATCAATCCAAGGTAGTCGCATTGCATCGGTCAAAGGAATTCTAGCTGACATAAGTGATTTAGCTTCAGGTGAATGAAAATCATCGGCATCCAAATATGGCATAAACAACTGCTCTGCCAATTGATGTGCTATTGTTGACTTTCCGCATCCACTAACACCCATTACAATAATTAATTTCGGGTATA
>Ga0105355_10005876_pt1 | contig 10299 bp, 10 predicted proteins | sample GOMGulsemesocosm_2_FD_83508 | JGI IMG/M metagenome (GOLD analysis project Ga0105355, IMG submission 83508) | Methane-oxidizing microbial communities from mesocosms in the Gulf of Mexico - GOM9C Gulf of Mexico | ecosystem: Environmental > Aquatic > Marine > Cold seeps | place: Gulf of Mexico...
TAAAGTCAGTAATAATTTGCTCGAATTAAGGAATTTAGTACAGGTAGCCGAATTAATTATTCGTTGTGCAATGGATAGAAAAGAAAGCCGCGGTTTACATTACACCTTAGACTTTCCTGATAGTATAAAAAACCCCAAACCTACCATATTAAATCCTACACCGGTAACTCTGCCAACAGAGCCTTAATGAGCCACGACAAGATTTCTCATCACTAACGATAAACGTGAAAAATCTTGTGCGGATAAACTATCTCTAAAAATAAAAACCTGCTTGAGATTAGCTGTTGGTTGAAGGGCGGAAAGTGAGTTCAGAGTAAGCCAGCAACCGACAAAACTTAATCGGCTGCTTGGTAATAATTGAAAGTATTCTTCGCCATCAAATGAGCAAATACCGTGCTGGTTGATTTCAAATCGATAAGCCAACTCTGCTTGCTTGGTACTTGCTTTGCTCACAACAACGCTCGCAACAATAAATGAAAGAGCAGCGAGACCCAGAGCCAAATGATAGGCATAGCTGAAAGATAAAATTAATAATATAGTGAGCAGTAATGTCCCACCAATGGTAACGACTAATTTATAACATGATTTTTTAACGTGAATATTATACTTTAACCCTATTGAGAATAAGTTGCACCATGGCGTTAAGTTCATTGTCTTCACAGGTTTTATGCCCCATAAACCAAGCAAATAAATCAGGATCTTGCTCTGTTAATAAACGTTCGAAGGTTAGCTGGTCAGTTGCAGATAATTGATCATAGGCCTCGTCAACAAAAGGAATGAAAAGTACATCTAATTCCAACATTCCTCGACGACAAGCCCACTTTAACCGCGCTTTATTTACTATAGGTTTAGCATCTATAGACTGTGAGTCAAGTTGTGAAGAATTTGCTGCTGTTGACATATTAAGTTACCTGAGAATAATGTTAAGCGAATAAACTTAGTTCCATTGTATCAATAACACTGCTTTACTCGCCAATTAATTCCATCTTTTTTATCTGAAAACTTGAATTATTGGCTTTTACCCCTTATTAAACCTGTAACAATCATTAAAAATCACTCTATAATGCTAAACAATTTTACTGCCGAATTACCAGCGCTTGAACAACTGCCAAAGTCCTTTTTAGTTTCATTAACTCACTACAGCGCAATTGCGTTATCTGGTGAAGAAAAAACTCAATACTTGCAAGGTCAAGTAACTTGCGATGTCGATAGCTCAAACGAAAATAATCTTATTGTTGGTGCTCATTGTAATGCTAAAGGTAAAGTTTTTAGCGCATTTCGCTTAATCACTCGCCATGATAGTCACTTATTAATACAGCCCAAGAGCAGTATTACCCAATCATTAGCCGAGTTAAAAAAGTTTGGCGTTTTTGCTAAGGTAACTATTACTCAAACTAATGATTTAGCGATTTTTGCACTTATTGGTGAACAGGCAGCAGAGTTACTACAAACCCTGTTTGGCCAAGTCCCTGACAGTTTAACCCCGATAGTACAAGTGAACAGTACTACCATCATCTATATCGCCGGAAAAATAAGTCGTTACTTATTAATTGATCAACAAGATCTGCTTACTTCAGCACTAAACGAGCTTGCTTTAAGTGTATATTCTCATCAAGTCTGGGATTTATTAGAAATTAATGAAGGTTTTCCACAACTTAATGAACAAACTAGTGGTGACTATGTGCCACAAATGCTGAACTTACAAGCTATCAACGGTATCAGCTTTACCAAGGGCTGCTATTTAGGCCAAGAAACCGTTGCCCGTATGCAATATCTAGGTAAAAACAAACGCGCGCTATTTGCATTAACCTCAACCTTAGCAAAACCACTAGGTGATGAAGAAGCAATTGAACTTCAACTAGGCGATAATTGGCGTAAAGCAGGCGATATATTGGCCTCATACCAAAGTGATGATGGTCAATGTTACCTACAAGCCATACTTAACCGAGATGTTAATAACAACACAGTGTTCAGACTTAAACATCAACCTGAAGTACAACTAACCTTACAAACACTACCTTATACATTAATCACTGAATAACTCAGTATAATTAACGTAACAAACCAATTTACTCTACTTTACTACTTGGAATATTTATGAAAATCACTAAAAAATCAGTTGTTGTTATGCATTACGCGGTATCAGACAGCGAAGGCACACTCATTGATAGTTCATACGATCACAAACCAATGACTATTATACAGGGCACTGGTTATTTAATTCCTGGATTAGAAGATGAACTTATTGATCATCAAGCCGGTGATAAGTTTGAGGTAGCGGTCGCTTGCGATCAAGCTTATGGAGAACGTCACGATGAATACGTTCAAACCGTACCGAAAGAACTATTACAGGGTGTAGAAGAATTAGCTGTTGGCACTCAGCTTCGCGCTAGTACTGATGATGGTGAGCAAACAGTTATTGTTATTGACGTTACCGACGATGAGGTAACTGTTGATGGTAACCACCCTCTTGCAGGTATTGATTTAAGCTTTGACGTTGAAATTTTAGACGTTCGTGAAGCAACCGAAGAAGAGCTAGCTCATGGTCATATCCATGCTGAAGGCGAATCGTGTGGCGGAAGTCATGAACATGATGAAGCTGAAGATGACTGTTGTGGTGATAATACCTGTGATACTAAACACTAAAAGCTAAGCACTAAAGTTAAGTACTAAAAGCTCTGTACTAAGACCAAGGTGTCGAGCAAAGCTTTTAGCAGCCGCATAGCCGCGACAGACATCGCGGCTATGCGGCTAATTTTTTATTCGTAATAGCTTTGGTACTGCTACTAATCTTTAAAATTAGTGAACTGAAACGATTGCTCTAACTCTGCCATTTTAATCGCGCGCATTACCGCTTGTAACTCATCACGTTTTTTACTAGTAACACGTACTTGTTCTCCTTGAATAGCCGCTTGCACTTTAAACTTTTCGGCTTTAATCAACTTAACCACTTTCTTAGCAATATCTTGCTCAATACCTTCTTTAAAGGTAACTTGCTGGCTCCAATTCTTGCCTGTTGCTGATGCAGTCCCTAAAGACATAGCTTTAGCATCGACTTGGCGCTTGGTTAGTTGACTGCGTAACATGTCACTCAGTTGCTTTAATTGATAGTCGCCTTCGGCTTTCATCGTTACTGAGGGTTTATTCCATTCAAAGCTTGCTTCAACACCACGAAAATCAAAGCGATTCGTTAGTTCACGGTTCGCATTATCAACCGCATTACGTACTTCTTCAATATTGATTTCCGACACTATATCCATTGATGGCATAATTATTCTCTTAATATTTTTAATTTACTATTTATATTCTAAAAATGGGCTTCATAAACACATGGGATATTATACGCACGCGTTAGCAAGGCACAAGCAAGGGAATTACATTTTTCAATTAACATCTCGTTCAAGCATGATATTATCGAGCTAAGTTAAATCAATGAACTCTTCCTGTGAAAGTAAGCCATCATCTGATATTTTTTATCATCGTCATTATTGCTACGGTATTATTTGCATTCTCTGCGAATTATTTAATTACTACAATATTAGTCAACGTTTCATTTCATCGACCGAATATTGATACCATCGCCCACTTTATCGGTTTTTTCTGCCTAGCTTGGTTAATTTATGCCCTGTTAGAAATGACGTTAATTTCAATACTATTTACCCTGTCATTTTATGGTGCTCTAACCGAGCTAGGGCAATATTTCTTAGGATTTCGTAACGGCGAATATTCCGACTTCTACGCTGATGTCGCCGGTAGTTTATTTTTTATTGCACTGGCCGGGCTTTATTTATTATGTAAAAAAGCCATTTGGGGTGGCCGTCATTTTGATGAGGGTCATCGTGAGCAAACATTGGGACATACTGAGGTAAACAAATGAACTGGGTTGTAGTCGGTCAAGGCGCTATCGGCTTATTGTGGTATCACCATCTAAACCAGCTACCAAAGAAACACACCATTAATGAGACAAATAGCGCTCACGAGGCTCACGATATTAATGGTATTAATGCACTCCATTTACTGGCATCAACTACACATGATGTCAGCTTAAATACATATCAATTCACTTCGTTAACTCAACAAGTATCAAACGGCATAGTCAATTATTGCCAATCAACACACCTGTCATCGGCCGATGCCATTATTCTGTGTGTAAAGTCTTACCAAATTACAGGGGTGATCAAGCAGATAGCCCCTTATTTACACAACAATTGTCAAATAATTCTCGCCCATAACGGCATGGGCACCCTCAGTGAGCTTAGCGATACTTTTGTTAATAACCACAGTATTTATGCGATGCTACTCACCCATGGTTGTTTACGAACTTCACTATTGAAGATAACCCATACCGGTGCTGGACATGCAAGTATTGGCTTACTGGCAGGAAAACAGAATTACATCAAACAACAGGCACTGTTATCGGTGCTAAATAAGGCCTTACCTCAGGTATATTATGAAAGTAACATCGCAAAGAAACAGTGGGAAAAATTGGCCATAAATTGCGTAATAAATCCTATTACCGCATTACATAATATTGATAATGGCGCGGTAGCAAATGTCGAGTTTGAACAACAAGTAGCCGCTTTGGTCAGTGAAATTATCGTCATCGCTAACACCCAGGGCGTTATCTTTAAACAGGAAGAGTTGGTTTGGAGTATATACAAAGTCGCTAAATTAACAGCAAAAAATTGCTCATCAATGCGCTGCGATATTCTCGCGCAACAAAAAACTGAAGTGGATTATATTAACGGTTACATTCACCGTTTGGGGGAAGAATACGCACTTGCCACCCCTGAGAACACCCAGTTGTGGCAAGCGATTAAAGCACTAGAAGCTAATGCTTTAATCGATTGTAATTAATGTTCTAAAGCAAATAATTTAATAGCTAATAATTTCAGGGTTACACGCAATCCCGTAAAATTAAGGTCGATACACTTTTACATTGCTAAAACCGTTGTCGAGTAAGTATAACGCCTGTAATTTACTCATCACCCCTTGATCGCAATAAAGGAAGTAATCCTTACTCATATCTAAATCGCCAAATTGGGTAGACAATTTATAAAATGGAATATGCTTAACGGTGATATGTTCTAGTTCAAGTGGATTTTCATCTTCTTCTTCCGGTGAGCGAATATCTATAACAATGTCATCTTCACTCAAGTTTTCAACGAGATCTACCGCTGTAATTTCTTCTTCGGTTTCCTTACCAATATCACGAATATCAAAAACACGGGTTTCTGCAACCACTTTATCTAATATTGAAAAATCAAAGTTATCTTCTTCTGCTTCAACTTTCGACAATACGGCTTTCACGGTCGGTTTCTTAGAGATTACCCCACAATATTCAGGGATCGTTTTAGCAAAATCTTCGGTTCCAATTTTTCTAGCAATATCAATAATATCTTGTTTATCATAGGCACCTAACGGACGTAAAATTAGGGTGTCGGTTACTCGGTTGATCACATTCAAATTAGTTAAGGTTTGGCTAGAAACTTGTCCTAAACTTTCACCGGTAACAAGTGCTTGAATCTTTCCTTTTTCAGCAATTTGAGTGGCAGCACGCATCATCATACGTTTAAGCACTACCCCCATTTGACCATTTTCTACTTTTTCTAGAATTTCAGCGACCACTGGCTCAAAGTCAACCGCAAAAAATTTCACTTTATGAGAGGCGCCAAATTTATCCCACAAATAATAGCTTACTTGCTTTACGCCAACTTCATGGGCTGAGCCACCTAAATTAAAGAAACAATAGTGAGTACGTGCCCCTTTTTTAATCATTTGATAACTAGCAACACCAGAGTCGAAGCCACCAGACATTAACGACAGTACATCTTCTTGGGTAGCGATAGGAAAGCCACCTAAACCTTGATGACGCTGGGTAACAATAAAGAGATCTGCGTTTTTGATTTCAAGACGAATAGTTTCGTCCGGATTTTTCAGCTTAACTTTAGCACTTTCAACCGCTTGATTTAGCCCGCCGCCAACGTATTGTTCTACTTTTAGCGAATTAAAGTCATGCTTGCCGGTACGTTTAACACGCACGCAAAAAGTTTTGTTTTCTATTGTTTTGGCATGAACTGCTAATGTTTTTTCATAGATATCATGAACATCAGTAAATGGGGATTGTTGGACCTCTAAAAAGAATGGCACACCCGGTATACACTTTAATGCGTTAATTAAACGCTCACGATTCTCAGGGGTATTGTTTTTGGTATTCACCTCAACATTATCCCAATTCATACGCGTAGTTAACTGTTCATCTACACGACGAAGAACATTTTTAATGTTCGACTCTAAAATTTTAGTAAAACGTTTGCGCACTGGGCGCGATTTAATGGTGATTTCAGCTTGTAGCTTTACAATAAATTTCATCGACAAGGAACCTAAATAATAGCGATATGGAATTTGCGCGCATTATACACAAAAAAACATTAGCATGCTTTGTTATTGCGCTAACAAAAGAGAGATAAGTGTGGCAAAAATACTTTAGAGTGAATCAGCCTATTCGTATAGGTATTGAATTCAACTTATAAGCTTTGGTACTTTATCTTTCTTGAAATATAAACGCCTAATAGTATTACTATTCACGAGCAATAATGTCAGCTCTAGTAAGGTGCCACCAATGGAGCCAACTAAAATATTATTAATCAACCAACACAATGCTCCCGCTAAAAATGCCAGTCGCATTTTTATGCCGCTTAAACAAAACAACGCGTAAGTACCGATACAACTAGCTAAAATAGGAAATATATCTTGATAGCTTTCTGAAATTATCAGCCCTAAAACTATCGTGCCAACAATAAAAGCGATAGCGATCGACCTTTTGGCAGTTCTTATCGCGAGACCTGTTCTAAATACCGATAACAGCGCACACAAACTCGCCGTTGTTGCTTCTAACAAAGCAAAGTGAATAGATTGAGTTAGATTCATCACCAACATCAATATTTTAAGCCGCTTATCATCTGTTTGATAAAAGCACATAATGCCTAACGCATAAATAACAAAACCGAGTACTTGGGCTAATAGATATATAGGGTCGTCAAAAGTCATTGTTTAGTCGTTTGAGTATGGGGAAGTATAAATAAGCATGGCTAACGTAAATGAGGAAACTACCATACCGAGTGCATATATGCGAGAGTATATACTCAAAGATCCTTTATCTACGTACATATTTATCTGAGTCTGCTTTATATGGACATACTTTGTTTTCAACTCAGGAATACATCAGTATATTTCCCCAATAAACGATGCTCAGTCCATAGTCAGTTCACGACCTGCGATATAACGGAGAAGTTCATTTATAAACAATAAAGGGCGGTAGACGTTCTCATAAAGCCACTTAATTATTGATAAAGTTTATCCACGTATTGCCTAACACTATCACGCCAGCTAAAGCGGGTGTTTTTAGCATTATTAACAATATGCTGCCAATAGTTAGCTTGATGTTGAAAAATGTGTAAGGTTTGCGTGAAACACTCAATAAGATTAACAGCTTGCTGTTCAAGGCTATCACCGTTAAAAGCAAAGCCATTAGGATTATTACCATCGATCACAATAGTATCCTTTAAACCACCAACATGATGCACTAAACAGGGCTGACCCGCCCTCATTGCTAACATTTGACTAATACCACAAGGCTCGAAAGAGCTCGGCATTAAAAATAAATCGCCAGACAAATAAGTGGTCGTAGATAATGAATCAATATAACCATTAATAAACAATAAATTGTCGTGTTCAGCCATTAACGCGACTAATTCGGCTTCAATAACACTGTCACCACTACCAAGAATAAATAAATAACCCCGCTGTTCCGCTAGGGTCGTTAATAAATGAGATAACACTGATTTTCCGCCAATAGTTTGCCGTAAAATTAACATTTTTTGATCGGTAAGCCGACCGACACTAGTAACTATAGGCCCAGAATGTTTAGACGTTTCTTGAGCTGTTTTACGCCAGCGAGTGATGGTATGGGCGGCAATATAATGACTTGTTAGTAAGATATTGTGCTGGGCAGTAAGCTTGACTAACGACTGCTCAGCCTGTTGGCAAAAGCTATCAAATGACAGTTTTTTTCTTACCGCCACATCATAATCACAACCATTGAGGATCCCTATTAACCGCCCTTTTTCAGCTTTTTGGATTAAATATTGTTCCAACCCTTCACCGCCAAAAAAACCTTGCTCCGCATTGCTAGCCAGTTGAACTTCTTTAGTGTAATTAGGGGAAACCACATGCACTTTATCAGCGAGGGTTATCCCTGCTCTCATGGCATTAAAACAATGGAGGTACCTAGGATCACAAATTAACTCTCGTTGATAGTTTAACTGCGGATACCAACTCTCTAGTGAAGATATCTGTTCCGTAAAAGGGCGAATACCTTGTAGCGCTATATTGTGGATAGTAAATACCTTTCTAATCCCCTGTAGTAAATGATATTGTGGATCAAATTTGGCAAGTACCACCATACATGCGCAATGCCAATCATGTAAATGAATAACGTCTGGTAATGCTACTTTTTGCTGAACGAGCATTTCAGTTACAGCAATACTAAAAAAGGCAAATTTGGTCGCATCAGTAGCAAATGGTTGCACATCAGTATGACAATAAACTTGCCCTACCCCCGCAGAAAAAAACAATGGATGAACCAATAGTAATTGCCTAACCTGCTTAGAATCATTACTGAGCTGCAATTCAACGAGCTTAACCTGTTCATTTTTTCCTGAAAAAGGAACACTGAACTCGGCTAACACTTGTGATTCACCATAAACATCAACATGATCATAGGCCGGTAGCACAATATCAACATCATGATTTAATGCTGAGACTGCTTTGGGAATATCACGTATTACATCACCAATACCACCCACTTTCATGCCTTTAATACTATCGTTTTCTGACGCAACCATTAATATCCGCATACGACTTATCTGTCCTTAATTATTCGCTGCAATAGCATTGGTTAAAACCGGCTCGTTTATAACTGGCGTTAAGTTTTCAATTTTGGTCACTTCACTAAGTGGCACTTTCTCAGTCATTGCCAAGATCATATCTCGAGTCACTAACACCACACCGTTATTGGTTATTCTAAAGCCATTATTAATATCTTGCTGCCGGTCATAGCCAATGACAACTCCGTCTGGGATCTCGGTGCTTCTATCGATCACCGCCCGCTTAATTTTACAGTTCCGGCCTATTTTCACTCCAGGCAATAGCACTGACTCTTGTACGTGAGCATAAGACTCAACAATAACTTTTGAAAACAAGGATGATTTTTTGACGATAGATCCCGAAATAATGCAGCCACCGGCAACCGTTGAATCAATTGCCATTCCTCGACGTCCATTATCATCAAAAACAAATTTTGCTGGTGGATCTTGCTCTTGATAGGTCCAAATAGGCCAATTTTCATCATAAAGGTTTAATTGAGGATCCGGCATTAATAAATCCATACTCGCTTCCCAATATGAATCTATGGTGCCAACATCACGCCAGTACGGTTCGCACTCCTCATTTGGATCCTCAAATGGAAACGCATAAACTTGATGTTCCTTAATGATTGACGGAATAATATCATGACCAAAATCTCGTCCAGATCCTGCTTGCTCAGCATCTTTTTTTAGTTGTTCAAATAAGAATTCAGTATTAAATATATAATTCCCCATTGAAGCCAATGACATACCTGGTTTACCGGGAATACAATCTGGATTTTCGGGTTTCTCTTTAAAATTGACCACGCGGTTATTATCATCAACCGTCATTACGCCAAAACGATTTACCGTTTCTTCGCTAGGCATTTCAATACAACAAACCGTCATATCTGCTTTAGTTTCTACATGCTTAGCAATCAAAGAACCATAGTCCATCCGATAGACATGGTCACCTGACAAAATCATCACATACTTAGGTAGCTCATGACGAATAATGTCGATATTTTGAAAAACCGCATCGGCAGTACCACAGTACCAATCGTTGCCACAACGTTGACTCGCGGGCAGAATCTCTACTGATTCTCCCAATTCTTGTTTAAAATGTCCCCATGCACGATTCACGTGGCGGATTAATGAATGAGATTTATATTGTGTGGCAATCCCTACCCGTCTTACGCCCGAGTTAATACAATTTGATAACGGGAAGTCAATAATTCTAAATTTTCCACCGAAGTATACTGAAGGCTTGGAACGCCATTCGGTTAGCTCTTCTAAACTGCTTCCTCTTCCGCCCGCTAATATAATGGCATAAGTTTCTCTGGTTAAATTACTAATATAACTATCTTGATAACTAGGCATGTCCATTTCCTTA
>Ga0105355_10005885_pt1 | contig 10291 bp, 5 predicted proteins | sample GOMGulsemesocosm_2_FD_83508 | JGI IMG/M metagenome (GOLD analysis project Ga0105355, IMG submission 83508) | Methane-oxidizing microbial communities from mesocosms in the Gulf of Mexico - GOM9C Gulf of Mexico | ecosystem: Environmental > Aquatic > Marine > Cold seeps | place: Gulf of Mexico...
GACTGTATGTCCCAATACAATAAAACGGTTAGAGAACCACAGATCAGCCAGTTAGATGTCAATAAGTGTATTGACCAATGTAGAAAAATCAGCCCAGAAGTTACCAAAAATAGTGTTGTTTGTGCCATGCTTGCCAAATCAGTTTATTTAGTAAACATAGAGCAAAGAAACAAATCTAAAAAACATAAAGTCAGTTTTAAGATGTTGTCAGATTTATTATCTCCACAACAAAGAAAACGATATACAGGCAATTATATTTCTTTTTTACCCGTTACAGTTGATGCAGATAAATCACTACCAGAGATAGCACTGCAAATACATAATCGAGTTATTGAGTTTAAAACTCAAAGTATCGATATTTCAATGTTTTCACTAACAGAGCAAGCAATAGAACAAGAGTTAGTAGGTACTGCAGATGAGGCCCTTTCTTTTGTTGTAACTAATTGGAATAATTTTGATTATTTAAATTCTGATAAATTTTTACACAATTGTACTTCCAAAAAACATTTAAGCGCTGTAAATATAGAGCCTAAAGACACTTTAGGCGCAGCCTTGGTGAACCGACCTGTTGCTGTTATTAATTTTTCCCCTAACTCTGAATTGTGTTTATCTTTCTTTCCCTCTTTAAGGTCACCTCAAGAAAATAAAGATTTATTAGCAAAATTTAAATTGATACTCAATTCTGACAATTAAAATTTGGATACATAATTAGTGAATTTCTCAGATTTTAAAATTATAGAAAAAATATATGAAAGTGATATTTCAATCATATATCGCGCTGTCACATTGACTGACTTAACGCCTGTTATAATAAAGACGCTTAATAGAGATTATCCTACCCCCGTAGAATTAAGCCAATTTAGAAGAGAGTATGAAGTATCTCAGGAATTAAAAGGAATTAAGAATGTTTGGCAAACCCAGAGTTTACTTCAAATACACAATACGCTTGTTATTGTCGGTAATGATATAGAAGGGATTTCGTTAAAGAAATGGCTAAAATTAAATACAGATATAAACATTAAGACAAGGTTAGATATTGCACTATCTCTCGTAGATGCGTTAAAAGCTTTACATTTAAATCATTTAATTCATAAGGATATCACCCCAGATAATATCATTTTTAATGAAGACACAAAGACAATACAAATCATTGATTTTGGTATTGCTTCATTACTCACTAACGAATTTCATGATTTTCAAAATGTAAATCAATTAGAGGGCACGCTTTGTTATATATCACCGGAACAAACGGGAAGAATTAATCGCAAGCTAGATTATAGAAGTGACTTATACTCCTATGGCGTTGTTTTATATGAGTTGTTTTCAGGTTCATTACCTTTTAATGAGCAACAAGAGCTTGCTTTAGTTCATGCTCATATTAGTAAACAAGCTATCACTCCTCGTGAAGTAAATTGCAATATCCCTAAAGCATTATCTAACATCATAATGAAATTATTAGCAAAATCTGCAGATGCACGCTATCAAAGCTGCGATGGTATAATCGCAGATTTAAATATTTGCTCTTACGAACTAAAGCTTAACAATCAAGACTTTGATTTTAAAATTGGGGTAAATGATTGCCTACAAGTATTTAATCTGCCACAAAAACTTTATGGCAGACAAAAACAAATTAAGACTATTTTGAATTCGTTTTTCAATATTTGTAATTCTAAAGCTGAAGTTTTATTTATTTTAGGGCAGTCAGGGACTGGTAAAACAGCTTTAGTTCAAGAAATATATAAACCATTAACAAGCACATCAGGTTTCTTTATATCTGGAAAGTTTGATCAGTTCCAAAAAAACATTCCTTTTTATGCATGGTCTCAAGCTCTAAACGAGCTGGTTCATCTTTTATTAAAAGAAAAAGAAGATGTATTATCTTACTGGAAAGAAATAATTCAAAAGTCTGTAGGGGATTTAGGAAAAGTTATTACACAAGTTGTACCTTCTCTTGAATTAATCATTGGAAATCAACCAGATGTAACCCTACTCAGTAGCACTCAAGCTTATAACCGTTTCAATTATGTATTTATAAAATTTTTAACATCGTTAGCAACAAAGAAATTTCCTTTAGTCATATTTATTGATGATTGGCAATGGGCTGATAATGCATCGTTATCATTATTAAAGCGTGTCTGTGATGAAATGCAAGATTCAAGTTTATTATTGATAAATGCCTACAGAGACAATGAAGTTGATGATGCACATACACTATCACTTGTTAGAAGCCATATTTGTAGTTCACCAATAAATAATCAAGATATACGCCTTGAAAATCTAACATATCAAGATGTTTTTAACCTAATTAGTGAAATGTTAAATAGCCCAATTGCGATTGATGACTTAGTAAAGTTAGTTTTTAATAAAACAGCAGGTAATGCTTTTTTCTTAATGCAGTTTTTAGAAACCCTAAAAGAAAAGAAACTCATTTTATTTGATAAACATAATGCATCTTGGTATTGGCATCATGATGAATTGCATAAAGAAAATATGACTAGTAATGTTATCGAATTATTATCTCAAAAATTATTAACTTTACCTGAAAATACACAACAAGCTTTAAAGCTTGCTGCAAGTATTAATAATCGTTTTTCGCTCAAAATGCTCTCGAGTGTTGTTGGTACGCCACAAAATATTACAGCTCAAGCACTTGAACCAGCTTTACTTGAAGGGATCATACGTCCACTTGACTTAAATTACCGATATGCAACACAAAAAGTGATATTTCAAGATGTAAAATATCGATTTGCTCATGATAATTTACAACAAGCTGCATATGCATTGTTACCTAAAGAATTAAAAACTAAAACACATCTACAAATTGCACAAACTTTAGAAGCTAAGTTATCTCAAGAAGAGAAACAAAAAGAATTATTCAGCATAGTTAATCACTATAATATCGCAAAAGAGCTTATTAAAACTGAATCTAGCATCCATAATCTTATTAATTTAAATATTGAAGCTGGGAAAAAAGCAATGGATAGCACTGCATTTTCTTCAGCGCTGAGTTACTTTGAAAGAGCAATCGAATTATTACCAGAAGATCCTTGGATTAGTTTACAAGATATCTGTTCTCAATTGTTGATGTTAGCAGCAGAAACCGCATTATTAGAGAAGCAATATTCAAAAATGGAATTGTGGATTAATGAATTACTTGCTCATACCCGCCTTCCCATTGAACAAGCAAGTATTTGGGCACTAAGGTTACAAGCATATACTGCGCAAAACCGACTGGAAGAAGCTGTTGATGCATCACATACGGCTTTGTCTTTTCTTAATGTTAATTTAGCAATAAAGCCATCATCTCCAACTGTTATGTATGAGTTATTTAAAACGAAATTTAAATTGCGAAATCATACATCCAAAAGTTTACTTGAACTTCAAAAAATGACAGATCCAAGCGACTTATTGACGATGAGGATCCTTGGGTTAACTATCCCTTCTGCATATTGGACAAGTCAAAATCTAGTTGCTGTTATCGTATTTAAAATGACTCAATTCTCTGTTGAACTAGGATACTCTCCCATGACAGGTTACGCATTCTCTTGGTGGGGGATCACTGAATCTGCGTTATTGAATAAAATTAGTAGTGGTACTAAATTTGGAGACCTTGGGATAGAGATTGCAAAAAAATATGATTTACAATTACAGCAACCCTTATTTTTTATGGGATGGATGTTACAAAATTTTGAAAAACCTTTAATCAGTTCAATCGATACTTTAGCAGAAGCTTATGAAGTTTCTTTAGAAAAAGGTGACAATGAATATGCATCATATGCATTAAATAACTCAGTTCAAGCAAAGTTTAATAGTGCTAAACCTTTAGATGAACTCATCGCTGATATGCAGAAATCGCACAAAACACTTAAAGGTTTTGGTTATACATCTTCTCAGTATTGGCATGATATCTGTTGGCAAACGGCTAAAAATCTGTACGAAGCATGTGATGAACCCACTATCCTTTGCGGCAATGCTTACAATGAACATTTCATGTTAAAACTTCATTTAAAAGCAAAAGATCACAGTACCTTGTTTCTTTTTTATTTTAATAAACTATTACTGAGTGTATTTTTTAATGAAAATAAAAATGCAATTGAATATGTAAAAAAAGGACGAAAGTATTTAAAAGCAGGAGCAGGAATGTATGCTTTTGCTGCGTTTCACTTTTATGAATCTCTCGCTTTGTTAAAGAATATTAAAGCGAGTCCTGATAAGAAACGCAAAAACTTAAAGCAGGTAAAAAACAATCAAATAAAATTAAAACATTGGGCACAATATGCGCCTGACAATTACTTACACAAATGGCAATTAGTTGAAGCTGAGTATTACAATGTTTTAGGTAAAACGGAAAAAGCAATGATGCTTTATTCTAATGCAATTAGTAATGCTGAAAAGGTTAACTTACAGCATGAACAAGCGCTTGCTCATGAACTGACAGCCAAATTTTACCTCTCTTTAAATCAAGTTCGCTTAGCCATTTCAGATATAAAACAAGCATATTATTTATATAGAAATTGGCACGCTCACAACAAAGCATCAGAGATAGAAAAAGAATTTATAAGTATTATGCCAAATTTATCTCAACCAGATCTTAATACACAACTAAACCAAACACGTAAAACGCATAGTAGTGATGGGTTAGATTTAACAAGTTTAATCAAATCATCTCAAATGATGACAAAAGAGATAGAGCTGGAGAGCTTAACCAAAATTTCACTAAAAATTATAATGGAAAATGCAGGAGCAGATCGTGGTTTTTTATTTTTATCACAAGAAAGTGAATCTCTTTCATTGCAAGCTTTTGGTTGGGTAGAATCGTTATCATTAAACATTACGTCTATACAAGAAAGTGATGAACAAATACTGAAGTCGATGTTACCCCTTAGTATTATCAACTATGTAACAAGAACAAACACAGATTTAGTAATAGAAAATGTAACACAAGATAAAGTATTTAGTGATGATGAATACTTTGATAGCCATGCTGTATTTTCGTGTTTTTGCCATTGTATTATGCATCAAGGAAAGCAAATTGGAATTTTATATCTAGAAAACAGTTTATTACAAGGAGCATTCAGTAATAAGCAAATAGAAATGATTGAGTTATTATCCTCACAAGCGGCAATTTCAATTGTAAACTCTCATTTTTTCTCTCAATTAGAAGGAAAAGTATTGAGTAGGACAAGTGAATTACAAGCATCTCTCGAAAAACAAGAATTACTAAATCATGAATTGCTAACGTCAAATAAAAAGCTTGATGATACACATCAGAAATTACAACATGCAAATTCAAAGCTATTGAAACTTGCCAATACAGATGGTCTAACAAATTTAGCTAACAGAAGGCAGTTTAACCAGAGACTTGAAGATGAGTTTAATCGAGGACGACGTTTAGAGCAGCCATTAACCTTACTGTTTTGTGATATAGATAATTTTAAATCTTTTAATGATGCCTTTGGTCACGTAGAAGGGGATGAGGTATTAAAACAAGTAGCCAAAGCAATCGAATCTTTATTTGTTAGGAGCTCGGACTTAACAGCGCGTTATGGCGGTGAAGAGTTCTCTATCATCTTACCAGACATAGATAAAAAACAAGCTGGGATGATGGCACAAAGGTTAAATCAAGTTATTGCAGAACTCAACATCGCTCACAGTGGAAATTTACCACATAATAAAATCACTTTAAGTATTGGCAGTTATACATTAGTGCCTACAATCGACACCAATACAAAAGAATTACTAGAAGGGGCTGACAAAGCGGTATATGCAGCAAAGCATCGGGGTCGTCACTGCCATATAGATTTTGATAGTCTAAATACCCTCAGCTGAATCATTATATTTGACTGTGTTATGAGTTAAGATTAACTCACTAAAGCGAGCGTTGAGTGAGTTAATTTAAAACTGATTTATTTATTATATTTTTTCAAGTGCAGACATAAAGTCTTTATTAACCTTAACCCATAATGACTCCAGCGCTGACACTAAACCAAGATAGCCATCTTCATTGAGTTGCTGATGTTCATTAAAATAGTGTTGTTGTATAAGTGATACACTACCATCTTGGTGATGTTTATATAATTGCCACATACCAGAAATCTCTGCATCATTATTTAAACCGCCATTAAATCGGTTTAAATGCCATTTCACCTCAAAACGTTGATTATTTTTGACTTGATTTATTGGCCCTCTCTGAGTAAGAATAAGCCAGCTTTTACCCATTGCAACAAGATTTGATTCTGCGTTTGTAAGTAACATATCGTCAGGTGAAGTACTCCATAGATGCCAGTTAGCATTTTGTAACTGATATTTATTCAAACGCATGGCAATACCACGATTATTCAAACTACCAGGTAGTTTTATATCAGAAATAACTAACATAGGTTTAGGAGCCGAATTTGAGACGGTCAATGTGTTGTTTTGTCCATAAAACTGGTAATAACGTGTTTTATTTAAACTGGTATTATTAGAACAACCACTCAAAAGTATAACTATAAAAAAGAATAATACTGATTTATAAAACATTTATTTTTTACTCCTTGGTGTAATATCAGGTGTATTATTTTTATCAAAAAGAAGCATATCTGGTTGTTCATTTAAGCTTTTAGTAAACGGTTGTAACTCTTGGCTTAGTTGCTTTATTTCTGACATCGTATTTTTCATTTCTTTGTAAACTTGAGAACCTTCTTCATAATCTGACATCGTTTTTCTAAATTGTTTCATCGTTTGATCAAACTGAGACATACTTTGTGTGATTTGAGCCATTGTTTGATTAAAGTTTTCTGGAATAGCTTGAGTCTTACTTCCCTTTACAAGCGCACTGATTTGAGAAGCTAGGGTTTCGTATTCTGACATAGCTTTTTCAAATTGTGATAAAGAACCTTCGATATTGAGTTTATTAAATTTTGTTAATACTTCCGATACTTGATTTGTTAACACACTAAAACCACTGGAAATACTTGGCAATATGGGATAGTTGGCAATCGTTTCAGCCTGATAATTTGGTGCATCGGTATAGATATCTAAGTCAACGTATAGCGCGCCAGTAATTAAATTCCCCGGTTTTAAAGAAGCGCGCATACCTTTTTTAAGCCACGTAGGTAAATTAGATTGCCAAAATTCTTTAGAAATTTTTGCATTATGAAATATTCTTTGATACTCCACTTTAATTAATACTGGCACTCTTGTATCTTCTGTTGAAAAGTATGCAGGTTTATCATCAACAATGAGCATAGCAGGGGACTCAACAACGGTTCCTATCCTAATTCCTCTGTATTCTACAGGTGCACCAGGATTTAACCCTCGTATTGATTGCTCAAATTGTATGACAAAATAATCATATAAAAAGTACCTTTGTTCTAAGGCTTTTTTGTAATTTTTACTTAAAGAAAAGATATGACCCGCAGTTACAATGTCTCCTGGTTTTTCACGTTCAGGAACAGTAAAAGAAATCCCTCCCTTTAACATTTTACTTAAAGAGCCTGTTTTTATATTAATACCATCAGCAGATAAATCTATTTCAAGGCCTGAATTGACCCAAAATACAGTATTAAATGTCACTAGGTTTTGGAAAGGCTCTTTAATAAATATTTGATAGCGCATTGTTTGTTCTTGCCAATCAAAGTGGGCTGTTTCAATTTGGCCTACCTTGTACCCTTTGTAATATAAACCAGTGCCAACCTCTATCACCTCAGAGTCTCTACTTAGCAGGTTAAATCGTCCACCTTGAATATCATTGGCGATTAAAGGTGGTTCATCTAACAATGTAAAATAACTGCTCGTATCTTCAATCGAACCAGGGGAGAACTCAAGGTAAACACCTGAGAGTAGTGTATTTAAACCAGTTATACCTGCCTGATCTATTCTGGGTTTTACAACCCAAACTTTTGCATCTTCTGTCAGTAAGTGTTTATATCGCTTGTCAATTTCAGCTCTGGCCATGACGTATTTTCTATCATCAGATAATTTCACATCTGTGATCAATCCCATATTAACACTACGAACTTTAATCTGGGTCTTGCCTGATACAATCCCTTCAGCATGTGCCATTCTTATGAAAATCTCTTCGCCTTTCGCGCTTTGATATTGGTAAACCATCCAAATTCCAACAAATAAAGCAATAATTGGCAGTATCCATATTGGTGATACTTTAGCGCCTTGTTTTATATCTGCTGTTTGTGTCATGCATTGTCTCTTTGATTATTTTTTAATGAAGTATTGCTTTTGTCCCATAATAAACGAGGATCAAATGCATGAGCTGCAAACATGGATGTAAATACCATAGCAGCAAAAAAAATAGCACCTTTACCAGGTGTTATTGACATTAATGCGCCTAATTGGACTAAAGCAACTAATACAGCAACGACAAATACATCCAACATAGACCACTTACCTATAAATTCGGTTAGTTGATAGATTTTTGTATATTGATGCTGCGCAATATAATCAATATCCTTTTTAGCGCTAACAACATAACATAAAAGGCTTAATACGAATATTTTTGCTAACGGAATGATGATACTAGCAATGAAAATAATGATGGCAATAGGGTATGAGCCCATTTTCCATAAAGTCATAATGCCACCCAAAATCGTTGATGGTTCATCTTGGTTTAATACCCATGTATGCATAATAGGGTAAAAATTAGCAGGTAAATAAAGCATTAAAGAAGTAATAAGTAAGGCTGTTACTTTTTGTATACTTGAAGGTCTTCTGAAGAATGTTTTAGTATTACATCTTGTACAAAGTAATTGAGGTGTTAATAAGTGACATGCATGACATGCTCTTAAGTTATTATCTATCGCTCTAGAGGGACCAAAAATTAAGGGGGCTTCATCCGAATTATAAATCTGCTCCCACAATTTGTTTTTATCAATATGCGACTCAGACACTAAATAAAAAATAATGAAAGCAGAAAAAGCATAGAAACTTAAACCAAAACTAATATCAGCAATAGACATTATTTTGACCATACTTATTAATATTCCAATAAGAAAAATCTCTGACATGACCCAAGGTTTTAGTTTGAATATCAGTTTTAATAATTTTATGGCATAATTTTTAGGAAGTATTTTTAATAGCCCTATATGAATTAGAACAAACAGAACTAATAAAGTAAGCGGTAAAAAAACAATCGAAATATCAATTAATAGACCTAGAAACGGGCTGTTATATTTAAACAATATCTTACCGGCATCAAGTAAAGTGATTGTTTGTGTGATCCCTTGTTCACTAAAAGAAATAAAGGGGTAAAAAAGTGCGCTTAGCAGCATCACTATTGCTGATAAACTCAGCGCGACAACTTTTTGTTCACTACTTTCTTTGACAACATACAATTTGCAATGACAGTTTGGGCAAGATGCTACTTGAGAGGGGGTTATTTCATCAATATAAATGAGGTGATCACAGTGTTCACATGCTAAATGTATTTGCATTTTTAACCAATTAATAAACGAGAAAGATCGGGCACATTGCTCATTAAAGAATATATGAATTAGATTAGTATAATCAAGTTATTCAGGGTTGTATTTAAGAACTGTTTTTTGTATTTTTTAGCGCTTGATCTGTAATTTCATGATACAAATGTATTGCTTGAGAGAAAATTCTTTCAAATTCAGGGTGTTTTTGTACTTTAGGTAATAGATCATGTGCATCTTTAAACACTTCTTCTAAAAATAAGATTTCCAAATCATCTAGCAGCTCACCATTATCAACTTTAATTTTAAGATTTTTAATTATTGGTAAGCGTTGTTTATCAAACCGTTCTAGTAATACAGTAAAAACTTTGTCTTCATTTGTTAATTTCATCGCTTTTCCTTAAGTGATATAAAAATCGATCATGTCTTTTATTATACATCAAATAGACAAAACGTGGTTCATCTTATCAAAACTCTATTCTTTTAAAGCAAAACTTTTTATAGTGCTATCATCTTCAACCTCAACGAAATAACGGAACAATTTATTATTTTTAATGTCTTCAATAGGCATAGTGTAAAAAGGTAATATCGATTTTGTTTTAACTAAATCATATTGCATATATTTTAAAAAATAATTTGATGATTGCGTAAAAGCGGGGATTACAAGCTGTTGTTTTATAATTAATTCTATTTCACTAAATAGTATTTTCAATATTTCTGAACTTGTAAAAACCATGCTTATTATAACGTCAGAATTGTTATTTTTTCCGATTAAACAGTGTCCAAGTAAAACACTGTCGTAACTCACTTTAACGACATTTAACTTTAAATTAGCAAAAGCTTCAATGGTATTTTTTAATAATTCATGAGTTAAATTA
>Ga0105355_10005887_pt1 | contig 10285 bp, 9 predicted proteins | sample GOMGulsemesocosm_2_FD_83508 | JGI IMG/M metagenome (GOLD analysis project Ga0105355, IMG submission 83508) | Methane-oxidizing microbial communities from mesocosms in the Gulf of Mexico - GOM9C Gulf of Mexico | ecosystem: Environmental > Aquatic > Marine > Cold seeps | place: Gulf of Mexico...
CACAGGCTTGCTAAGCTCTTATAGCTAAGCCCTTATAGCTAAGGAATAGAAATGTTAAAGAATAAAATATCGACTCTAGGACATTTAATACTGATCGGCGTGGTCATTAGCGGATCTGCTTTTTTAGTTCAGGCTGAAGAAACAGTAAACGTTTCTTCTAAAGTGAAGGCTGACTATGCTCAGCATTGCGCCGCCTGCCACGGAGTCGAACGACTAGGGGCAATGGGCCCCGCGTTATTGCCAGATAACTTAAAGCGTTTACGTCAAAAGAAAGCGTCTGTCGTTATTGCAGAAGGGCGCACCGCGACCCAAATGCCAGCGTTTAAAAATGTGTTGGATGAAAACCAACGCAGTGCTCTAGTCGATTATATCTTTACCCAGCCTAAAGTGATTCCAACGTGGCAAGAGAAAGACATTCTCGCCTCGCAAGTGGTCACTCACAAGCTGAATGAACTTCCTGGTAAGCCGGTCTTTGACGCCGATTTAATGAATCTGTTTTTAGTGGTAGAAATTGGCGATCACCACGTAACCGTTTTAAACGGCGATACGTTCGAGCCGATTCACCGTTTTAAAACCCGCTTCGCTTTACACGGCGGGCCAAAGTATTCACCCGATGGCCGTTATGTCTATTTTGCCTCTCGTGATGGCTGGATTACAAAATACGATATTTATAATCTAAAAGTCGTCGCCGAAGTACGCGCGGGTATTAATACTCGTAACCTAGCGATTTCGTCTGATGGCAAGTCCGTTATTGTCGCCAACTATCTACCGTATAACCTAGTGATGTTCGACGCAGAAAACCTCGACATGCTAAAGGTTTACCCAGTCGCGAATGACGAAGGTAAAACCTCGCGGGTAAGTGCGGTTTATAACGCACCACCGCGTAATACCTTTATTGCCGCACTGAAAGATTTAAAAGAAGTATGGGAGATTCCCTACCCAGTAAATGGCAAACCCGCCGACGTAAGGAAAATTGTAGTCGATGATTACCTAGATGATTTCTTCTTCGACCCAGATTACAAACTGCTCATCGGCGCATCTCGTGACGCTGCAGGTGGCCAAGTAATCGATCTTGATTTAGGTAAGGTGGTAAACAGCATTCCATTACCGGGTATGCCGCATTTAGGTTCTGGTATTACTTGGGATTATCAAGGCACTAACGATAAAGCCCCAAGACAAGTACTTGCTTCGCCAAACCTAAAAGAAGGCAAGGTATCGGTAATTGATATGCAAACTTGGAAAGTGATAAAAGATATCAAAACCGAAGGCCCAGGTTTCTTTATGCGCAGCCACGAAAACTCACCTTTCGCTTGGGTCGATGTATTCTTTGGCCCTAATAAAGATGCAGTGCATGTGATTAATAAATCGACATTAGAAATCGTAAAAACTCTGCGACCATCACCGGGTAAAACTGCTGCTCATGTTGAGTTTAACAAAGACGGTAGCAAGGTGATTCTCAGTATTTGGGATATGGATGGTGAGATTATTGTTTATGACGCCAATACTCTAGAAGAAGAGAAACGTCTGCCTATGGTGAAGCCTTCTGGTAAGTATAATGTGTGGAATAAAACCCAGTATGAGCGGGGGACTAGTCACTAGGATGACAGATTAATACGGGTAGACAATTGTATGAAAATAAATGATTAAGTTGCCATATTCCTATGAATAAAGGAATGTGGCCACTTCACATCGTAAATATTCAAACAAGCACAAACACCACACTTAGCGAAATCAAACCAGTGCCATATAACTATTGGCGGCCTATTTTTTCTTTAAAGTAAAATACCGGTAATCCAGATTTGTATCGCGTATAGGTGACACTTAACGAAGATAAACTATTCGATAAATTTTTTGCAGCCGAATGCATTGACTGCATTATTCCCCCATTATGTGAACCTCTTAATGAAGATTGAATACTGGGCGTATTGTTACTGGGGGTCCAATGAAAGAGTTTTATATGAAGTATGCTTTTAGGTTATGGAAGGCCAAAGCGATAAAAATGATGTAGTGATTAATTGATTTGTATTTCAATATTTTTAGTAATTATTAGTCTATTAAACGACCAGTTTTTCATTAGTTATTTCTCCAAATAAACTAAAATTAATACAGCAATTAAACATAGTGTTGGTGGCTGTATGTCTATTCCTGAAATTGATAATAACCCCGAAGAACCCTCTGGCGATTCCTCTAAAATCCCCCTTGTTAGCCCTGCCGATTACAACGATCAACTAGCCGATAAAATCACGACCTTGGCTGGGCAGATTAATGCCGCTAATTATCGTTTTTTAAAATTGATTGCCGAATTTGATCGACGTGAAGGTTGGGCGGGTTTCGGTATTCGTTCTTGTGCGCATTGGTTAAATTGGAAATGTGGTATTGCGTTAAGTGCCGCGCGTGAGAAAGTTAGGTCTGCGCGAGCACTGGATGGTTTACCGGGTATCAATGAAGCTTTTGAAAAAGGTGAACTGAGTTTTTCAAAAGTACGTGCCATGACTCGTGTCGCAACTTCTCTGAATGAGCCCTATTTATTAATGATTGCAGAGTACGGTACTGCGCAACATATGGAGAAGGTGGTTAAGTCTTTTCGTACCGTGAGTCGTTATGAAGACGGTATGAATGGTTGTGTGAATGACGACTCAAATAATAACTTCGACAAAGATGAGTTTGGTCGGAGTAAGAAAAAGCGCGAACTGGATGCTGATCAGCTTCAGCAAGAGAATCGGATGCTTTCTTGTTATCAGGATGATGATGGTATGTGGATTATTAACGCTAAGTTGCCTGCGGAAGAGGGTAGCTTTTTGGTGAAGGTGCTTAAGGAGTTGGGGGATCAGATTGCGGATTCTGTTAAGTCAAAAGAGAAAAGCCTATCCATGGGGGCTGCAGAGCTAAAAAGCGTTTCAGCGGAAACGCAGGACTACGAAAATGTGTCTTTTATTTCGGATACAATTACGTTTCCTCAGTGTCGAGCGGATGCTTTGGTCGCCCTGTCTGAACATTATCTTGCGAGTCCAACTGATTCTTCTGTACCTGCTCTTTCTTCTTTAAAAGCCGCTGAGCGGTGTCAGCTGGTATTGCATGTACATACGGGTGATGAGTCTTCTCCTAATCTAGACGCTAGCTTGGAGGGCCGCTGGTTATTACCGAGTGCGGCTAAGCGTCTTGCGTGTGATGCGAGTTTGCTGATTGTTAAGGAGGATGGCGCAGGTAATGTATTGGATATTGGCCGTCGGTCTCGAATTATTCCAGCGGCTATGTCGCGGGCGCTAGGGGTTCGTGATGGTGGTTGTCAGTTTCCGGGCTGTTGTGAATCTCGTTATGTTGAAGGGCACCATATAAAGCATTGGGCCGATGGTGGTGAGACTAAGTTGGATAATTTGGTGACCTTGTGCAAATACCATCATAGGGAATTGCATAAGGGGACGTTCTATCTTTCTTTAAGGCCAGAGTCTGTTAAATCTATTAGCTCTAAAGAACAGGGAGGGAAAGCAGTGCGCTTTGCTGAGCGTTTATGTTTTTCTAAAGTTGATCGTTATTTTGATTCGCCTTTCAATCGTTCGAAAGACTTTGTTATAGCCGCCAACCCTGCGAAGTTTACTTGTGCGTGTTGTGACTTTTCTGAACTGGAGAATATGTTGGCTGAGGATGTTAGTGAGCCGATTACTGCGAATACAGCGGTGACTAAGTGGGCGGGTGAGCCGCTGGACTTGGGGAGGGCGATAGAGGGGCTGTTGAATGCGAGTAAGGGGAGTAGGCCTGGGTTGGGGGAGGGTTAATTGCTTATACTTTATTACTGGTTTTCGAACTGAACTTCCAACTTATCTTTTAATGGCTAGGGCTTGTAATATCATACGATTAAACGGGGCAGCAGATACTTTATTGTGCTTATAGAATGTAATCTTTTCTCTAAGTAACTAGTCGTAATGTGCTATTAAAACCGCACGAGGTAAAAATGGTGGTAGATTAGGCTGCATCGGGATTACCGAAGTTAATACCAGAAGCTTTCATGACGCAGTAAGACTAACAGCGCCTAGTGCTCTTTTAACATTACAAGTTAAGTAGGTGATTAAATGAGAATCGTTAATACTATATTGTGTTTGTTTTTGATGATCTCCTGTACTAATCAGATAAGTGCTACAGGGGTTGAATTTCATGACGCCAATGGAATTGGATATCATTCAAAAGATGCAGGTGCCGTGATTAAAGACGATTACGATCTTAATTCCCCCCCAAGAATAGTGATTGTAGCTATAAAAAATTCAACAATTCCTGAATATGAGCAACAACTAAATAACATATATGAGGTTGATGCTGAACAGTATGAATACATACTTGTCGTCGCTGATACCGAAGTTGCTCATAAGTCAGGGTACTATACTGAAACTGCCGTGGCTCAGAAAATATTAGATGATGAATTATTTACAGTTGCTATTTACGGAATAAATGGTGAAGTCGTTGTAAGTTCAAATGAAGTCATCGATAGTGATAGTCTTATTCAATATTTGACTGGAGATTAAAATTGGCAATAATCCCGCTGCCTCACTGCCTTTATCTCCAAATAACGTTGTACCAACTTAGTTAGGGTGTTTTGTGAGCAGCCCTATTACCTTATTGTTCCCTTTCAAATATATACTTAAGTGATCTCGGATTATGAGGTTGTTTTTACTCCAGTCCTTCATCAGTGCGAAGGTATGATTTGGTAAAAGTATGAAAATATTAACAGGGAAAGAATTTAGTACAAGGCCATCGACTTCAGGTAATAGTTATATACTGTTAGATGGTAAACAGACTCAAAAGAATATCGAAGGTGCTTATCTAGAGCTTTGCCTGAGGATTGACCAACAGTACTTGGTTTTTATGACAGACGATATTCCTAGTGAGGATATGCTTCATATCCATCATTCTAAATGATGATTTAAATGTTATTGATTCCGCTACTGTTGGCGGGATATATTCAACAGGATCCTTTCAGAACTATAAAATCATAGAGCCGAAGCAGATAACGTTTAACTTTATTGGTGGCAATGAATGGAGGGTGGAGGTGCTAGAAAATAAGGTATTTTCATTGCCCTTTGTTTCATCACCTAAAGGAGTTAGTAGGAAGTATCCTTTCCATCAGTATTTCAAAGTGTCTGGGGATCCGCAGCCTGAGTAGTTAATTTAAAGTAAATGGATTAAGTATGAATTATAAGCTTTGTTGGTTTTTATCTGTCTGTTTATTATCAGGCTGCGGTAATACCTTATTAGATGATGTCTATAAACACACGAGCAGCTCAGATAATAAAGAAATGTATACCGCCTTTATTATTCTTTCGAATATGGAACTGAATGACGTTTATATCGATAAAATTGAACAGGACTATAAGGAGGAGAGTGATTTAGTAAAACGGTACCTTTTTGAGTTTGTATTAGCTAAAAGAACTCAGGAAGAACGGTATATTTTACGTTTTATCGATAGTTCGAAAAATAATTTACCTTCATTAGCTAGAAATGATTCGAATTGGATTTCATTAGATAGCCCCACCTTAGAATTGCTTTCGATATATAGTACAACAAATGATGAAGCTTTAAGGATTCTGTTTTTATTGATCGTAGATACTAACGATGCCAGTCCGGGTGGAATTTCTGCTGGACTACGACGAGTACATAAGGCTGATCCTGCTAGATTTTTGCGTATTGCTGATGCTATGGGTTTGAATTTAAATGAAGTGCTCATGTTAATGGTTGATGAGTAAGTGCGTCATCTCATATTGGTTGTATGTTTAGTTAGCATGTTAATGGGCTGTAGTTCTGTGTCAGGCGTAAAGCAGCTAGCAGGCAGTCTTGGAAAGGCTTCTGCTGCAGTTGAAGAGTCGAATCGGCTAAACGATTTCATGAAAGCTTTAAAAAATAATGAATCCTCTACTTATGTCAGTATTTATAATAAAGAATTAAAAATACCTATTAATAGACTATCTGGAAACATTAGTGCTGATTTGATTGTCCATATTGAGTTTTCAGATGGTTCAAAATTTTCCTGGTATCCAATCGATAATGAGAATATCTATTTGTTACTAAGAGAATAATCTGAAATTTCTTTTAATAATGAGTTAAAAATTCAAACAATCATAGCAATATCATTGTTGTTACCATCTTGTGCTGTAATACAAGCGATAAGCAGAAGCTACATTACTTTTGAATCTGGGAATACGGTTTGTCAAAATTGTGAAATCAACATAGATGAAAAACGAATGCCTGTAATGTTCGATAAGGACCTCGTCGCAGAAACCAGTAATGAATATTCGCAGTTGAACAGGGAAGTCAGGATCTCAACTTAGAGCTGGAAACGTTTGATCGCTATATCGCTTATGATGTTCTTAATGAATAACGTTTGATATTAATGCATTATAAAGCACTGTATTATTAAAATAACAAATAGCTTCAAGGATCGAACAGTGACCGATAATATTTATACCTCACCTGGTAGTGATGTTGAGCAAGTAGAACCCCAAGCATTTTCACCGGTAAAGAAACCTTGGCCAAGGTGGCTTATTGCTGCGTGGATATTCATTACCTTCAGTATAGTGGTGAATGGTTTAGGCAGGGTGATCGCAGGCTATTTTGATGGCAGTGAAGCGTTAGCGAAACAGATTTCTGCAGTTTTTTTCTTGGCTGAATTTGTTCTTATTTACGGCGTAATAAAACTCAACAAAGTTATTGTTTATACAGTAGCGGTTATCTGTATCTTGCTAGGGCTTTTTCAGCTTGCTCGCATTGTGATGATGCTGTTTGGTATACCGAACTTGGTGGTGATTGTTCTTTCCCTTTCTTTATATGTAGTACCCACGTTTTTATGCGCGTGGTATCTACTTCGACCGAGCTTTAGGATGTTGATAGAAAGGAACGACAAGTACAATAAAATGGAGAGTATGAGAAAGTATGTTGCTAAAAGCTTCAGCAAGCGCGCTTAATTGGGATTGGCTTGGCCGCTGTTATTATATACACTGCGGTGCTAATTAAATTATCAAGGAAGAGACAATGACAGATCAAGCAGTATTAAACCCGTATAGTGCACCTACCTCGCAAGTAGAAACTGTAAATACCAGTGGCGACGTGGTTTTTTGCCAAGCCAAAAAGCTTACCGCAGGTCAAGGTAATCGCATGGTAACGGATGCCTGGAAAATTTATAAGGTATCACCTTTTAAATGGACCTTCTTAGCCTTCTCTTTGTTTGCGGTGATGATGCTTATTAGCATGATTCCAATTGCAGGCACATTTATTGGCACATTATTCTATACCCCCTTATTTGCTGGCCTATTAATTGGTGCTAGTGAAATCGAAAAGGGTGGCAAGCTACAATTTAATCATTTATTTGCCGCGATTAAAACAAATGCTAAAGGTGTCTTTGCCCTGGCGGGGGTTATTACTGTTTTAAGTTTAATTAATATGGGCGTAGCGTTCTCTTTTATGGGCCAAGATTATTTTATGGCAATGTATGGCGGCCAAGAGATTGACCCAGCAACATTGTCTGTTGACCCGACGAACTTGATGATTGGTATTTTTGGCTTGATCATTGGCAGTGTGTTGCTGGTGATGTTGACTTGGTTTGCGACACCTCTCATTGCCTTACAGTCTGTTGGTGTATTTCAAGCGCTGGGTATGAGCTTTAAGGCAAGTCTTAAAAACTGGTTAGCATTGACAGTATTTGGTTTTGTTATGTTTTTTTGGATGATCGTGGCAATTCTGCCGGTAGGCTTAGGTCTACTGGTTATGATTCCATTAATGATTATCACAATTTATACCGGTTACCGTAAAACTTTTACCGAGTAGCAGTTTCAATTTCAGGCCGTCATTATAGGCGGCCTGAATTCTTTATTTTCTGATAGCTGTTCACCAGCGTCGTGGGCAGTTCTTCTGCTGTGCAGTCTAAACACATGGCACCTAAGCTATTCAGCGAGCTGTGCATCTGTTGCCGTTGGCGCATGTAATTCTCAGTGGTAAGCATCTCTAAACTTTGTTCAAAATTCTCTGGGTCTTGCTTAAGTATGTCGGAGAGAAAGCTTTCATGTAAATCAGCTACCACGACTAGGTGGCGCTTTCTTAGTATTAATACGGCCTTTTCTAAATCATTGCGGTCTTCATCACGGCTATTGGTTAAAATAATAACCAAGGCGCGACGTTTTTGTAATTCAACTAAGCGTTGGGCAGCTAATAAATAGTCTGACATCACGAGCCCAGCATTTAAACCATAACAATGATCGAGTAAATGTTTCACGATGGCTTTATTTTTTCTTGGAGGGCACCAAGTGTGGTTATTACCAAAGGCCATGAAGCCCACTGCATCTCCTTGCTTTGCCGCCACATGAGAGAGCAGTAGCATAGAGTTCAGTGTTTGATCCATGTGTTCTACATCTTGATCTTTATGACGCATACGGCGGCCGGTATCTAATAAAAATACCAGCTGTTGATCTTGTTCGTCCTGAAATTCTTTGCTGATTAATTTTCCAATGCGTGACGAGGCTTTCCAGTCAATCTTACGCATGGGGTCACCATTTTGGTATTCCCTAAGTTGGTGGAACTCGGTGCCTTCTCCGCGTCGGCGCTGTTGGCGGCTGCCCATGCGGGCTAGTTTTTGTTCGTCACCGAGTAAGGCAAATTCAAATACATCTTTATAGTTGGGCTGTACTCGAACTTGGCTTTCACAATGTATACTGCGGCGTAAGTGCCACAATCCCCACGGGGACTCCAGCAAGCAGTCCACGCTTTTAAACAGTGTATTACCACGGCGTGTCGCTTTTATCTGGTAATCAACTTGCGCTTGGCTTTGAGCCAGCAGGTTCAGTGACTGCGGTAGCTGTTGGCTTTGAACTTCGTTATCGTGATTATCAAATACCTGTATTTTTATCGGGCGAGTACTGTCATTGGCAAATGCTAATGTTACCGGGTTCCACGTTTGTACCGCTAAATTAGGCTCTAATTCACGCTCCACTCGCGGGCTGGGTAATAACCACAAACGCACGCCATCTAATAGCACCAGCAAGATGAACATCACTGCCACTAGATACAAGCCCGCAGTGATGGGGGGATAAAGGTCGGCGGCTAATGCTAAGGGTAAAAAAAGTGCGGCTATCATCAGTAGTTTTTTACTGGCGGTCATACTCTGGGTGCTTCCACGTTTTGCAATAATTCGTTGATCACCTGAGAGGCGTTTATGCCTTCAATTTCCAACTCGGCAGTTAGGCGAATACGGTGGCGCAATACACTTACCGCCATTGCTTTAATGTCGTCGGGTAATACAAAGTGTCGGCCTTGCATTAAAGCATGAGCCTTAGCGACGCGTAATAATGCCAAGCTGCCTCTTGGGCCTGCGCCTACTTCTATGCCGTGCCAGTCACGGGTGGCACGTACCAAGCGTACGGCATACTCATGTATGGATTGATCTACTTCCATCTTAGTAAGTAGCTGTTGCAGATCGTGTACTTGTTGTAGTGATAACACTGGCTTAATAGCGCTTACGTCTAGCTGATCACCGATATTACCGGATAAGCGTTTACTGAGTTCAATCTCGTCTTCCATGCTTGGGTACTCAACCCAGATGTGTAATAAAAACCTATCTAGCTGGGCTTCCGGTAACGGGTAAGTGCCTTCGTGCTCCAAGGGGTTTTGAGTGGCCATGACCATAAAAGGGGAGGGCAACTTTAGGCTTTGCCCTTCCACGGTTACTTGCTGTTCTTGCATGGCTTCGAGTAAAGATGATTGGGTCTTGGCTGGGGCGCGGTTGATTTCATCGGCCAATAATAAATTACAAAATACAGGGCCTTTGCGAATTACAAAATCATCACTTTGCTTGTTGAACATTGCGTGGCCAGAAACATCGGATGGCATTAGATCGGGGGTAAACTGGATGCGATTGAACTTGCCTCCCATGGCTTGTGACAGGCTGCGCACTAATAACGTTTTACCTAAGCCCGGTACGCCTTCTACCAAAGCATGCCCCGCTGCTAGTAAACACAAGATGGTTTGTTCAATAACACTGTCTTGGCCGACCATGACTTTTTTAAGTTCTAGGGTTAGCTTTTGAATGCTTACTTGGGCATCAGTAAAGGCATTGCTCTCTAAGCTTTCTATGTTGCTCTCTACACTTATATCTAAATTGTCCATAATTTTTTTAATCTCTGGGTATAGGTGATGAATTCGCTTTGATTGCGGCACGGCTCGCTCCAGGCTTGCTGGATTTCAATGGCTGTACAGTCGCTTAATTTAGCCAACATTTCATAGAGGGCATGATCTTGTAGGCCGGCTAGGTTGG
>Ga0105355_10005892_pt1 | contig 10276 bp, 5 predicted proteins | sample GOMGulsemesocosm_2_FD_83508 | JGI IMG/M metagenome (GOLD analysis project Ga0105355, IMG submission 83508) | Methane-oxidizing microbial communities from mesocosms in the Gulf of Mexico - GOM9C Gulf of Mexico | ecosystem: Environmental > Aquatic > Marine > Cold seeps | place: Gulf of Mexico...
AATGGCTTCTTGTGCTACTGGATGAGCTATTTCACCAACCTTGCGATGTTTGCACTTTTTATCTTTAATGCACTCATCAAGTTTACCTAAATTACCATGCGGACCAATAGATTTCACAGGATGATGACTAGCAAGCATAATGATATTGTTAGGATAATCAGCCTTATGCTGAGCAAGTAACTTTTCAATTTGTTTATTCACTTTAGCAACATTCTTTCCGCTCTTTCTTAACCACCAAGTCGAATCGATAAACAATAAACTGATACCAGGTAAGTGCACTATTTCAGGTAATGGTTTTTTGCCTTGCTGATAAGGAACAAGTGAAGCATTAAGCTTATGCTCTTGAGCATAGTTATCAATATATTCCGACTGCTCATCAACTTGTCTGGCAATCCAATCATGATTACCCGGTAAAAGGTACAACTTGCTGCCACTGAGCTTTGCTACTTGTAACTGAGCAGTTAGGTAACTGATTTGTTTTAGTTGCTTTTTATTGTATTGTGCTTGGCCTTTTTTAAGTACCGGAAAACCTCGGGTGTAGATATTATCACCTAAAAAAAGCACCTTGGTTTTATCTGGCATTTCTTTGGCAATATCTGCAGCCAGCTGCAAACTCGGCTCTAACGGTTTCAAGCTAGAATAACCGGCATCACCAAGTAAAACAATTCGCTGTTTAAGCGCTTGTGCATGGATTTGAAGAGGTAGTAGTACAGAGAAGTAGACTGCTAATAGCAATATCGCCTTTAAATATGTAAGTTTCATAATTTACCTATGATGGTTAAACCTGTTTTATTTTATAAAAAAGGCTTTAATGCCAGTAGCATTAAAGCCTTTAAATTAGTTACCTGAACACTTACATCGAAGACAAAACCAACTCAATAGAGTCAATATCAATATTCATCGCACGATAACGTTGGTCCTGTGCTTTAAAGTCCTTGGTACTGGCTTTAAGCTCAAATGGCTGCCCTTGTTTTAAGTTGACTTTCTGAATACCGGCCTCAGTAAAGTTCAATTCGCCAATAACGCTTTGCACAAAGTTACCCGTGCTTGTATTCACTATTTTGCTAACGCTAACCTTTTGTTCATTACCATCAAAGGATTGTAGTTTCTCAACTTTTTGTCCTTTGCCTTTTAGGTTAAAGGCAAGCTCATCGGTAGTATTAGCAATAATAAAGTCTTTATCTTTATAACGCATTTTATAGCTGATCTTCACTTGATAGTTGCCCGGATCAGGTACATCGACATACCAGCTGCGAGAAAAGTCTTTTAGCATTGAACGATAACTTTCTTTGCCAAACTTGCCCTGTTTAGTGGCATCTTCACCCACTAAAGTGATGGTACCGTTTTCATTGGCTTTGCTGTGCCTAGGTATGATTTGTAACTCTCCACGGTAATCTAGTTTTAAAATAGTTAAATACGGATCTTGCTTAATGCCTGAAAGGTCTATCAGTGTATTGCCATCTTCTTGCTTTACTATTAATTGACTAACATCATCGGTTAACAAGGTTACTTGCTTAACGGTATTTTCTAAGCCCGGTAATACTAATTGATTATTCTGGGGCCACTGATGAATATGCAAATATAAACTGCCTGCCTTGGTAGAGACTTGTCCCCAAGGTAATTTAAGAAATGGGTTTAAACCGGTCTCAAAAATTGCTTCTTTATTTTTTTCTACCCAGCCACCAACACCGACTAACACATCTTTTTCATAAGCTAAAACGCTACCGTCGCCTTTAGGGCCAATATTGAGTAAAAAGTTTCCGCCCATACTGGCGATGTCTGAAAGTTTTCCTACTTGCACAGCGATTTGCTCTTCAAGTGGTAACCCTTTCACCCAAGATTTATAACCCCAGGTATGATAGAAAGTGCCCGGTGTTTCCCATGGGTATTCAGTAATCGGAGAGTCCGGTACATGGTTATCAGGCATGGTTAAAAAGTCGCCCTGATTATTCATCACACGGCCATTGATTAAGGCACTAGGCTGATACTTTTTCACCACGTCCCTAAAGCGTTTACTTTGTGCCAGCGTTGGTTCACCCATATCAAAAAATACTTCAACAATCTCACCGTAGTTGCTCATGAGTTCTTCAAGTTGAGCTACTTGGAAATCTTCATTGGCTTTTGATACTTTAGCAAAAACACTGATCTTGCCATCAACAGGATTACGCTCAGGATTTGGACCATTAAAGTGCCAATCAGGCGTAGAATAATACAAGCCTAGCTTTAAGCCATGACGCTGACAGGCGTCACTAAGCTCTTTTAACAAATCCTTTTTATAATCGGTGTAATCAACAATATCAAAGTCGGTATGTTTGGAGTCAAACATGGCAAAACCATCATGATGTTTGGTGGTTAACACTATGTAGCGCATACCAGCTTGCTTGGCGAGCTTGGCAATTGCATCTGCGTCAAAGTTTTCTGGATTGAAGTTTTTAACCACTTCTTGGTAATCTTGTTGTGAGATATCCGCATGACGCTGAATTTGCTCACCTAGCTTTTCAATTTCTTTACCTTGCCAAACGCCTGCTAAATCCGCATAAGCACCAAAATGAATAAATAAACCAAAACGCATTGCTTGCCACTTGGCAATTGCTTGCTCGGTTTGTTTCTTTTGTTGAGCGCTTTTATCTAGCTGAACTTTTGTTTTCCCTAAGGATTTAGGCGTCTCAGCATTTATTTGCTGCTGATTACAGGCTGCTAGACTAGCTGCAGAAATTATACTCGTAAAAACTATTTTCTTAACTGATTTAGAAAACATACATAACCTTAAAACTGAATCATAAAAAATTATTTATATGCAGAAATACCTAGATACCTTGCCGTATTTAAAACACCCTAAAGTGAGTTTTATTACTAATAAACACGACATTCAAGTCGTATTTTTTAATTATAGGTAAAGAAGACTCCTGCATTACTACATTGATATATCTAAAGAGAACTTAATAAAACAAGTCGATGTGTGAGAATAAATGGCCATAAAGATAGCCATTAACAATCTGAATAGTTAGGTCGCCTTAACTCACTAAGCTAAGCTATGCCAAGTGAGTTAAGCTAAGTCTACTTAGAAGCTGTAACGCATGGATAAGCGATAAGCTCTACCATAAGAAGATACCTTTTTAACCCGGTTATCAGATAAGCTATCAAGATTACTATTCATCTCTTTGAAAACGCCATCAACACCTTGATAATCTCTAGTATCGGTAAGCAGGAAGAGCGTTTTATCATAACTGTTGGTTAAGTTAGTGGCAGAAAACGTTAACTTCAACTGCTTGCTTATGTCCCAGTTAGCTGAGAAATCCAAGCTGCCTTTAGCATCACGTACCGTTGTACCATAGGTACTATTTATCACCTCATCAAGTGAAGCACTACGGTAGGCATAAGCTAAACGATAACTCGACCAATCATTTTGCCAATATACTCGCGCATTCGCAGAATGCTTGGAGGTATTAGGGAAAGGTAAATTATTATAAGGTGAAGATAAATCCTCATGGACTGGTATTGCATCACTGTCGGCATAAGTGTAGTTAACCGAGCTACCTAAATGTTTTAACAACCCCGGTAAGAAGTCATAATGTTGTTGGTAAGAAAGTTCAATGCCTTTTATGTCAGCACTACCGCCGTTTCTTTTGGCTTTATAATCAACCAAGGCACAGGGTAATGGATTTTCTTCGGTGATAAGACTTTGATCAACCAGACAGTCTGGCGCTCCTTCATGGCCATATAATGGGAAGTCTTCACCAACAAATTCTCTTCCTGTTCTGGTAGTGTAATTAAAACTGACATAGTCTTTATAAAACACGTTCGCAGAAAGCAAAGCGCCTTCTTCAAAATACCACTCTAACGCAATATCATATTGGTCTGCTAAATAGGGTTTTAAATCAACATTACCACCGTCGCCACGAGGTGAATCACCCTCTACATCCGCACGAACTTTATAATTTGGACGCGTATCACGAATCTTAGGTCTTGCCATTACCCTCGCAGCTGCAGTGCGAAATAATAAATCTTCGCTAATAGCCCAAGTTATGGTCGCACTCGGTAACCAGTTATCGTAGGAGTTTGACTCAATGTTATTAAATTTGTATAAGGTCTGTGTCGCATCACCGCCATTTTCTTCTAATGCCATAAACGACATGACATAATCAATATTCTCTTCAAATGCCATGCTTGATTGGCTATTCGCTTCAATTTCAGTTTTAGCATAACGTATACCAAAGTTACCACGCACTTCACCATCTAAAAACTCAAAATTAGCTTGTGCATAAGCACCATAGGTTGTTTCACTTTGTTCAGATGAAAGCGCCGGATCAGATGGAAAACCCTCTGGGTCAAAACCATTCGGTGCTATTCGCGCAATGGTTTCTTGCATGTTTGGGTATAACCAAGATTGTGGAGCACCTGCTGGTGCTATACCATCAAGAAACTCACCACCGGTAATATCATCATCAGTAATCCCTTCGGCAGAAAAAAGTCGTTCTTCAAAGTAGCTATTTTTTAACTTCATTGCTTCATCACGAACAAACTTAGTGCGGTCAGTATACTTAGCACCAAACTGAATCGAGGTTATGAACATATCATCAAAAATTCTTTCCGCATCAAGATAGGCACTGGTCTTACTATCATCGACTTCTCTAATGCCTTGGCGAAATTGTGTTAACCTTAAGGATTCTGGATTGCTAGCATCAAATCTTGAACACATGCCCATTTCAGGTAAAAAATCACCTTCAGGTCCGTTAACGTAAGTAACGCTACAAAAATCATCAGCGACATTTTTAGGGCCATTTTCATTCCAGTTGGCCTGGTAGCTTTCTTGCTCTTGTTGAGTACTTGAATAACCTAAACGACCATTAATACTCCAGTAATCACCGATCAGCTGCTCTACATTCAGACCAACAAGTAAGGTATCAGTTACACTTTCTTTTTCTTTGGGTTGAGTTATGCCGGTAATACCAATTTGTTTATAACCATAAACCGTATTAACATCACCCTGCCCTTGACGAACATAAATTTCATGATCACTACCGGTTTTTTTAGCAAAGTTCTTCATTTGCATTTGGCTTTCTTGACGGTCAACATTTTGTCGAGTAAAGGTGGTGTCTAAACGAATATCGGTATTTTCCCCCGGCTGATACTGAACCGTGAAAGTACCGCCCTTTTTAACTTTTTCATCAATAACTATCTTATTTTTAACACCGCCACGTCCAGCTGTTAATGCTGTAAGAGGGTCAGTTGCGCTAGCAAATATCTCTTCACCGCTGTCAAAGTCAAATATTTTGGTTCCTATTGTTCCCGGTGCTGCTTTCTCACCATCCTCTAAAGAGCCATCTGTATAATAATTAATAAGATCCCAGTTATTGGTTGAATACTCTTCTTTACGCTGAATTTGCTTATCATGGTACAAAGAGCCAGCGAAACCAAGATTATCGACGGCATTTTTAATAAAGGAATAAGAGAAACGTGGTGTGGCTTCTTCATTAAGTTCGTTATAACGTGCCTCTGCACTAAATATATGCTTACTTTGCTTCGAAGATAACGGCGAACGGGTTTGCAAGTTAATGGCTGCACCTAAAGAGCCTTCCTCTTGGTTAGCACTAGGCGATTTCACCACATCGATTCGACTCAGCATATCGGCAGAAAACAGGCTTAAATCAACAGCTTGATCATCTGTGCTACTCGTCATTGAAACACCATTTAACTTGATGTCATTTAATGATGCTTCAATACCACGTACCGTTATAGTGCCACCACCTTCATCAAGTGATACACCCGCAATACGCGAAATGGCTTCGGCGATATTTTCATCTGATGACTTACCTATATCTTCGGCAATAATGGAATCAGAAATAGCATCAGAAGATCTTTTAGCCGCAATTTCAGCGGTTAAGCTTGAACGAACACCGGTAACTTCAATGACTTCGATTTCTGTTAATTTGTTTTTCTTTTCTTCTTCAGCAGCATAACTGTTAGTAACTACTGAAGCTGTTAGTGCCATACAAATAAAGCTAGCAAGCTTATTTTTTTTAAATTGTTTGTGCATTTCCTTCCCCTTACGACGTTAATATCAAATTCTTATTTTGAGTATTTATTTTGAGTATTTATTTTGATAACAGTGGTCATTACACTTTGCCTTGTGCAGTCGAAAGCAAGCCTTAAAACAAACTCCCGCCGCACACAACAAGTGATCTTTATTGATAATAACCATCACCATTAAACAATAAAGTAAGGTTCATACTTAACACCAGCATCTAGGAGTACAAATTAGTAACAAGTTGTCGCAGCACAGTGCTATTACGACAACTTGATACAATTTAAAATTTTTGTACGAAACTTATTCAAAAATTAACCTTTAAAAATATGAGTGCAAAAGTGATGGGGAAGAAACAACCTTGCTTTTATAACCTTAATTATTAAAGGCATAAAAAGTTATTTAACTATCGAAAAGAAATAACAAGATGGGCAAACGTGATGGTAGATCATTGATAGTAATTACTCTACTGAGCTGCTTATCGCAAACTGACTTCCGATTCTATTTAACAATCAATGTGTTTGTTGTATCTAGAGCATTAAGTGGTTCACAGTTAAATAACAGCTACATTGTAAGAACTAAAAAATAAAATATATTGCTAACTACAATTCCTCATTTACTTAATAAATCAACTGTTCCTATGTAGTATTCAACTATTTTCCGATCGTTTTCAGCTTGTTTGAAAATTGATAATTGTAGATTGAATTTATCTCTCAATAATTTGTCGTTAAACCCTGCGTAAGCCTTTACTTCGGGAAGTAGTGCAGCGGATGATATTTCTTTATAAGCGTAATGTGCTTTATTTTTTTCAAGTTGCTTTTTGAGAAAATAATAAAAAATATAAAAGTCCAATACCACGACGTCATATCGTTTTTTTAAAAGTAGCTCTGGAAACTTAGCCATATTATGTAATTCTTGATAATCAGGCTTATGTGACAACTGAGCAAATTCCTCACCAAAATATCCACTTGCTCCTTGAAAGGTGACTATGCTGAGGTTTTTTAAATCTTTAATTGATTTATAAGAGATGTTATTACTTTTTAAACTAAACACCATAGGTTTGTAACTGATTATAGGGTCCGATAGGTAAATATTTTTGTTGTCAGGTTGAAAAAATGTCGGCAGAAATACATCAGCTTTATTCTCAGAAACCATTAATTTTGCACGTTTTAGAGGGACATAGATTGTATCTATATTATAGCCAAGTTGATTCAACACTTGTTTAACAATATCTATATCAATGCCGCCATCAGTTTCTTTTATCATATGAGGGGGGCCATCATCTGTCGCCAGAATTAAACGGTTAGCATTCGAGCTTTCAGGAAGAAGTAATACTACAATCAAAGCTAAGAAGAGGTGTATATGATAAATCTGTCTCATAGATTACTGATAAGTTTATAAATAAGTATTTTTAAGTATAGCTTTTGATTAGCAAATGAAACCGACATTTAAAGATAATTCACCTCAATCAGCAAACTAGTGCAAAATATTTGTTTTACTAGCACCTTGGACTACTATTGATGAAGGCTAATATAGATTTAAAAAAGTGTAACCTACTGTTGTTACTTAATAATAGAGTTGGAAATAGCAATGAATAATTATAAAAACGCCTATGAAAAATTATTACTCATAGTATTAATAAGTTTTGTTAGTTGTGGTTGTAATCCAAAGACAGCCTTTCCTACAGAAGAAGAAGTGACGGTTGCTTTTTTTGATGCTATTTACAATAAAAAAGATTTAAACAATGCCATTACGCTAAGTTCGAGCAGCTTCAAAACAGAGCTTAAAAAATATAAAACGGCTAGAAATTTTTCCCGACGTTCGCTTAATTTATCCTTTGATTCTGTGCAGATTGACACCCAAAAATCGAATACTCAAGCAATTGATGAATACAAGATTAAAGTTACAATAACTGTCTTATTGACAGGAAAACGTAATGATAAAATATACAAAGACGTTAGGAAGGTTCTTTTGGTAAAAGAAGGCGATGTTTGGTTAGTTGACAAGCTATTAAATAATTGAACGTACCAACCAGAACAGTCTGTTTAGCTATTTATTTAAAGGCACTGCATACGTAAATACTTATCTCTTACAAGTCAGTTGATTACGGGTGATAAAACAGTACATTCACTCATCAGGATAAATAACATATTGATAACCAAAACCACGAACCGTTTTAATTCTTTCTCTTTCTTTTGAATCTAGGCCCAATTTTTTTCTAAGATTACTGATATGAACATCAACAGTGCGTTGATTTGATTGAAATTTTTTGCCCAAGCCTTGTTGGCTGAGTAACTCTTTACTAACAATAGCTCCCATTTCATTAATTAATAGCATTAATAAACTGAACTCGTTTGCTGTTACATGCAAACACTTCTCCTTTAACATAACCTGTTTACTTGCTCTGATAAGGGTTAGATTGTCTACATAAACAAAGTTGTCACTTGCTTGGTTAAATTCCGCTTCACTATTTTTGCTGCTCTCTAGAGTATGACCTTGTCTGCTACCGTGATTGCCATCATTAGAGAAGTTCTTTTTGCTTGCCTGAACTCCTAACGCTGAAAAACCTATTTCGGATAACAAAATGGCAATATCAATTGATAACTTTATTACTTTTGAGCTATCTAATTTCTTTGCTTGTGAAAGATTACCATCACGTTTAAGTAACTCAATAACTTGTGTTTTGAGTATATCAGCGGCGGAAATAAGTTCATGCTCACTTGGGGTAACTATGGCTTCTTGTCTAAGATGTTTTTTGAGTAAATAGCTTAGTTGATTATCATTCTCTGTGATCATATTCACTCCCCATTTGACGATTTTCATAGTGTATAGAAAATAAATTTAAGGAAAAAAATATCTTGTATCAAGTTGTCGCAAAACCTGTGTTTACGACAACTTGATAACACTTAGCAGCAAGTTGCTGTGATGACTTATCATTGTTACTGCCCCCCTTATAATTGCTAACAATTATAAGGGGGGAGCTCAATGTGGAATTTTCTTTATAGAAGGTATGTTAGTGCAGAGCAATGAGTATGTTGGAATAGCTCTATAGCGAGATTTTAACTCTGATACTAGAGACATAACTTATTGAATTGGTAACGTGACAAGAACATCTAATCCCTTACCTGCTCTATTATGCAAGGTAATATCACCGCCATGACCTCTAATGATAGTTAAGGCTATGGTCATACCTAGGCCGAGTCCTCCGGATTGATGGTTTCTAGATTCATCAAGGCGCTCAAACGGTTCAAACAGTCGCTTTTGTTGCGCTTGTTCAATACCCGGTCCTTGGTCAGAGATAATAATCTTAACTTGATCTTTTTCCTCAATCACCTTCACAGAAACGCTCTCACCATATTTAACGCCATTTTCAATTAAATTACTGAAAGCCCGCCTTAGTGCAACAGGTCTACAACTATAACTAATTTTATCATTGAGCTGACTTGCAACCGCTAAGCCAATATCAGATAAGTCTTGGCATAAACTGTCAATTAATGCGACGAGATCAACTTGTTTTCGTTTTTCAGACCAAGAGTCTTGTTTGGCAAATGAGATAGTGGCATTGGTGATATGCTCCATTTCGTCAATTTTTTCAACTATATGTGCTTGAGTCTCTGTATCATCAATAAATTCAGCATGTAAGCGCATTGAGGTTAACGGCGTACGTAGATCATGAGACATTGCCGCTAATGAGCGTGTCCGATGAGTAATAATGTTTTGTAACCGTAATTGCATAGTATTAAAGGCAACAATAGTATCTTTAATATCTTCCGGCCCTTGCTCTGTAATAGGCTCTACCTCCTCTCCAACACCTAACAATTGTGCCTTAGTAGTAAGCTCTTTTAGCGGTTTGGTGATACGTTTAATACTAATAACAACAATTAAACTGGCAATCAATGACACGACAAATAATGAGCTAAGTGCCAACAATGCATAGCTTGGTAATGGTTGTCGATAATGAAGATCCATATTAAACCAGAGCCCTTGTTCGAGCATAATTGAAGTCGAAAAAAGTATCGGTCGGTCAGCATTTCTGGGGTTTCTATAATCAAAGGAAAGCAAATAATCGAGAAGATATTTACTCACTGTTACTATTCGATTAGGTGGATCTGGGTATTGATAAATATAAACTTTTTCATAGGGCTGATTAAGCAAGCTTTTCAATATGTCTACCCTAGCATCCTCAACCTTTAACAGTTGGCTAGGTATGCTTGGTTCATCATCAAAGTGATAATGCACACGGTATGTGGT
>Ga0105355_10005906_pt1 | contig 10259 bp, 5 predicted proteins | sample GOMGulsemesocosm_2_FD_83508 | JGI IMG/M metagenome (GOLD analysis project Ga0105355, IMG submission 83508) | Methane-oxidizing microbial communities from mesocosms in the Gulf of Mexico - GOM9C Gulf of Mexico | ecosystem: Environmental > Aquatic > Marine > Cold seeps | place: Gulf of Mexico...
CCGATGTATTAGCTGATCGTTATTTGGGTTTGTATAGCGGTGGTTTTGATTTCAAATACAGGAGTGATGAATTCATATCGGCATTGTGCTCAGTTTTAGGTCTTAGCATTAGTGACTATAAGAATGACTTAGATGCGATTCATGGTGAATATTTAGATCGCCGAGATCGGTATAAATCATATGTATTCGTTGATACCGAATTTAAACGAAAAAGTCAGCCAGTCTGTGTTTTGGCTTTCTGTGAGGGTATGCGGTACATAGAACTTGATTATGAGATTAGGGTAAAGCCAATGCATGAACAGGTTAAATATGTTCAATCATTGGTTGCCCAGCATTATAAAGATACAAAGGGAAAGATTAGTATCTGGGGTGATGTTAGACGGTATGTATTTTTCTATGCCGAAGGCTGTAAATTGGCAATATCGTTGGATGGTGTAATTATTAATGAGCCTGAAGAGGTGAGTATTGGCAAGGCCACTCTAACTGTAGGTGGCGCTGATATTACTAAATTGGCGACTGGTGAGAAAATGTCCCCGGAAGATATGTAGTTGTCTGCTAAAAGCGGGTTCGATGTGGGACTTTGGAAATATAGCGTTTATTCTTTTTAGGCTTTGGATGCCTGCTGATGTTAGTAGATATGGGGATTTTTAAAAAAGAGCGATCTATATTATTAAAAAGTATTCGAAAATGTTGCTACCAAGTACTTAAAATCAAGTGAAGAGGTTCGTGTAAATCATATCAGCCGTGATCTGAGCATCTTGCTAGAAAAACTAGGCCCTGTTGTCTACAAAGAAAGAGGAAAGAAATTCAGTTTGGGTTCTAATGATAATATCGTTGTTCTTAGATAACTAACGCTATCCATGAAACAGTAGTGGAGCCAAAAAAAGATAGGCACGCGTGTGTCCAATCGAGTCGACACAACAATGGAATTAGCAAAGCGTAGCTGAGAGAAACTACATGCACAGCTACAGACTTTCCGATGGACGCTATATACTCTCAAAAAGAGCGGGGGGGGGTAACAATACGCCGAAGGCATCTAATTCCGCTTGAGATTTATCGGATGTCCTTTTGTTTTCAACGAGTTATAGATGGACTTTGTAGAATACAAGAATCTCATCAAAGAGATCAATATTGGTAAGCAACTACCTGATGCCGTTTATTTGCATCAATTTGCGCTGGACCACATAGATAAGAAGCTAGTCGACCTTACTCTACGTGTTGCTACAGCTCTTAACATACCCGCTAAGAACTGGAACCTCGTTAAATTCTACAAGCGTGATTTTAAGCTCACGCTATTACACTACCCCGATTTTTTTGATTACGCCTACCCGGCATTGGCCAAGAGTCACACCATTGACCTAGCAAAGCTTAGCGTTCGGGATGCAGATTACTCTAAATCGGAAAACCCACCAATTCTCCACCGAAAGGAAACCTTCTTACCTCCTAATCATGAAGCGGAAGAACACTTCAAAGCTATCACGGCAGAGGGGGAGGCCATCGGTCTTTACAGTAACCCGCGCACTATTGGCTTTAAAAAGAACTGGGCACGGCTCATCTCAAGCAAGGGCTATTTCCTGGATGAAGCTGGTCGTCTCAACCCCCTGGCGGATCAAAAAACAGAGAACCCAGCGGATACATTTGAGGGAGTTGTCGAGCGCCATAGAACAGCGATTGACCGAAATCAGCTATCTGCCCCAATGCAAGCCCTGGCCCGCCATAACTACCTAAGTGGTGACTACAGTCTATTGGATTACGGTTGCGGCAAGGGAGATGACTTACGCGAACTCGAAGCCCACGGCCTTGATTGCAGCGGCTGGGACCCCGTACACAACCCTGAGGGCTGCCTAGCCAATAGTGACATCGTTAATCTTGGCTTTGTGCTTAATGTAATTGAAGATCGAGAGGAACGCACAGAAACTCTTAAACGAGCCTGGGATTATTCAGATCAACTACTTGCCGTCTCGGTGATGATTGCCGGTGACAGATTCATTGAGCAATTCCAACCTTATAAAGATGGCATCATCACCAGCCGTAACACCTTCCAGAAATACTATTCACAAGGCGAAATACGTAGCTATATCGAAACCTCCCTTGAGGAGAGTGCCATTGCGGTAGGACAAGGTATCTTTTTGGTATTTAAGGATAAAATCCAAGAGCAAAACTTCCTTATCGAACGGCAGCATGTCCAACGAAGCTGGAAACAGAAGACATTACGAGAGATCAAGCGTAAAGAGCCGTCGCTCAAAAAAGACATTATCGATAAAAATATCGAACTATTTACGGATTTCTGGAAAACCTCGTTAGAACTTGGCCGCATACCCGCCAACTCAGAATTCGAGTTCTCTGACCAGATACGGCGGATAGCCGGCTCACACAACAAAGCACACCAAGCACTTATTACTCATTTTGGTCTTGAGCTGTTTGAAGAAGCATCAGAAAAGCGTCGTGAAGATTTACTGGTCTACTTCGCGCTTGGCTTATTCGAAAAACGCAAAGTTCAATCGAAAATGCCCGATAGTCTTAAGCGAGACATCAAAGCTTTCTTCGATTCTTATAAATCAGTAATAGACGAAGCTCGTGCGCTGCTCTTTTCCGTAGGGGAAAATGAGACCATTTCGAAGGCCTGCAACAAAGCCTATGAGACCCTACAATGCGGACATATGATGGAAGGTCACAGCTACACCTTTCACAAAGACTACCTTGGCGACATCCCCCCTGAACTAAGAGTTTATATAGGCTGCGCCACACAACTCTATGGTGACCTCGAAGAGATACAGCTTATCAAGGCACATATGAGAAGCGGAAAAGTGAGCCTTATGGGCTATAAACACTGGGATTCAGAGACCCCTCTACTAATAGAAAGAATAAAGATAAAACTTAGAGAGTTGGATATTGATTTCTTTGACTACGTCGGCGACTACACCCCGCCCCCTCTTGAAGGTAGGGACATATACCTCAAAAAATGAACGTCTCTGTCGGGCTAGCAGTACAGGTTGAGCGGAAGGCCCATAGAAAGACTACCTCAAACCGTATCAACTTCACGTACGCAATTAGCAAACTCTTCAGTCAGCCGAATTTTCTTTCCATGATGCTCGACTACTCCTGCAGACTTTAGCGCACTAATCGATGCACTAATCGAGCCCCTGGTTGATTTATTACCAACCAACTTATTTTCTTTGAGTACATTATTCACAACAACCGATCGAGAGCGAGCTTGACCATCGGCAACCATGGAGAGCAACGACTTGGTCATGTAGCCCTCACGCACGCCCCATTGAGATAACAACTTTTGAGGCAATTCGATTTCTATCGAATCCGACAAGCCAAACCATGATAGGTAATCATGAACAGAACTCCAGTCTACTTGATGATTAAGTACCTGCTGCATACGCTGTCGAGTTTTAGACCCGATACCAAGAACACTCTTAGGCACTCGAGCCACCACATCAAGTGAAGGAAGATCGCTATTCTCGGAAAAAGGGTGATGACCAGTTGCAAGTTCGATAAAACTAACAATTAATGAATAAATATCTGAAAATTTTGACCACCCCTTATACTTAACTTCGGGATCCTTATAAAGCATAGTGCCGACTAGGATACTGTCCAGAGAAGATATATTAAAATCAATTAAGTAAGCCACCCTAGATTCAACTACAATATTCTGTGGTTTTACATCTTTATGTAAGACATTAATGCGGTGTAAGTACTGTAGGGCGGATAGGATTTGTTTAAAATATTGCCACAGGTCATCTGGAGATAACTCTACTTCATAGAGATTCCCCCCATCAATAAACTGACCAATCATATAAAAGGTATCAGTACCTGGCAGCTTATCCAAATCGAAGATTCGCATTATATTTGGGTGAAAGCTTGTCCGAAGTATTTCAAATTCATTACGAGCAAAGTCCTCGTTACCCGCTGAATCATTAAGCACCTTCATCGCACAGTCATACTCGCCTAATAGGTGCCGTGCACGCCAAACGGTCGATGTAGTACCTACGCCAACACAACCTAACAGTTCATATTTATCAGAAATCACCAATCCATTTCCCAGCATTTCAGGAGTTACAACATACTGAATGGATTCAGCATTCTGCTTGGGAGAAAACAAAGCGACAAGATCTATAAGAGCGACATTTTCGCCATTAAGTGCTGAGGACATCCAGCCCCCAAGCCCATCAACACTCTCACACAGCGCTGTTGATTCAAATCGATCATCGGCGACATTATCAAACAAATAAGCCCGGAAGGTATTAGCAAAATCCTGACAGAGTTTATTGCACCGATCATTATCAGTAGAAACTAAAGCATCTATGAGTTTTATAAACCTAACATCGCCTCGCGATGAAACCATTACGTTGTCTGCAGTAAAAATCCGAGGAACCAAACCCTGATTGTTTATTATGAGAAGTGCTCGCGCAGAATCTATAATCACCTGAAGCAGGATTTCATCATCTGGAATATGCTCAGAAAGAATCACACCATCGTTTGAAGCATGTACAAGCGCCAACTTCTCCCCATCATCCCAATAAGTAAGCACATTTGGAACTTCCGGTATCTCAGCCAACTGAGTCAGAACAGAATATTCACGTTTGAAATTCTTTTTTAAACGGGCGGCCTCTTCAGGGGTAAGACTTGTTAAATCAACCACTCTCATCCAATAATTGAAATCCAATGAATCTTCTAGCGGCTGAACTAGCCATGTCTCTACAGGGCCACTTTTCTCGATAAGTGATTGTTTCTTGTATCCTGCCAAGATATTCGTTTGATTATTTAACAGCTTAAAATCACATAACGCCTGCAAGGCTAGTTTTGCTTGGTATGGCTCCAATCGATAATGATAATGACTCGCCAAATATTCCTTTTCTGTCAGCGCCGCAATAATATTTTGGGCATCATAAACTGGTAACTTCTCATGGCCATTAGTATCTATATCCACTCGGCCACCTTCACCACCGGTAACAAATATCGCGGCCTGGCACCAAGGTGCATGCTGCCCTGAATTTAGTATTTTACGACAACGAGACGCTAGAATCCTAGAATTACCATTGAGCTTAGGTATAGGGTTTTCGACTCTCCGGCCGTTAAATATCCAAACATCTTTACTCGCGGTTAAGCTGCCCTGATAACCTTTTACATCAATGAGGTAAACACCGTACTCGCCAATAACAACAGCATCCACTTCAAACGGATGGCCTTTATCGTCGTAAACCTCAACATTTGAAATGAGATAATAGCTTTCTGGTAGGTTTGCCTTTAAAAATTTAAAGGCCCATTTTTCCGCGGCATTAACTGGTGAGCCAATCCTTATATGTTGAGCCATAGCTATTTAGGTTCGACCAGTTTTATTGATGTAGTTATATTTCTCTTGGTTGCGACAAAATCTTCTGGCATAAACTTAACCCACTCGAAGATGTTGGATAATAACCCTTTCACATCTTTACGATAGGGAGATGGATCGTCTAGGAGTGCATCATGCAAAGCCCTTGTAAGCGTACCAAATCGCAACTCTATACCGCCAGAAAGTTGATTAAGCAGCCAAGAGTACACTCGTGAACGTTTGTATTGTGAGATCAAATCTTTTCTAGATAATCTATCAACATCAAGATTTAACATCTCAAAATCATGCCTTGCGGCATCACAATTCAAATCTAAACTAAGCAAGTCGTTCGGAGTTACGAATGGTAAATCATGCACCCACAAAAAGTTAACCGGTGTATTAATCAAGGATTCAACCTGCACGGACCATGACGCATTATCGAGCGTCTCGCCCGTCCGGCTTGACGCTTCAATATCACTACAAATAGCACAATACAGTTCATCATCTAACCAACGAACTTCATCACGTAGAAAAGCATTAAGCTTATCCATATCAGCTTGCTCGGCAGAAAAAACCGTACCAAATTCGTAATTTGGCGATGAATTAAAACCCAAGCCATTGCCAGTTAAATTAGCGCTTCCTAAAAAGATTTGTAACTCATCGATCAAATAAAGCTTCCCATGGAAATTTTGGTCGACACCAAATCTCCACCCTCTGTCTCGGCAATACTCGTAAACCTCTACATCAGAGGCTCCAACCAAAATATCTTGTTTTTTCCATCGTGAAACAATAGATACTTCCACATTAGAGTTAATCTTTTCAGATAGCTCTTCAAGAGCTTTTAATTTAATAAATGCTGAACTCAACAATAAGCTTTTCTCAGAGTCCTCAATAGACAAAGCTAGCTTTCTAGAAAACTCCGATGAATTTAATAACACTATATTCCCTTAAAAAACTAAAAACCAAACCACATATGTTATGCAGTCCCATCTTTATCAACAATCGAAGACTTGGATCCCCACCAAAATACTATCTAGGAAAGGGATCAACCTGGGTTAATACAATCTAAAAATCATCGCCATCATCGTCAGTCGAATCCTCAAGGAACTTGCTAATCACAAGCCCCCACTCTCTACGGATGCTGTTCAAATAATTCAGTCGCTTATCATCCGTAGTTTCATTCATTACACGAGCGAAACCAGCTATCGTCGTCTGCATTACCTCAAGCTCTGATTCGCCGAGCTTACTTACTAACTTCTGATAAAAAATATGGTTCGTATTAAACAAGACTAAAGTCAAACCTTTACTTGTAGAAACATCAAAAAATGCTTCAGAGTCACGAGATACATCTTCAATTAAAAAACGATTTCCGGTGAGAATAAGCCGCTCAGCCTTTACCTCCGCTTCCTCTTCAGTCATAAGAGCTTCTTTTGTAAGATGCTTAACAACATCATCTTTTTTAAGCTCAGGAGCAACCGTTGACGTTTTGTGGCCATGCTTTTCTCTGTAGTCAGAACCTTGCGTAGCTTTACCTGCAGCACCCTCTGCACTAGTACCAGGGGCATCAACGCTTCCTTTTATAGCCTTACCTTTTGTGTTTATTATCTCAAGAGACTTTGTCAATGATGATACTTGCTTTTTAATCACGGCAACGACTTTCAAAACCTGCAACAAAGAGTCTGAGTTTTGCTCTAAATCCCTCAAATATTCTTGTTCAGAATCATCAAATCCGGCCTGTGAACTTATGGTTTTCATGTCGTAAGGAATAAGGCGAACAGCATCTTGCTTATTGTTGGTTACGCCAAAAACATTGTCTAGCGCAGGCTCGAATGACACTTCAATACCCATAAACCGTCCCTTACTCTCCCTCAAGCTTGAACTCAAGAAAGAATCTCTTAGAACAAGCTCCCTGCCTGAGCGAACGATTGAGACCCCGGTATTTTTAGCACAATGCTTTCCCCAGTCTGAGGAGCCCAACATTCCAGACATAGACTTGATCAGTTTGTCAGAGATTGACCTTTTAACCATTGAAGAGGTGACCGTAACATCAGATCTTTTAAGCGAACCATCTTCGTCCTCATATTCAACCGAAACCACTTCGCGGTCCATCAACTCAAAGAAAGCCTCATTTTTATAACTACCGGGGAGCGTAGGTAACGAAGTCTCCTTTTTAAGATACATAGGGTCATTTGCCTTAAATGTATCCTTCCTCCATACATCTAATTTTTCTTCGCCAGACTTCCTATAAGTAATACTTTCAATCTTAATGCCCTCATCACACATAAAGTTTCGATACATCCTACCTACCAAAAACTCACAGTGGCGAAATATAGACTGGCCAGTCTTCCAACTTAAACGATCTAGTTTAGACCAAATGATTAAAGTCCCGGATTTAGGCACCTTGTGAAAGAAAGCATTCCGGTACCTATCTGGAATCTCCATTGTTACCGGCTCGGGCACTTCTTCCAGGAGCCCCTTCTTCATATCATCAACATCAAGATACGTGTAAAACGGCCCCCCCGATTCTTGCCAGCTCCAAACTTCAACCCTCTTACACTGAGATATTGATGAGTTGGGTAATCCCATACCAAACTTACCCATCCCGTTTGATTCATGCCGATGTGTTCCACCACCAAATTGCATTGCCATTCGCAACGTTTCGGCATCCATACCGCGCCCATTGTCCCACAATGATATCTCCGACACGGTATATGCAACTCTATTCTTAGCAGTACTTTTTTGCTGCTCAATAAACCCTACTTCAACCCTTGTTGCATTCGCCTGTAAACTATTATCAATCAACTCAGCTACGGCATGCGCCGTATTGCTGTAGCCATTATCTCTCAATGACTCAATAACCATTTCAGCACTTAAAAATCTATTATTCATTAACAAGTTCCTTGTCCGCAGCCCATATATCATTCCAGTATTCAAAAGCTAAATTGACACTCTGAAACTCAGGAATATCATCCATAACAGTATAAATTCTGCATTCTTTATTCCCCCCGCTCTTGATACCACGCATAGCTCTTCCTGCCATTTGTAAATACTGAACAAGTGAGTTCATAGGCTTTGCAATCAACGTAATATTCGTTTTAGGAGCATCAAATCCTGCGGTCAGAACATTATAATTAACCAAAACTTGCAAACCTCCTTCCCTGTATTGCTTTATTTTAGCTCTGCGACTTTCACTCGAATCATTTTTACTATCCACTGAGGCTGCCAGCACTCCCTTGGCAGCCAAAACAGTAGCTAAATTAACTCCGTGTTCGACAGTGCAAGAAAACACAATGATTTTTGAGCCTCTACTGCACTCATCAACTACGGTGTCTATTATTTTTTTATTACGCTCTACATTATATGAAAGCGCCTTCATGGTTTCCGAGCCACCTGCATCCTTAAGCTCAAACGCAGATATCCCTGAGTGATCATAATTTAATGACATGAAGTTTGCCTTAGCCAAATAACCGTTCTCAACCAAGTAGTCAACTGGGGATATATAACCAGGGACTTCCATTGAAACTTTGTTGTTGTGAAAAAAGCTTGATAGCTTTTTATCTTCTTCTGAAAGCCCGTCCGGAGAATAACTTCTGCCTGGGGTGGCCGTAAGCCCTATTAATTTCGCGGAGAAGTCATCATTAAGAACAAAATCGTTGACCACATCGGAAAATTTAGGTGCGACCGATTTGTGCGCCTCATCAAAAACCACCAATGTCACCGAGCTTCGCAACTCTTGATATAGCAATTGCAATTTCCTTGAGTTTGAATTTCTCAAGCTCAAAAACTTATGGAGTCCTCCAACAATAAAGCCGGACTCAATACCACTCAAACTCTCAACTGAATCTGAATAAAAACCATAAGACGTACACGATCTATTCCCTAGCGAGCCCCATGACTTTTTAAACTCATCGAGTGCCTGCGTACACAGCTCTTCCCTATCAGCAAGCCACAAAACAGTATTTTTCTCTGAACACCGTAGGTGTTCAGAAACTATATTCATAGCCGTTCTTGTTTTGCCCGATCCTGTCGGCAGATGAATTAAGAGCCTCTCAGTATCTTCCGCCAAGCTACGTAAAACTTTTTTAGATATGTCTCGCTGGTACGGATATAGCGAATAAGCAGGTTCAACAACATCTATCCCACAAAACTCGGAGGTTTCAGATGACTTATTGTCATAAAGTTCAGCGAGGCCGAGTTTAGAAGAAAACCCTGATAAGTTATCCGTGGCCCAAGATATTGCAGCCGAATAATGCCTAGGTTTCAATTCATTTTCAGGTACATAAAATTCAGGGAAAACCTCCAGAAAAACCTTCGGAGTCATTCGGTCTATCAGCAACGACCTCAATTTATCATCAAAGATGAAATCAATTTTCTTCGTCGTCGAAACAATCTTTGATAGCTGAGCCTTACTCAAAGATCCTTCCCCACCCTCTAAAATCCCCAATGAAAACTCAATCGATTGGCAAGACAAGAAAGACAACAACTCATCTTCTGAGAAGTTGGATAATATTTTCTCTAACATAACACTTTCCTTAGTGATAATTCATAAGCTACAGATTAAGCAAGCTCCATCTTCAGGGTCATCATCTTCATCATTACGCAAAGCTTCCTGCCACCGTACGGTACCGGATGTTTTGGCAATAATGCCAGCTTCCTGATCTTGCTTTTGTTTCTCTAATTGTTCCTTCTCACGCTTTTCTGCACGTGCCACCAGCTCATCTAAACTACCCTGCGAATTCCAAGTATAGCCATGTCCTTTAATATCAACCTTGCCGTCTTTCCAGTCATACTTTTCACGTTCTCTTAATTCAAACTGGCGTGCTTGCTCAAATAGCTTTGGATGATTGCGCTTTAAACCCAACCACTCTTTTTGCTGCTGAAAAAAGCAAAAATAACAACCGGAGCGAGAACGCCATTTATAATATTCCGGAATGCCAAC
>Ga0105355_10005914_pt1 | contig 10248 bp, 8 predicted proteins | sample GOMGulsemesocosm_2_FD_83508 | JGI IMG/M metagenome (GOLD analysis project Ga0105355, IMG submission 83508) | Methane-oxidizing microbial communities from mesocosms in the Gulf of Mexico - GOM9C Gulf of Mexico | ecosystem: Environmental > Aquatic > Marine > Cold seeps | place: Gulf of Mexico...
TCTCGCCATGCCCATACACTTGGACTAACATAATGTACCGTTTTAATACCCGCACCTTTAAGTTTTAATTCCAAAGTTAAATTAAAATCAGGCGCATCAATACCAATAAAAACATCCGGCTTATTGGCGACAAAATGTTGTGTTAGTGATTTTCTAACAAACATTAATCGACGTAATCTGCCCAGTACTTCAACAATCCCCATTACAGAAAGCTCTTCCATAGCAAAAAGGCTTTCAAAGCCGAGAGCTTGCATTTTTGGACCTCCGATACCAATAAAGACTGCATCTGGGTAATGGATTTTAAGAGAGGAAATCAGACCAGCCCCTAAGGTATCGCCGGAGTGCTCTCCCACGACAATGGCAAAAACTGGCGTGGAATTTTGAATTGATTGAGCTTTTACATCAATTAATGCTGAAGTATGTTGTTTGATATTATCTACCATGGGATATAGTTATTGTATACCTAATAAACTAACGAATTATACCGCGTTGAGAAGACTTGATAAAATCCGTAAATAAGGAAATTTCATCTGATACCGTTATCGCTTCATCCGAGTTAATAGAAGATACCGCATCTTCTACTGATAGACTTTGACGATAGACTTTTTTATACGCTTTTTTAATGGCACTAATAGACTCTTTAGTAAAGCCTCGGCGTTTCAAGCCTTCACTATTAAGTCCATAAGGTTTTGCACTATTACCTGATGCCATCACATAAGGAGGTACATCTTTTAATACTAAGGAGGTTGCCGCAATAAAGCTATGTGCGCCAATATGACAAAACTGATGCACGCCTGACATACCACCTAAAATGGCAAAATCCCCAACATGAACATGGCCGGCTATTGATGCATTATTGGCCAAAATGCAGTTATTACCTACCACGCAATCATGAGCAACGTGGGTATAAGCCATAAATAAATTATTGCTGCCAATACGAGTAATACCTTCATCTTGAATAGTGCCACGGTGAATAGTGCACGATTCACGAAAAGTATTGTTATCACCAATAATTAATTCAGTTGCTTCTCCAGCATATTTTAAATCTTGGCAATCTTCGCCTATAGAGGCAAATTGAAAAATACGATTACCTTTACCAAGTTGAGTCGGTCCATTGATCACAACATGAGAGCTAATATGACAATCATCACCAATAACAACATTACCGCCCACATAGGTCCACGGACCTATAGTGACATTGTTACCAATAATGGCTCCCTCTTCGATTATTGCTTGATCATGTATCAAACTCGTTGCTCCTCTATTATAGAACGCGTCGCGCACACATTAAATCTGCGCTACAAACCACTTTATCATCAACGCGCGCTTCACCATAAAACTTCCACATACCCCGACGCTCTTTAATAAATTCAACGTGCAAGTGCATGGTATCACCTGGTACTACAGGTCTTTTAAATTTGGCATTATCAATAGACGCAAATAAATACATTTCGTCTTCAGCACGACCATCTGTACTTTTAAAACCGAGCAGACCAGTAGCTTGTGCTAACGCTTCTAAAATTAATACTCCAGGAAAAATTGGCAGTTCGGGAAAATGGCCATTAAAGATAGGCTCATTTATTGTGACATTTTTAATACCATGTAAAGATTTTCCTGGTTCAAAATCGACCACTTTATCTACCAACAACATTGGATAACGATGTGGGATTAATGTGCGAATTTCTTTAATGTCTATGGTTCTTTTTTGCGATTCCAACTCACTATCCTTTTATTAACTATTATTCGCTTTTAGTGCTATCAACTCTTTTTCCAATGCTTTTATTTTACTATTGGTAGTATCAAGTTTGCGAACTCTTGCGTTAGTTCTATGCCAGTCTTTATTTGATTGAGCAGGCATTCCAGATGAATAAACTCCACCTTGATTAATATCTTTGGTGACCATAGTCATGCCGGTAAATACACAACCATCAGCAATATTAATATGACCATTAATTCCAACAAGCCCAGCGATAGTACAATTTTTACCGATAACGGTACTACCTGCAATTACGCTACAAGCAGCCATTGCTGTATTTTCACCGATAATCACATTATGAGCTATTTGAATTTGATTATCGATAATAACTCCATCTTTTATCACTGTATTTTCTAGCGCACCACGATCAATTGTCGTGCTAGCGCCAATTTCAACATTATCACCGATAATTACTGAGCCAAGCTGAGGGATTTTAAACCAGCCTCCTTGATGAGGGGCGTAACCAAAACCATCTGAGCCAATTACTGTATTGGCTTGAATCAAACATGATTCACCAATCTCGACTTTGTGATATATTGACACGTTTGCCCATAAAGCCGTACTCTTTCCCAAAATAGCATTCTGACCGATAAAACAACCTGCACCAATCGATACACCATCAGCCAATTGTACATTTTCTTCAATAACAGCATTCGCGCCAATAGAAACATTGTTACCAATAGTAGCACTTGCATGAATAATGGCCGATGGATGGATATTGTTTGCTGGCTTAGGCGTATCATCTAACAATTGCGCTACTTGGGCATACCCCATATAAGGATCAGCCATCACTAATGCATTGGTAGGACAATCCGTTAAACAATCAGGAGAGATAATAACCGCACTCGCTTTTGTTTGTGCAAGCTGTTGACTGTATTTTACGTTAGATAAAAATGCAATTTGTTGTTCGCTGGCATTAGCTAAAGTGGCTAAGCTTTGAATTTGGCAAGTGGGATCGCCGTGAACCGTTGCGTCAATTATTTTTGCTATTTCTGCAAGTGTATAACTCATAGGGGCATATCTACTCAGAATGATATGATTTGAAGTAAACTAATTATAATATATTTCATATAATAGCGGGATACTTATAGCTAAGTTTTTAATTAATAATAACGAAAAATGGATGCGTCACTTTTACATAACGAATCCATTTCATTTTAGCCTTTGAAAAATAGAAAAAGGCTCAATCAACCAAAAACAAGGTATTCAAACTATTTAAGCTTGCTTACTTGCTCTATAACTGTTGCTGTAATACTTGTTTCAGGTTTAGCAAAAACTACCGCTTTTTGCTCTAATACAAGGTCATACTTGCCTTTAGCAGCAATACCATCAATTGCTTGACGAACTAAGGCAACAATTTTATTAGTTTCTTCGTTACGACGCGCACCAGCTTGATCTTGCAAAGCTTTACCTTTTACTTGATATTCTTGATATTGTGTCGCAATTTTTTTATCAAGTTCTTCTATTTCTTTTTTGCTCATCAAAGAAGCATCACGGGTTTTCTTTTCTTGAAAATATTTGATGTCTTTTTCTAATTGTGCAAGCGCAGCCTGTTCATCTTTAAACTCAGCTTCAAGGCTCTGCATCACAGCTGCAGTTTGAGGAATTTTTCCCATAACTTCTTGGAAGTTCACTACAGCTATCTTTTGATCGGCAGCCATAGCAGCACTTGATAATAACGCACCTGATGCAACCGTTGCTAATGCAATAGATTTAAATAACTTTTTCAATTTCTTCTCCTACCTTGTAAATTAGCTTTTTATTTGTACTTATTTTATTTTTATATTGGGATAACTTTTTTTATTAAAAGGTCTTACCGATATTAAAGTTAAAGAATTTAGTATCATCACCATCTTCTTCTTTTATTACCTTAGCAAAACTAAAAATCATTGGTCCCATTGGCGACAACCACTGTACTGATAATCCACCCGAAGCACGGAACCTGCCAATATCAGAGTAATCGTCAATTTTAGCAAATTCTTTTGCTGCTAAATCTTTGTAATCATCCAAATTAAACTCAGTATCCCAAACATTACCCGCATCGATAAAGAAGCTGGTTCGAACACTATTTGAATAGCTTTCATCTAGAAATGGCGTTGGCACAATGAGTTCGATTCCTGCAACAGCCATCGCATTACCACCAACAGAGCGTTGCGAAACACCTATTACATCGTGATCAGGACCTAAACAACAACCACTGCTACCAACAGGATCCGGCGTACCAGGAATTGGTGTCGAAGAGCGGTATATGGCACGAGGGCCAACAATGTTAGTTTCAAATCCACGTAAAGTATCAGAGCCACCACCAGCACGGAAATTCTGTTGAAATGGTAGTATTTGGTCATTACCATTTATAGTGCTGTAACCATTTCCGTAACCGAATTTAAAGCTAGTTTTAAAGCTCCAACGTTGATCTCGGGTTAACGGGAAGTACCACTTACTGTCCAAATTAATTTTAAAATAATTTAAATCTGAATTTGGTGTAGTCATTTTATATGACAATGACTGTGAAGAACCAGCAGTAGGGAAAGTACCTCGGTTCAATGTAGAGCGTGAAATAGCGGCCGATAGATCAAAGCTTTCAAACGCTAAACCAGCATCGGGGTTATTTGGATCAGAATAAAATTCATAAAACTTTTGAATTTGTTCATAAGTTTGTAAACGCGTGATGGTTTCGTTTTTATAGCCTAAACCAAAGTTTAAATGCACTGATTCGTTAATTGGAAAACCTAGATTAACACCTACACCGTAAGTTTTATTTTTATACTGCTCAAGACGAGCGCTGCCCGCATCAAACTCATTGTAATAAACTTGCCCGCCTAGCGACATACCGTCAACGGTGAAATACGGATCGGTATAAGAAACACTAACACTTTGTGAATAACTTACGGTATTGATATTTAAAGATAAGCGATTACCCGTACCTAAGAAGTTATTTTGTTTAATACCTGCATTTAAGCTTAATTTTGTCGCTGAGCCATAACCGATACCAGCAGTAAAAGAACCTGAAGGCTGTTCTTTAATATCAAAATCAACATTTACTAAATCATCTTCTTCTGCTAGTTGGTTAGTTTCAAATTCTACTGTTTCCATATAAGGCAAACGAGATAACCTAGCTTTTGATTGTTCAACTAAACTATTAGATAACCACGCACCTTCCATCTGGCGCATTTCACGACGTAAAACCCTATCAGCTGTAACATGATTACCTTTAAAATTAATACGATTAACGTAAATACGCTTACCTGGGTCGACTTTAATCGATAACTTAACCGTTTTATCTTCTTCATTGATTTCAGGTATGGTAGTCACTGTCGGATAAGCATAACCAAAACGCCCTAAAAACCGACTAATAGTTTCTTCGGTATATGTCACTTCTGCGCCGTTATAAAGCTTGTCTTTACGTAACGGGTTAATCGCCCGAATCGTTTTTTCAAAACCAGCCATATCACCTATAAAATCAATATCGCTAACGGTATATTGCTCGCCTTCAGTAACATTTAAAGTGATGTAAACTGCCTTTTTATCAGGTGTCATTGATACTTGGGTAGAATCAACTTTATATTGCAAGTAACCTCGATCTAAATAGAAACTTTCGATGGTTTCCATATCACCTTGTAAGGTTTGTTTTTGATAGCGATCTTGCGCCATAAAGTCCCACCAAGGTGAATCAAAAGTAAGCTCTGCTCGCTTTAGTAATTCTTCATCGGAAAAAATCTCATTACCAACGATATTTATTCGTTCAATCGCTGCAGCATCACCTTCAGTAAAAATGAATTTCACATTGACACGGTTACGCGGCAAATGAGTGATTTCGGCTTTAACATTAGCATTATATTTACCAACACTGTGATAGAAGTCTTCTAAGCCAACTTCTATACCTGAGATAACTGTTTTATCTAAGGTTTCACCAACACGAATATCACTTGAGTCTAAACTCTCAGTTAATTGTTCTTCTTTAAGATCACTATTGCCTTCAAAAGTAATTTCACTAATGGTTTCTCGTTCACTGACGCGATAAATAACACTATCACCATCACGAAATACCGAAATATCATCAAAGTGACCTGATTTATAAAGTGCTTTTATTGATTGAGAAATTCGAAAATCATTTAAAGTATCACCAATGTTAAATGGGATATGAGTTAACGCAGCACCTAAAGCAACACGTTGCAAACCTTTAACTTGAATATTTTCTACTTGGAACTCATTGGCAGCAAATGCTGTTGAACCAACTGAACCTAATAATACCGCTAGGGCAATTTTTTTAATCATCATAAAATATAAACTTCAATACTTCTTTTTATTTATAACCGCGATAAATCGTTAAATAATGCGATACTCATTAAGCCTAATAACGCCAGTGTACCAAATTTAAACCCTATTTCTTGTACTTTCTCTGAGACAGGTTTTCCCGTTAAAAGTTCGATAAAGTAATAAACTAAGTGCCCGCCATCAAGTACTGGAACCGGTAAAATGTTAATTATGCCCAAATTGATACTAATTAGCGCCAAAAAGCCTAAAAAGTACACAAAACCATACCCTGCATGATCACCTGCTCCTTGAGCAATAGCAATGGGACCACTAAGATTTTTTACTGAAACATCACCGGTAATTAGTTTACCAATCATATCAAAGCTTAAAGTCACTAAATTCCACGTTTTATTTATACTTTCACTAATAGCATCTAGTGGACCATAAACTAATTCAATTTGATACTCTTCAGGATAAACCGCTGATTTAGGCGATATGCCTAAATAGCCAATTTTTTTTCCATTTCTATCAACAGCCTGAGGAATAACTTCAACTAATTGTTTTTGACCATTACGCATGATTGTTAATTGAACACTTTGCTCAGGGTATTCTTTTATTTGTTCTGAAAAAATTCGCCAGCTATCGTTGATATTGATGTCATTAATGGCGATGAATTTATCTCCTGCCATTAGATTAGCTTTTTCAGCAGGACTATCTTTAGCGACAGCCGCAACTTCATTATATATTTTTGGCCTAAAAGGATTAAAACCTAAACTTTCAATCGCCGAAATATTTTCTGCTTCAAACTGCCATTTCGAGGTATCAAGTGTATAGGTTTTACTACTTATACTATCGACTGATTTGGTTTTTACTTCTATGCTGTTTTCACCAATCTGACTAACCAATGCTAAATTAACATCTTGCCAATCTAATGTTTTTTGACCCGCAACTTCGATTATCTGACTTTGCCCAGTAACACGTGCTTTTTCAGCAATAGAATTTGGGCTTATTTCCCCAATGACGGGTTTTACACTCGGAACACCAATTAAGAACATTAAGTAAAAAGCAAAAATAGCAAAAATAAAATTAGCTAAAGGTCCGGCAGCAATAATAGCAATGCGTTGATAAACATTTTTGCTATTAAAAGTTTTATCACTGTCTTCTGGTGCAACGTCATCAACTCGTTCATCGAGCATTTTTACGTAACCACCTAAGGGAATCAATGCGATAACAAATTCAGTACCTGATTTGTCAACTTTGCGCCATAGTGCTTTACCAAAGCCAATAGAAAATCGCTCGACTTTTACACCATTTTTACGTGCCACCCAAAAGTGACCGTATTCATGCACGGTAATCAAAATACCTAATGCAATAATAAAAGATGACAAATTCCAAAAAAAATCAAACACGTTACTTCTCTACCTTGTTGTTATCACTTGTCATATTTTCAATCTCTAATTTCGCAAATACCCTGACTTTTTTATCCAACAATATAACGTCTTCAATATTAACCACCTTCTCTGAGACAAATTTATTCACAGAAGTTTCATTTATTTTAAATATTTCGGTAAATTGAATGTGATTGTTCAAAAAGGCATCAACTGCAATTTCATTCGCGGCATTTAATGCGGTACATGCCCCTTGACCTGCGCGACAAGCTTCAATGGCCAATTTTAGATTCGGATATTTTTCAAAATCGACTTGTTCAAATTCAAAAGCTGCAGTGTTAAAAAAATCTAATGGTTCAACACCAGAAGCAATACGCTCAGGAAATGCCAACGCGTGTGCAATAGGCGTTCGCATATCAGGATTGCCCATTTGGGCAATTACTGAACCATCTTTGTATTGGACCATTGAATGAATAGTGCTTTGAGGATGCAGGACCACTTGAATATCGTCGGCGGATAAATTAAAAAGCCATTTTGCTTCGATGAACTCTAAGCCTTTATTCATCATAGTGGCTGAATCAACTGAAATCTTTCGACCCATATCCCAATTAGGGTGAGCACATGCTTGCTCTGGCGTAACAGACACTAGCTTTTCAATATCGAAGTCACGAAACGGACCGCCTGAGCCAGTCAATAATATTTTGCTAATACCATTATCGGCTAAAGAACAGTTAGTTGAACTTTGCTGAACATTTTTCGGTAAACATTGAAAAATAGCATTATGTTCACTATCAATAGGCAGTAATTCTGCACCAAATTCTTCTACCGCAGCAATAAATATTTCACCAGAAGTAACTAATGCTTCTTTATTTGCAAGTAAAATACGTTTACCTTGCTTAACCGCAGCTAGCGTAGGTAATAAGCCAGAGGCACCTACAATTGCTGCCATCACTGTATCTACATCAGCAGCACTCGCAATTTGACACAATGCATCTTGACCTGATTTTACGGTAATTTGAGTTAAATTTTCGTCCCGCAGTTTTTCCTGAAGACTCTCGGCATGTTTTTCGCTAACCATCACGACAATTTTTGGAGAAAACTCTCGACATTGCTCTAACATCATTTGCACATTTGTATGAGCAGATAAAGAGACAATGTTGAATCTAGTGGAGTGTCGTCGAATGACGTCTAACGTACTTAAACCAATAGAACCAGTAGAGCCTAGAATAGAAACATTACGCATTTGAATTACCAACCCAACATCGCATAACACAAAGCATAGATTGGCGCTGTAGCTGTAAGGCTATCTATTCTATCTAAAATACCACCATGTCCTGGCAATATAGAGCCACTATCTTTTATACCCGCTTGGCGTTTAAACATGCTTTCATTTAGATCACCTAAAACAGATATAGTGGTAATAATTGCAGTTACTGCAATCACTAGGAGAAACTGTTGTTGCTCCCACTCTAATAAATATCCGGCATACGAAACCAATAAACAGGCAAAAATAACACCGCCGATAAAACCTTCCATCGTTTTACCAGGACTAACATTCGGCATAAGTTTATGTTTGCCGATTGACTTACCTACAAAGTAAGCGCCTATATCTGCACTCCAAACCATCAAAAATAAAAACATGATGAGTTGTGCACCGTGATATGGATCGTTACTGTAATCATTAGAGCGAATAACAACAAAAGCAAGCCATGTAGGTATTAATGTTAACCAACCAAATACACCTCGCACCGAACGGTGACTTGCCCAAAACTTACTATATTTAGGATAAAGAAATGTAAGAGTTGCTGACAGTAACCACCATGCGACAGCTAACCAAAGAATATACTGAATATATATTTGTAATTCAGCTTCATTTGTCCACAATTGACTTAATGGAAATGTATACCAAATTCCGACGATCAGAATAATCGTCGTACCCACAAATGCCAAACGACGACGTTTGTTTTTGAACCCCATCAAAGGGCCCCATTCCCAAGCACCAATTGCCATAACTGCCATAATAAGCGCCGAAAAATTATCAAGCGACATATAAAAAATGGCTAAAATCGCTAATGGCGCTAAAATTAATGCGGTAATAATACGTTGTTTTAACAAACGACTACCCTTTATATTTTTATTTATTTAAATTTCTAAGAAAACTTTACCAATCACTATTAGGTTTTCTCTTGTACTTGTTCGCCTGTTTGACCATAACGTCTTTCTCTATCACCAAACGAGTTAAGTGCTTGTTCAAACTGTTTCGCTTTAAAGTCAGGCCAAAGCTCTTCCGTGAAATACAATTCAGCATAAGCTGCCTGCCATAGTAAGAAGTTACTAATGCGAAAATCGCCACCAGTTCGAATTAATAAATCTAATTCGGGCACACCATGCAAGCTAGTTTGTTTATCAAGTAAATTTTCAGAAATATCATCAACTGATATTTCATTATTTTTCACTTGTATCGCAAGTTGTTTGGCGGCTTGAGTAATATCCCACCTGCCACCATAATTTGCAGCAACAGATAACACCATTGATTTATTATTCTCAGTTAACCGTTCAGCTTCTGTTATTTTTTTTCTTAATTTTTCAGAAAAACGACTAACATCACCAATCACTTGAAATCTAATATCATTTTTATGCAGCTTTTTAACTTCGCGAGTTAAAACAAACATAAACAAATCCATTAACACACTAACTTCTTGCTCAGGGCGTTGCCAGTTTTCACTGCTAAAGGCAAACAAAGTCAATGCCTTAACACCTTTCTCACGAGCGGTTGATACTACAGCCCGAACAGACTCTACACCATTTTTATGACCAACGACACGAGTTTTACCACGTAATTTTGCCCAA
>Ga0105355_10005918_pt1 | contig 10241 bp, 8 predicted proteins | sample GOMGulsemesocosm_2_FD_83508 | JGI IMG/M metagenome (GOLD analysis project Ga0105355, IMG submission 83508) | Methane-oxidizing microbial communities from mesocosms in the Gulf of Mexico - GOM9C Gulf of Mexico | ecosystem: Environmental > Aquatic > Marine > Cold seeps | place: Gulf of Mexico...
ACTAGAGTCTCTTCATCTACTAGAGTCTCTTCATCTACTAGAGTCTCTTCATCTACTAGAGTCTCTTCATCTACTAGAGTCTCTTCATCTACTAGAGTCTCTTCATCCGCTAAAGGCTCTTCATCTACTAGAGTCTCTTCATTCGCTAAAGGCTCTTCATCTACTAGAGCCTGTTCTTCCGCTAAAGGCTCTTCATTCGCTAAAGGCTCTTCATCTTCTAAAGGCTTTTCTTCAACTTCCGTTAATAAATTCCTAGCTTCTTCTTCTAAGTCAACGCCTTCGGTAACCTCTAAGGAATCGATATCAATTATCGCTTCTTCTAACTCAGCAGTACTTTCTACAAGCTCTACAAGTTCTGTTGCGGCATCAACAGCCAGTTCATCTACGTCAGTAAGTAGTGACTCTAAATATGCACTTACTAGTTTTTTATTTCGACTGCCTCGATTGGATTCGCTCATTATTGAACCTCCTCTTCTATCAAAGACTTCAATAATTTTGCATAAGCCAAAACACCGCGACTGCCAGGATCAAATCTAGACGGGAAGACTCCTTTCATACTGGCGTTCCTGAACTTAGTATCTACTGGAACAACCACCGAAGCTAAATCATCACTGTAAAGACTGTGTAACTCCCTTAGACATTTAACTGAAGCTTGAGTACGCCGATCATAAAAAGTAGGAATAATGGTATAAGGCAGTTTTAGCTTTCTTGCCTTATTGATCATTGAAATCGTCCGTACCATCCTCTCTAAGCCCTTCAAGGCTAAAAATTCGGTCTGGGATGGAATCAATAATTTATTACTGGCGGCCAATGCATTAACCATCAGTACACCCAACACCGGTGGGCTGTCGATTAATACATAATCGTAGTCATCTTTCATATGGGCGATCGCTTTAGAGATTTGCAACCCCATACCTGACTGACCTATTGCTCTGCGCTCCAGGGTCGCCAATGCAGTTGACGCCGGAAGCAATTGTACGTTTTCAGCAGTTGTAGGCACCAACAGACTTTCTACCAAGGGCCCCGTTACTTTTGCATCTTCCATAAATAAGTCATAGACACTTTGGTCTATTTCATCCGGGTCGTATCTAAAATAGCTAGTTAATGACCCATGAGGATCTAGATCTATCAGTAAAACATCATGCCCAGAATCTGCTAATAAGCCAGCGAGACTGACAACTGTCGTTGTTTTGCCTACACCGCCTTTCTGGTTAGATATTGCCCATACCTGCATATTACTGCCTTTACTCTATTTAATTTGATTAACACTAAACTACACTGATCTTACTTATATTAGCAAATAGTGCTAAATCCTAGTGATCACCCACTTACAATTTTGCTTATCATTACAAACTAAGCTCTGTTTGCACACATAAATGCAGCAAAATCTTTTAAATCAACCACACTGTCACCAGCCCCTGCTTTGACAACCGCTTGCGGCATACCATAAATAGTACAACTGCCTTCACTTTGAGTCCAGATTGTCGCTCCTGCTGATTTCAACAATTTGGCTCCATCGCGGCCATCTGCCCCCATACCTGTCAGCACAATGCCTAAAGCTTGCGCACTGAAATTTTTTGCAACACTGGCAAAAGTGACATCAACACTTGGACGGTAAGTCAGCCTTTCATCACCTTTTAGCACTTGTACGCTTTGTGTACCATCCAAGATCATCTGTTGACCACCTGGCGCTAGTAGTGCCCTGCCAGGTTTTAATTTATCTCCTGATTCCGCGTGTTTTACCTCAATTGCACATTGCTGGTTCAGCCGTTCTGCAAACACTGAAGTAAAAGTATTAGGCATATGCTGCACTAGTAATATCGGATGCGGAAAGTTAGCAGGCAACTGCGTGAGTATTGTTTGCAGCGCTGCGGGCCCACCTGTAGAAGAGCCGATGACAACAATTCTGCAACGCGTCGGCTGCACAGGCTTAGCTGATTGCCTTATGGCTCGGGTGGCCGCTGGCGCTTTAGCCTCTTCTTGCAGACGAAAAACATGTGAGCTTGTAGTCGCTTTTTTGCCGCTAGCAGTAGCAGAAAACCGATTGACTAAGCTACTTTTAACAAAATGTTTGGATTTACCTAAAGCGATTATGCGGCCAGTTAAATCTTCATTTAGACTTTGGCTTTTATCCATCCAGGCGCGCATGTCTTTCGTCAGATAATCTACAGCGCCAGCTTCCATAGCCTGCAATGTTATTTGTGCACCTTCATGAGTCAGAGATGAAACCATTAGAACTTGAGTTGGACGCTCACGCATAATTTGTCGAACGGCGTCCACCCCATTGAGTTTAGGCATCTCAACATCCATGGTGATGACGTCCGGTTTTAGCTCATTATTTTTTTCGATCGCATCCAGGCCATCACGCGCGGTTCCCACCACTGTAATGTTTGGATTCTGGGATAGGATTTCGGATATTCTCTGTCTAAAAAAGGCTGAATCATCAACAACTAAAACCCTTACAGCCATTAATTATCTCCTAGGTAAATTAACACGGTTACGCTGACTAAAGGCAGTAACAAATTACTGCCTTTAAAATTCCAATTTAAGCATGCTCTTTTAATAAATTTGGAATATCAATTATCAACGCGATACGACCATCACCTGTGATAGTTGCACCCGACAAACCTGGTGTACCGTGTAAAATAGTGCCTAGGGGCTTTATAACCACCTCTTCTTGGCCCACTAACTGATCAACAACGAAACCAGCCCTTAAAGTACCTACAGTTACTATAACCACATGCCCCTGCTCGGGAAGGTCGGCATAGCTCTGGCCATCTATTAACCAGCGTTTCATATGGAACAAGGGTAGGGCCTGATCACGAACAGTAATTACTTGCTGCCCATCAACCACGTTGGTGGTGGTTAAATCTAAATTAAATATTTCATTAACATTCACTAAAGGTAGTGCAAAAGCCTGATCTTCCAGGATGACCATTAATGTAGGCATAATAGCCAAGGTTAACGGTACCTGAATAGCGATTCTGGTTCCTTGGCCCAAAACGGAATCTATAGCTAGAGTGCCATTTAGTTGAGTGATTTTTGTCTTCACCACATCCATACCGACGCCACGACCCGATACGTCAGAGACAACCTCTTTAGTAGAGAAGCCTGCCGAGAAAATCAAATTAAAACATTCTTGATCAGACAATCTATTAGCGGCTTCCTGGTCTAACATACCACGCTGTACTGCTAAACCTCTCAAGACTTCAGGGTCCATTCCAGCACCGTCATCCTGAATCACCAACAGAATATGGTCACCTTCCTGTTCAGCGGATAGTAGCACATGCCCCTCTCGGGCTTTGCCGTTCTTTTCACGCACATCTGGCAATTCTATGCCGTGGTCTACAGAATTCCTGACCAAGTGAATTAACGGATCGGCCAACGCTTCTACTAAATTCTTATCTAAGTCCGTTTCTTCACCGCGCAACTCAAGTCGAATCTCTTTTTTAAGTGTTCGGGACAAGTCACGAATTAAGCGTGGAAAACGGCCAAAGACCTTTTTAACTGGCTGCATACGCGTTTTCATAACCGACATCTGTAAATCGGCAGTAACCATGTCTAACGTGCCTAACGCTTTAGACATTTCCTCATCTTCACGGCTGCCACCTAAGCGCACTAGGCGGTTACGCACCAATACCAATTCGCCTACCATATTCATGATTTTATCGAGTAATCGAGTATCAACCCTGACATTACTCTCTGGCGCTGGGGCTTTACTCGCAGCAGGCTTGGCAGCGCCTTTATTAGCAGCTTCGGTTGCCTTGACAACCGTTTGAGTAACACTTTGTTCATCAGTGACAGTTTGAGGTTCAGGTATGTTTGCTGGTGCAACTACTGCACTAGTATCTGCGGCAGGGCTGGCGGTAAATGCCCCTTGTCCGGTCGCTTGCAAATCATCCAACAAGTTTTCAAACTCGTCTTCCAAGCTAGCCGGTGCAGGCGGAGCTGATACGACTGGAGTGGCCGGAGCAGCATTATTTTTACCGGGCGCGCCTGTCGACCCATGTAGTTCATCCATTAGCGAATCAAACTCTTCTTCAGTAATCAGATCATTACCTGGAGCAGCAGTTGCAGCAGGCTTCACAGTGTTAGATTCTTGTAATAATAAATCAAAGTCATCAGCAGGAGACATCGGCGATTCTGGCAGTGGTTGAGGGGTTGAAGCTGTTTGTGTAGCAGGAGCAGCTTGTTGAGCTGGAGCAGATACAGGTTCAGCAGTTCCATTAACATTTGCATAATTGCTGAGCTTTTGCATGATCATTGGATCAGCTGGCTGCGGTGGCACTCCGGAACGTACATTTTCAAACATCCGGTTTACAGCATCTAACGACTGTAACACCACATCCATTAATCCAGCCGAGACTTTTATTTCGCCTGTGCGCAACAAATCAAACAAGTTTTCCGCATGGTGGCAGCAGTCAACCATAGCATCTAACTGCAAGAAGCCAGCTCCACCTTTTACGGTATGGAAACCACGAAATATTGCATTTAATAAATCAGCGTTTTCTGGATTTTGCTCTAATTCAACTAATTGCTCTGATAAAAGTTCAAGTATTTCTCCAGCTTCAACGAGGAAGTCTTCGAGAATCTCCTGATCTACGTCCAAACTCATACAAATACCCCTACATTAAAAACCTAAACTAGAAAGCAACTCATCTACATCATCTTGCCCTGATACAACTTCAGGATTACTTTCAGTATTAATTTGTGGTCCTTCAGCCATTGGCGCTGCAGTCACTTTCTCAGCTGCTGCTTTATCGCTTTTTGGTTTTTCCTCCGGACTTTGCTCAAGTGGCATTCTGCCAAGCTCAGCAACACTTAGATTTTCAACTTTAGCAGCCATGTTAATTAATGTGACCAAGCCATTTTGCACTTGTGTTAAAAGCGTAATGACCCGTCTGATTAGCTGCCCTGAAATATCCTGGCTACTCTGCGCTAACAATATTTCCGTCAGCTCTTTTTTCAGTAACTCAATAGTATCTTCTGATTCTTGTTTTACCTGGCAAGTTCTATCGTAGACCCCATTAAGGGCGTCAAACTCACCTTCCAACTGGCCCACTAGAGACAATAAATCTTTAAACCTGACACTCTGGCTATCCAACTTGTCAATCAATAGCAGAGAGGAGTCCACACGGTCCATGGTTTCATGGGATGTTTTCTCGGTTATTTCGATAACGTAATTTAAACGATCAGAAGCATCACTCATACCGGATAAAGTTGTGTTATCAAGGCCACCATCATCTTCCATTTCACTGGAAAAAGAATTGATCTCATCGTGCAACTTACGCGTTAACTGACCAATCTCATTGTAAAAAGCTTCATGCTTCGCCTGCTGCAATTCATTAATAGTATGCAGTGCAGCGCCAATATTCCCTTTTGCTAATTCTTCAGTTAGCTTTTCGGCTTTAGTTATCAGCAGCCCTTGTAACCCTTCGACTGATGGATTATTTGTTATTTCAGACATACGCCATGTGACTCCGTAATGTGACTAGTTCTCTAAGCGAGCGAAAATTTTCTCAATTTTCTCTTTCAGAACAGTTGCAGTAAATGGCTTAACGACATAGCCATTTACACCAGCCTGGGCAGCGGCAATAATCTGCTCGCGCTTAGCTTCTGCTGTCACCATTAGGATAGGGATATGAGCAAGATTTGGATCTTTTCTGACTTCACCAATAAGCTCTATACCTGTCATACCCGGCATATTCCAATCGGTCACCAAAAACTCAATACCACCTTGTTTCAATATGGGTAGGGCAGTTTTACCATCATCCGCCTCAGTAATGTTCTGAAAACCCAGATCACGAAGTAAATTCTTAATGATTCTTCTCATTGTAGAGAAATCATCTACAACAAGTATTTTGATGTCTTTTTTCAAGACAGCTCCCCCACTTAAATAATAGTAGTGTCTAATCTAATTTAGACCATAAAAGCCTAAATAGACTAACAGTATCCAGAAAATAACATGTTTTTATCAACTTTGAATAAAACACTGTCATTGTTAAGTAAAGCATCCATTCTTAACTTTAGCTCTGAGAACATTTACGGCTGCTTTACATTATGTTCTTCTGCGCAATGGAAAAACATCAGCCAATTGCCAATATTGAGAATTTCTCCATAAATTCATCTCATTGAATCTAGTCTTGCCACTGCCTAAGCCTTGCACGTAACCTGTGCGCCGCCTGAGAGTGAATTTGACTAACCCTAGATTCGCTTACTTCCAGTATTTGACCAATTTCCTTTAGGTTTAACTCTTCATCGTAATAGAGAGCCAGCACTAGCCTCTCGCGCTCCGGTAGAGTCTGGATAGCCTGAGCCAAAGATTCTACAAAAGCATGTTTTTCAGTTTTTTTCAGGGGCCCTGGGTCAGCATCCTTGAGCTGCTCTCCCGGCCCATCTCCATCGGAGTTTGTCATTTCTTCAACGCTAAAAAGCCTGCTTTCAACGTTATCTTTCAGTAACTTGTGGTATTCGTCAATACCAATATCCATTTCTTCTGCAATAGCTACATCTGTCGCATCTGCGCCGGTGCGCGCCTCGATACTTTGAATGGCCTCAGAAATACGACGCCCGTTACGGTGTACTGACCTCGGAGTCCAGTCGCCGCGGCGCACTTCATCAATTATAGATCCGCGAATTCGGATGCCAGCATAGGTTTCAAAACTGGCCCCCTTCGAAGAGTCGTATCTTCTTGCTGCCTCTAATAATCCAATCATTCCAGCTTGTATTAAATCATCCACTAATATGCTGGATGGCAGCCTGGCCAGTAAGTGATGCGCTATGCGCTTTACCAGCGGTGCATATTTTTCAATCAAGTCATTGCCCGACTTGGTATCCATCGGATTGTACATGCAGGCCCTTTATCAATATCGTTATCCCCGCAGGGTTTAGAATGCCAACACCCCAAACAGGCCCTAAGTGCTTTGAACTAACCGCCTAACAAAAAACTCTAAGTGGCCACTTGGGGTAAAATTCACTGGCCAGCTATCAACTTTGCTTGCTACCTGGCGATAAGACTGTGCCGCTTTACTCTTGGAAAACCCTTCTACTACAGGTACTTGTTTCTTAACTGCGCGCTTTACTGACTCATCATAAGGGATTGAACCAAGGTATTGAAGTGTTACATCAAGAAATCTATCAGTTACTGTCAACAACTTACTATAAACACTGCGTCCTTCTCTTTCACTACCCACCATATTAGCTAACACACGAAAGCGTGTCATCTTATAGTCCCGATTTAGCAGCTTTATTAATCCATAGGCATCAGTGATTGAAGTTGGCTCATCACAAACCACGATGACAATTTCTTGCGAGGCCCGCAAAAAACTAATAACCGCCGGTGAAATCCCCGCCGCTGTATCGACAATCAACACGTCGACATCATCAGCGATATCGTTAAAGGCATAAATAAGTTCGGCATGCTCATGAATACTCAAAGTACTCATTTCCATGGTTCCCGAAGTTGCCGGCACTATATGCACATTTTCAGCAGCCTCAAGCATCACTTCATCCAAGCCACACTCACCTGACAATACGTCGGCAATATTACGCTTTGGCTTCAAGCCCAATAAAATATCGACATTCGCCAAACCTATATCCGCATCCATCAATACAACTTTTCGCCCAAGCTGTCCTAAACAGATAGCAAGATTAACGGACACATTAGTCTTACCTACGCCACCTTTGCCGCTTGTTACCGCTATGACCTTGACGGGACGAGTTTTCTTTTGCATTTAGCAACCAATGTAGTGATTAATTTTAGACTATAAATGCTGTACTTAGCATGAAAAACAGCATTTCATAGACCTATTGCGCAAACAGTGTTTCATGACAACCAGCTATATAGCTGCATTACGGCGTATTTTGGCACGTTCTCGGCTTTTTTGTGCCGTCAATACCGCACGGCTGACCAAATCGTTTTTATTGGCAACTTGTATGTCATCCGGAACCTTCTGCCCACTTGTCACATAAGCGACCGGTAACTTGCGATCCGTCACTAACGCCAAAGCAGCCCCCATACTTCCCGATTCATCGACCTTGGTCAGCACACAGCCACTGAGCCCCAACGGACTGTAGTGATCATATGCATCGTCCAAAACCTGCTGCTGAGCAGAACAAGACAACACCAGCAACTTCTTTAAATTTACAGCGACACTTTCTAACATATAATTCTGCTGCAGCCCGGCACTATCGGAAGAGCCTAAACCAGCAGTATCAATCAATACCAATTTTTTATTGCGTAGGGAATCCAGTACTTCTGCCAATGAGTTTTTCTCATCGACAACACGCACTGGAATATCCAATATTCTGCCAAATGTTTTTAATTGCTCATGTGCGGCAATACGATAGGAATCAGTAGTCACTAAAGCGACCCCTGCACTGCCGTTCTCCAACACATATTTAGCGGCCAATTTGCCAATTGTTGTAGTTTTTCCTACACCTGTTGGCCCAACAAAGGCAATCATCCCCCCTCGCTGTAGGAAATCTTGTTTGGTGACCGGTACCATTTCAACCAACTGCGCCAGCGATTTACGCCAGGCCCTGTTTAAGTCCAGCCCAGGATCAACCGCCCCCCTGATCTTTCGTTGGAACAGCGATTCCAGACCAATTTGCTCAAACCTGGCAGCCAATTTGTCGACCACCAAGGTATTTGAAACAGATCGCGACTCCGACTGATATGCCCCAGGAAGCTGACCCGCCAACATTTTTTTCAGCTGATCTATCTCCTGCTGCATGTTCTCAATCAACTCATCCCCGGTATTGGAACCGCGACTGGAATTATCGGCATAACTGTTCACCTGCCGCTGTTCACTCCAGCCATCTTCAGTATCAACAGTTTTGCTAAAACCGGTCTTTTTTTCCGCAACCAGATGCATTAACTCTTCGCTGCGCTGCTGCTGACTGGCATCAGTGCCGCTTATTTTCGGCTCTGTAAATTGCTGTCGATTACCGGTTTTTTTCTTTTTCAGTGACGCTAAAATCGTTTCTAGCTCATCGTCGTAATCATCATCGATCTGCTGATTGCGCGCCGAACTGGTCGCACCGCTGTCCTGAACCCCTACATACTCACTGACAGAGCGCCCCTGGGATTGCAACACGGCATTCTTCGCATAAGCCTTCTCTTCTTCAAGGCGATCTGACGCCATTGTCTGACGCCCACCTGCAGTCAACAAATCAACCTGACTGCTGCGTCGGTTTCTTATACCACTGTCTTGCTTGAACTGGGACTGCGCCCGCTCAAAATCCTGCTCATGTGCTGCGACTACTTCGACACCACCGGCGATGCGGTGATTAGACACGATAATCGCCTGAGGCCCAATTTCATCACGCACCCGCTTCATTGCCTGGCGCATGTCAGGAGCAAAAATACGTTTAACTTTCATAAACATTCCCTAGTTTATTATCCATGAGCACTACTTTAATCATCTTGACCACCCACAGATGCCACTATTGTTACTTTCTTATTTTCGGGTATTTCTTGATAGGAAAGCACATGTATTAACTGCTCTCCGTATCTAACAAACTTCGCCATCAACGGCCTGACTGGCGCTGCCACCAACAAGATTGCCGGCTTGCCCAGCATTTCTTGTTTGTGCGCAGCCTCAAGTAGTGAGCTCTGTAACTTCTCAGCCATGTTTGGCTCCAGCACCATCCCCTCTTCACCGCTGCCGCTCTGCTGCACTGAACCCAACAGTAACTGCTCTAATCGTGGATCTAAGGTAATAACCGGTATTTCCGGCTCAGCGCCATTAATGGTCTGCACGATTAACCTGGATAGCGACACACGAACCGCTGCGGTCAAGGCTATGGTATCTTGGGTTTTAGTGACCGCATCAGTTAGCGCCTCAGCGACACTCCTGAAATCTTTCAGTGGCACTTGCTCTTTTAATAGGTTTTGCAGGACTTTTAACAAACTACTGATCGACAATTTGGCCGGAATTAGCTCTTCCACTAATTTAGGCGAGGTCTTAGTCAGCATATCCAACAGCTGCTGCACTTCTTCGTGACCCAACAGATCATGCGCCTGACGCTGTAGTATCTGATTTAAGTGGGTAGCCACTACGGTACTGGAATCAACCACGGTGTAACCCAAGGTCTGCGCGTGTTCGCGCTGACTGGTTTCAATCCAAATCGCATCCAAACCAAAGGCCGGGTCTTTGACCTCCACCCCTTTTAGCTCACCAAATACTTGCCCCGGGTTAATCGCCAGATCACGGTCCGGGTAGACTTCTGACTCACCT
>Ga0105355_10005929_pt1 | contig 10233 bp, 9 predicted proteins | sample GOMGulsemesocosm_2_FD_83508 | JGI IMG/M metagenome (GOLD analysis project Ga0105355, IMG submission 83508) | Methane-oxidizing microbial communities from mesocosms in the Gulf of Mexico - GOM9C Gulf of Mexico | ecosystem: Environmental > Aquatic > Marine > Cold seeps | place: Gulf of Mexico...
CCCAGTTAATGAAGGGATACAGTGAGTGATGAGCAGGGATCTACAGGCTCGACCAGCGATAGCCGCAAGGGTAAGGCCTGCGTTTGCCATCACCGCAACGCTCTTCGCCGTTATTGGCTTAGCCCTGTTTTCTCGCGACCTTAGTGAGGAATCCATCCGCTGGGCTATGCGCCTTTCGGTTGATACGGCATTTCCGTTTTTCTTTTTGGCCTTTATCGCCGCGAGCGTCAATACGCTGAAATCGAGTGGTGTTAGCCAATACCTACTGCGCAATCGCCGCTATCTCGGCATCAGCTTTGCCTCGCTGTTTTTACTGCACGGCACGCTTATCTATGTCTTGTCGCAGCTCTACCCAGAACCCTTCTTCTCACAGCTCACCGATGTGCTGCTCTACAGCGGCCTACTCACCTTTGTCGTCGTCGCCCTAATGGCCATCACCTCAAACGATTTTTCAGTAAAGCAGCTAGGCCGAAAAGCCTGGTCGCGCCTGCACAAAGTGCTCGGCTACTTTATAGCGATCATGTTTCTACTCACCTACCTAGGCAAACTCGATCAGCCTTTCTTCTGGCCCTATGCGCTAGCAGCGGTTGGGGTGTTTGGGGTGAGGGTGGGTGTTTGGTTGAAAGGGCTGATGAATAAAGACCGTGGGGTTGAGGCGTAGGGGGATAAGGGTCTTGTAAAAGGGGTCTGACCCCTTTAATTCAAGGAACGGTTTAACATGGAAGATTTAATAAAAGTAAAAGTACAAAAAGATCACTTGGATAAAGTATCAAGAGGACCTGTTCTAAATGCACTCACAGAATTAATTTGGAATGCCTTTGACGCCGATGCAGACCTTGTTGAATTGTCAATAGTGAGGGGCGAACTAGGCTTGCAAGAGATTCATGTTAGCGATGACGGGCACGGTATTGCTCATAAAGACTCAAAAAAGTTCTTTAGTTCTTTGGGTGGATCTTGGAAGGGAGAACGCGGCCTTTCTCCAAAAGGGCGGCATCTGCATGGAAAGGAAGGTCAAGGGCGCTTCAAGTCCTTTGCTTTAGGGCGGTGTGTTGAGTGGAATACATCCTTTAAGGACGATGATAAATCTTTCTCTTATCAAATAAGCGGGAAGGCAGATAATAAAGATGAATTTCACCCGACCAGTCCAGTCCAAAGTGATGAGGCCGGAACTGGAACTACGGTGTCAATTTATGAGCCGCACAAAGACTTCACGTCCATAAATAAGGATAAATTGCTAGAGTACTTATCTTCTGTTTTTGCAATATATCTATCAACGTACAAAAAAGTTAAGTTGTATGTTGATGGAAGCTTAGTTGACCCAGAGAGTCAAATAAATAACAAGACCATCATCCCTCTTCAGTCCGTAAGCTATGAAAATATAGAGTACGCGTATGAACTTCAGATTATTGAATGGAACTGCGCTACGCCAAATGAAATACATCTGTGTGATGAGAATGGTTTCCCGTTGCTTCCTTATGACAACAAAGCGAAAGGAACGAGTGATTTTTCGTATACCGCGTACCTTCAGTCCGAACATATCACTAAACTAAATACACAAGGTACGCTGGGGCTTGCTGATCTTGAACCTTCTCTAAAAGATATAATAGGTGATGCTGTATCAGCCCTCAAGAGTCACTTCATGCTTCGTCGTCTAGAGCAGGCGTCAGATAAAATAAAGAAATGGAAAGAAGAGAATGTTTATCCATACAAAGGGGGTCCGAAAGGGCCTATAGATGAGGCGGAGAGGCAGGTTTTTGAAATACTGGCCCTTAATATAAGTGAGCAAATAAGAGAGTTTGAAAGTTCAGACCTTAAGCTAAAGAAGTTTCAGTTCAGGCTGTTAAAGCAGGTGGTGGGGTCCAGTCCTGATGACTTGCATGTGATTTTAACTGAAGTTCTAAATTTATCTAAAGGCAAGCAGTCAGAGTTGGCTGAGCTGTTAAAAGATGCTTCTTTGTCGGCAATAATAAGCTCTGCCAAGGTTGTGGCCGATCGTCTTAAATTTATTTCAGGGCTTGAGGGAATTCTCTTCAATCCAGATAAGAAAAAAGTGCTTAAGGAAAGAACGCAGCTTCACAAAATACTCGCTGAGAATACATGGGTTTTTGGGGACGAGTTTTCCTTAACTGTTAATGATCAGTCTTTGAGTGAAGTGTTAAGGATACATTTAGATAAAAGAGGAGTTGATGTTCATCTCGATAAACCTGTAAAAAGAATAGACGGGCGAGTAGGGATTGTAGATTTAATGTTGACAAGAAGTATCGGTAAGAATCATTCAGATGAAAGAGGGCATTTAATAATAGAGCTGAAAGCTCCGAAGGTTAATATCGGTGAAGACGAAATATCACAGATAAAATCTTATGCATTTTCCACCATTGCAGATGAAAGATTTAAGCACTTAAAAACCAAGTGGAGTTTTTGGGTGATATCTAATGACCTGAAGCCATATGCGGATATGGAATTGAGGCAAGATAAAACTGGACGAGGTGTTATTTATGATGCTGACAACCTTACTATATACGTAAAAACATGGGGGGCACTAATACAAGAGTGTAAGCATCGATTAGAGTTTGTTAGAAAGCAGTTGGATTTAAATATAGATAGATCGGATGGGTTAAAATATTTGCAGGAATCGTACTCTGAATATACAAAAGATGTAATTTTTGAAGAGGATTTCAGTGAAGAGCCTGTATGACCCCTTTGATTCGAGAAGGGGAATGGGCAATGCTCCTGGCTGGGTGCCTCAACGAACAGTGTCAAATGTAAGGCCTGCCCCTCTTGTTCATTAATATTCGGCTTCCAAATTATTAGGTGATTTAAGGTTTTTAGATTTCATAATTAAATATGTGTTAGTCGTGTTTAACCTTTAGGTAGTGATTATGAGTGGTGTGGAATTTCAACATGGATATGATGCTTTTTTAATCGATACGTCAATTTTCGATCGGTATGGCCTTCGCCTTGAATCAGGCCTGCTTGGTGAGTTAAGACAGTTTAAGGATAGTCCTGTTGATTTTGTTTTTCCTGATGTTGTTAGAGGTGAGGTTGTGGCCCACCTTGAGAAGAACATAAAAGTTGCGAAACTTTCATTGGAGAAAGCGATAAACAAAGCTGGTGATAATCTTTTCTTTGATGGTAGCAACCTCGAAGCGGCAAAAAAGCTATTGATTGAAAATAGCGAAATAGAAGATTTGGCTGTGCTAAGAGTGGATAATTTTGTCAAATCTACAGGGGCGCTTGAAATTGATTGTGGTAGGTATGTGTCAATTAGTGAAGTTCTTTCTAAGTATTTTATGAATAGCCCGCCATTTGCCGAGTCCGGAAAGAAGAAGCAAGAATTTCCGGATGCGATAGTCTTGATGGCAGTAGAAAAATGGGCTGTTGAGAATGGCAAGACGGTTTTGGCAATTGCAGATGATAAGGACTGGGAGTCTTATTGTAATGATTCGGGCGTAGTGTCTTATCAAAATGATTTGTCTAAAGGGATGTCTGAGTTTAATCAGTCGGACGCTATTCTTGGGTTTGTAGGTAGGATTAACGAATCAGTTGATGGTGCCGGTTGGGTGTCTTTCGTTTCCGGTGTTGAACAAGCACTTGAGAATGTTCTGGGCGGTTTCACTCCAGATCAGTATGCAGAATCTCAGTTTTATTTTGAGGCAGATGGCGCTAATGGTTGGTATTCGAGCTTTAGTTTTGTAGATTTTGATTTTCGAGTGGTTAGTATTGATATTGAGGGTGGGGTTGCTGTAATTGAGGCTTTAGCTGAGATAGTTGTTGAAGCTGAAGGGGAATTTTCTTTGTCTGCTACTGATTCAGTAGACCGAGATTTGGTTAGTTTAGGTAGTGTTTCAGTTTTAGCGAAAGAGTCGTTTGAAACCGAAATATTGATACATGTGTCGGGTGATATGACGGATGGATTTTCTGGATTGATTGTTGAAGAGGTTGAGGTTGTTGATCTTATCTCTGAGGTGAACTTTGGGACACTTGAGCCAGTATTTTGGTAATTTTTTTGTGTGAGGTTTTATGATTGATTATAGGGCTAGTAGAAATAAGTTGGCATTTTTGTTGTTCTTTTGGTTTTGTTTTTCGACTTTGTTGTTTTCTTTGTTGTATTTCTTGGCTGGCCTTGTCGAAGGACATGGGGTTTACTTGGATGGGTGTAGGGCGGGGGGTTTAAACACTGTTTATTTTAGTGTGGTAACTGTTACAACTCTTGGCTATGGGGATTATGCTCCGCTAGGTGTAGCTAGGGCGATAGCAGCTCTTCAATCAGTTTTTGGGCTGGCTTTTGTCGGTTACTCTATATCTCAAGTTCTTTCTGTTAAACAGGACTCTATCGTCGAGTATATGGCTAATGAGCGATTGGTTTATAGGTATACAACGATCTTACAAAACCTATCTGACGCGAAAGAAACGATAGGTGATTGTAGACGTCTTGTCCGGCATAAACGTGAATTTAGTCAGTTTGATTTTATTTGTAATAAGTCAAATCCTTTTTATCAGGCTTTAAAGTCTGTCCAAGACCTTGATGGTTACACCAGTCATGTTGTTAGTGTGGGTAAGGGAGAGGACTTATCTGTTTATATTGAGAGGTCTCTTCATCATGTTGAGGAGTTGGTTTCTTTTAGTAAAAGGTATATTAATGCTCTTGATAATGTCTCGTCTGATTGGAAGACTAAACGTACAGTTACACTAATATTAAAGTTGTGTGATTTAGTTGAGGAATTCTCAAATAAGTATACTCCTTATACAAAATACAAATCTGAGAAATACAAAAACACTGATTTGTATTTGGCAGTATTAAAAAAGGCAGTTGATAATACTAGGAGCAAGTGCCTGCAGAACTAAAGGGGTCAGACTCCATAAAAAGTATATTCGAAGCCGAAACCCTTGAATGACACCAAAAACCCCCTTTCTTCGCTGTCGATCGGCGGCTTTATTTTTCGGGTTGATTACACAAGTATGTGCAATCAAAAGAATTAAAGGGGTCAGACCCCATTAATTAGGCCCCTTTAATTAAGTGAAGTGATTTAAGTGATTGATACGCGATGTGTCACCACATTTTTAAACGGTTAGTTGTACAGCTACCAAGCTTAGGTATATGAAATGGCACTTACTCAGATGCAAATTATTCAGTCGCTTGGAGAGGCGATGGCTTGGTTCGAGAGAGAGCTACAGTGGGGAGTTCAACCAACTGAGCTTCGCCATTTGAGTGGTCGCATTGGCGAGCTGTATTCCGCTCTCATTACGAACGGACAAATGGCTACGGAAGTGAACCAGCAAGGGTATGATGTTGTGAGCTCCTCAGGTGAGCGGGTTTCGGTTAAAACAACTGCGATGATGGGGAACTCTGGGCATATTTCATTCAATCCTAATACGCTCGATAAAGTTGATCGAGTCATCATACTGCGTATTAATACTGAAGAGATGCAGATTGAGACATTGTTGAACGACACGATTGAGAATTCTATGGGGTTGATGGGGAAACCCAGCTCTTCCGGAAAAGTCGCCATATCATTGTCAAAATTACTTAAGCCAGAAAAGGCGCGGGTCGATATCGCGGCCATTAAGTCAGTGTCTGTTGGTAACTATAAAATAAAAGAGCTTGAGAATGGCACTATAGAAATAGAAGAAGGCGGTAATCTGGTTTCGCCAGTGCGGCCTGTCCTTCAGAGCATTGCTCAGAGTTTAAATATCAACACGCTTAATGGTAATGGTAATCCCTATAATACGAGGCAACTTGGAAGTATTCTCATAAAATCAGTGTGCTAGAACTAAAGGGGTCAGACCCAATTAAAAGAGATACGAAGTCGAAACCTTTGAGTAACTCCAGATTCCCCTTTCTTCGCTGCCGATCGGCGGCGTTATTTTTCGGGTTGAGCGCACAGGATGTGCGCGAGAGGTTCGTTTGAGCCATGGATGGCGAATCGAACCGACCCGTAAAATGTCGCCAGAGTGAGGATTACAGCGAAGTGGGGTCGCCTCTTTGTTGGTTACTTATTTCTGGCGACGCAGAAATAAGTAACTCGCACAGCAAGGGCGAGAGAAAGCCAAAAGCGAAGACGAAACCAGCAGCAACCACAAAACCAGCAGCAACCACAAAACCCCTCGCGTCAGCGAAGCAAAAATTAAGCAAGTAGCTCCCTCACCAACTCCTCAATATAATAAGAACCCCTCCCCCCTATAAACCCCACATGCCCCCCATACTCGCTGACCTCCAGCGTCACGGCGGTTGATAGCTGATCGGCGTGGGGAATGCTATCGGCCGATAAAAATGGGTCGTCACGGGAGATCAATATATGTGTGGGTGTTTCTATCTTAGGTAAAAACTGCAGGCCGCTGCAGCGTTGGTAGTAATCCTCGGCGGAGGAAAAGCCGTGCAGTGGCGCGACGATTTGATGGTCGAAATCCCAGAAGGAAGAGAATTTTTTTGAGAAGGGGGTGGCGGCCAGTATTTCGGCTTGGGCGGGGTTCTCGAGGGTCAGGTGTTGGTGTTTCTTCTCGAAATACTGGCTTAACTCGGCGAGCAGGTGATTGCGGTAAACCTTGCTAAAACCCTGGTCGATGCGTGTCGAGCAGGCCGCCAGGTCGAGCGGCGCCGAGACAGCCAGAGCGCTGTGCAGTGGGTTGCTCGGTTGTTCGCCCAAATACTTAAGCAGGCTGTTGGCGCCCAGAGAAAACCCCATGGCGTGCCACTGCTGCTCTGGGTGTGTTTGCTGTAGATGGTCCACAACCTCGCCAATGTCGTCGCTGCTGCCAGAGTGATAACCCGCCGCCAGATTATTGGGGGACTTAACCCCGCGAAAATTCATCGCCACGCTCATAACCCCCATGGCCGCCAGCATGACTTGTAAACCAACGATGTATTGGGAATCGGCACTGCCGCTGAGGCCGTGTATCAATAACACCGCCTGCTTGTCTCTGGCCTGGGCTTGGGGCTGAGGAGAGTCGGCTTGACCTCCCTCTTTGTCAGGCTCGGGGGGGAGTGTCTCTAACAGTATCTCGTCGCCGTCACGGGTGGTCAGCAGGCTAGGTGCGCGCTCGGGCACCACAGGCTTGCGCAACAGAGACGGCCAGAGTGTTTGCAGGTGACGATTACGCCACAGCAGCGGCGGTTTAAAAGGGCTTTGAATAATGGGCATAAGCTGTGCAGTGTCGTCTTGTTTCGTTGTGGGGCTGTTAAAGCCTATCCAAATTACCACTAACAGGGCGGCAGGGGCAGGTCTTACAATTAACAATCATGTGAAATACAAGGCCTGACACCCAAGCCCTCGACTTGAGTAAGTGCCGTTCGGGTCAGATCCCTTTAATCGGTGTGAAGTCATATGACCTCCTTGTTCTTCTTTGGTGGTTAGGCTGTTATATTTACCGCTCAAAGCTTAGCGAGGGTGACAGGGATCTGTAGTGTCGCTTATGAATTAATGTTGAAGGTTCTATGGATGGAATGATGAATAAGAAAATATTTTTCCTCGTCAGTGTTTGTATTATTTTTCTCTATTCCAGCCTGTCTTCAGCTATCGATCTGGCCCAGATCGAGGCATACGGTCAGCTGCCTGCATACCGTTCCTTCTCTATTTCTCCAGACGCTAAGCATATCACCTACCTCCAGCGCGGTGATAATAATGACCATTTTGTTGTGCGAGACATGGAGTCCAATGAGACAGAGTTCTCCTTTGAGATAACCAGCTTTAATGCTTCTTCGACTCGCTTTTTGACGAATAAGTATGTCCTGCTGAAAGGCAGGGAAGTTACGAAGTCGAGTCACCTAGGCGGAAAATATAGAAACACGGGTGCGCTCTCGTATAATCTTGAAACGAGAAAAGTTCAACTTCTGTTAGCCAACTCACATGGCATTCACCTCACGCAGACGGGGCTCGGAATTGTTGTGGGTATTGATCGAGATGGTGAACATGTATATATGCCGGCATATTCCAAGGGGCCAAGGCCAAGCTACAACCTTTATAAGGTGAGTCTGAGTACGGGTGAAGGGCATCTGCATATGAGGGGTGTGCTGGACACTGTAGAGTGGTTTGTTGATGGCCAAGGCAAGGTTCTGGCTCGTGTGGATTATAACGATAAACGTGGTCGCTACAGACTGAAGTCAAAACTCTCAGGAAGCTGGGAAACGGTTTATAGTGCAGACAAAAGCTCATATGTTTTAGGTGTAGAGGCTGTTGCTAAAGATGAGCAGTCGTTAATTTTCAATGATATTCAAGGTGGGCAAGTCGTTGCTCGTGCCATCAGTCTTATCGACGGCAGTATTTCTGAGGCCCTGTATTCAAATGAGGCGGCTGATGTTGACTACTTCATACAGAATCTAAACGGTCAAGTCCTTGGCGTTGTTTATAGTGGTTTTAAGCCGGGCCATGATCTGCTTGATAGTGATTTTAATGCGTTATACGACGCCATTTCGGGTCGATACCCTGATGCGAGTATTTACTTCACCTCTTGGAGCGATGATAAGAAATCTGTGGTTTTTCTCGTGGATGGTGGGCAGAAAGGCAGTGGCTATTATCTGATTGATACAGAAACTTTTGAAATACGTCACCTGGCCGACAAGTATGCCGTGTCTGCCCACGCTAAAATTAAACCTATTCGATACCGCGCAAGAGACGGTTTGAAAATTCCTGCGCTATTAACGTTTCCTCAAGATGAAAGTGGTGATAAAGGACTGCCATTAATTGTCTTACCCCACAGCAAGGTGAAGTCTTACGACATGATTGGCTTTGACTGGTTGGCTCAGTATCTTGCAGCTAAAGGTTATCTGGTTTTTCAACCGAATTACCGAGGATCCTCTGGTTTTGGTGGTGAGTTAGCTCAGGCGGGAGTAGGGCAGTGGGGGCGAGCGATGCAAGATGATATTAGTGATGGTGTGACTTTGTTGATTGAGTCTGGTTACGCCGATGCAGATCGAGTGTGTATATTGGGGCGCTCATATGGTGGCTACTCAGCATTGGCTGGAGGTGCTTTTTCTTCGGATCTGTACCGTTGTGTCGTTTCTATCAACGGCGTTAGCAACCTGTGGGCTATGATGAATTCAAATCAATTTCAGCGATATGCTAACCATTGGGTGCTGAGTTATTGGCGCCAGATTATGAGGCAGACAGATTTTGAAAAAAACGACTTGAGAGATATCTCACCAATAAATTTCGTCGACAACTTTAATGCTGCCACGTTGCTGTTACATGGTGACGGGGATACGACGATACCTATTTTGCAGAGTAAGCGTATGTATTCAGCTTTAAAGAAAGCGGGTAAAGAGGCAATGCTGGTCAAGCTTGAGGGGGAAGATCATAGGCTTTCTAAGAGCGAAACTCGTTTACAGGCGTTAATGGCAATCGATCGATTCTTGGATACTCATAACCCCGCAGTTCTGAATTAGGCCGTATCTTTTAGCCAGGCACAAAAAGGCCGCAGGAAATGAGAGAAATGAGGGTCAGGTCTTACATTTTACAATCATGTGAAATACAGGGCCTGTTCCAAAGTCATGCCTAAGTGAGGCTCTGATATCAATATGAGGCGTATTCGATACCCCATGATAGGGTTGTCAGTTCTACCTACCATTCCAGTGCTTTTTTGTGGCGCATTTTTAGTGCTCACTAGGGCAGCCTCTGATAACGCTCTTCCGTACCTAGCGGTGATGTGGGTGTGGGCTCTCTGTGGGGCTATCGGGTTGGTTCTAGCAAGCATGGAAAGTACTTATAGAATATCCATGCAGAGAGTGATCGCATTTTTACTTTTGGTGTGCGGTGTTTTGTCGATGCTTCTCTCTATCTATTATGCATTCAATCTGGAAAAGTTTAGTTATCACCCTGTCTACGGAAATGGGGTCAAGGATGTGGCAAACGAGAAAATGATATATGCATTTTTTCTGGCTTGGCTAATACTTATATGGCCACTTTTGTCCGGTGTCATTGCCATTCGCCTATGTGCGCCTCGCAACTAGAGGAGGCGCGGGGGCAGGCCTTACATTCACCACATCCCTGTGGTTGCCTATAGACACGCTCCATGAAGATGTGAGTGTTAATCAGACCTAGCAGTTTACTACCCAATACTCCCTTTCTTCGCTGCCGAACGGAGGCGTTGTTTTTCGGGTTGAGCGCACAGGATGTGTGCGAGAGGTTCGCTTGAGCCATGGATGGCCCTCCTTGTTTTATGGAGAGTGAACCGACCCGACAAATAATGCCAGAGTGAGGATCACAGCGAAGTGGGGTCGCCTCTTTATGTTCAGGATGA
>Ga0105355_10005932_pt1 | contig 10233 bp, 8 predicted proteins | sample GOMGulsemesocosm_2_FD_83508 | JGI IMG/M metagenome (GOLD analysis project Ga0105355, IMG submission 83508) | Methane-oxidizing microbial communities from mesocosms in the Gulf of Mexico - GOM9C Gulf of Mexico | ecosystem: Environmental > Aquatic > Marine > Cold seeps | place: Gulf of Mexico...
AAAGTGGCTGATTATAGCGATGACGAGTATTTTTGCCGTAGCATCTGTCGCCTATGCATTATCGCTGCCCAACATATACAAATCCGAAGCGTTACTAGCACCAGCCTCTCAAGAGGAAGGTGGCATGGGCGCACTGGCGTCTCAGTTTGGCGGATTAGCAAGCTTAGCAGGCGTTAGCTTGGGCGGCGGTGGTGGTATTGATAAAACCACTCTAGCACTTGAAATTATGAAATCTCGTGAATTTATTAGTGCCTTTATTAATGATAATCAATTACTCGTGCCTTTAATGGCTGCAAATGATTGGTCACGCAATGATAATAACTTGCTCTATGATCAAGATATATATGACGCTAAGGCAGATAAGTGGGTAAGGAAGGTAAAGTTGCCAAAGCGGCCAATGCCATCACCACAAGAGGCCACTAAAAGGTTTCTTGAGATATTCTCAATTTCTCAAGATAAAACGAGTTCAATGATTTTATTGAATGTTGAACATTATTCACCTTTTATAGCAAAACAGTGGGTCGATTTGTTAACGGATGCCATCAATGCTGAAATGAAAAACCGGGATTTATCAGAAGCTCAAAGAAGTATTGCTTATCTCGAAGAACAGCTCAAAAAAACCAGAGTAAGCGGCTTGCAAGACGTTCTTTATCAGCTTGTAGAAGAACAGACTAAAACAATAATGTTTGCGAATGTTCGAGAGCAGTATGCATTTAAAACGATCGATTCGGCAATAATACCAGAAATTAAGGCAGGTCCTAAACGTGCGTTAATATGCATACTTGGTGTTTTACTTGGTGGTATGCTTGCCATTATGGTTGTGCTGATAAGGCACTTCTCTAAGAAGTCGAACGATAATGAGTAGTCTTAAAACAGGAAAGGTCTTTGAACAGGTATTTTTATGGAAATTATAGCGCCGTTAATCTTTACATTTCTGACGTCATTTGTTTGCATTCGCTTTGGTAAACCGATAGCTGTCCGTTTAGGGTTAGTCGATACGCCAACCGCTCGCAAAGCGCATACAGGTTCAATACCCCTTGTTGGTGGTATTAGTATCTTTATCGGTGTTCTAATCGCGTCAATGGTATTTATCCCTCAAAGCCAAGAGCTGAACTTATATTTAATCGCAGCTGCTTTAATTGTGCTTATCGGTGTGTTGGACGATTTTTATGACCTCCCTGTTAAGCCAAGAATTGTTGCGCAAATATTGGTGGCAAGCATGATGATTTTTGGTGCTAATTTGTATTTAGATAATCTTGGAGATTTGTTTGGTCTTGGGGATGTTCGACTCGGTATGTTTGGTACTGTATTTACAATCATCGCAGTCGTCGGAGCCATTAATGCCTTTAACATGGTTGATGGTATAGATGGCCTAGCTGGTATGTTATCTATGATTACATTTAGTTCATTAGCGTTATTGTTGAGCATGAGTCAAAACCAATGGTTTTTGCTTCCTATATTGTTTATTGCAGCTACCTTAGCTTACTTAATGTTTAATTTGGAGTGGCCAAGTTCTAAATTTAAAAAAATATTCATGGGCGATGCTGGAAGCATGTTAATAGGGCTAACCGTTGTCTGGTTGCTGGTCGTAGGAACACAGTCTGATGTTCAGGCATTTAAACCAGTAACAGCGTTGTGGATTATCGCCGTGCCATTAATGGATATGGCAGCGATAATGGTTCGCCGGATAAGAAAAGGGCAATCGCCATTTAAACCAGATCGAGACCATTTACATCACATTTTTCTCAGAGCTGGTTTTTCTTCACGTCAAACATTAGCGTTAATTAGTTTTATAGCGATATCGTTGACATTTACAGGTGTAGCGCTTGAGGCGATAAATACACCTGAATGGCTAATGCTTATTTTATTTGTCTGTGTTTTTTCTATATATGCATTCGCGATAAATCACATTTGGCGTTTGTTAACATTTTTTAGAAAACTAGCTAATCATAAATAAAGAAAAGTTATTAATTATCAATATTAAGTAGAAAAATAAATGAAAGTTTTAACCGTATTTGGTACCCGTCCAGAAGCTATAAAAATGGCTCCATTAGTTCATGCGTTAGAAAATGATAGTCGCTTTGAAGCTCGAGTTTGTGTCACTGCACAACACAGAGAAATGTTAGACCAAGTATTAGAGTTATTTGAAATTACGCCTCATTACGATCTTAACTTAATGAAGGCAGGTCAAACATTAAATGAAGTGACCGCTCGTATTCTATTAAACCTCAAACCTGTACTTGAAGAATTTAAGCCTGATGTTGTCTTAGTACATGGTGATACAGCCACTACATTTGCAGCAAGCCTTGCTGCTTATTATGAACAAATTCCTGTAGGGCATGTTGAAGCTGGACTGCGCACCGGCAATATCTATTCGCCGTGGCCAGAAGAGGGGAATCGTAGGCTAACGGGCTCTTTAACCAAATTTCATTTTGCTCCCACTGTTACATCGAAGCTGAACCTTATTAAAGAAAATTATCCAGAAAATTCGATTGTTGTTACTGGAAATACGGTTATAGACGCATTGTTGATGATAACTGACAAAATTTCACAAAACAGTGAGCTAAATACTAGCCTAAATGAGACGTTTTCATTTTTAGATCACAACAAAAGACTAATTTTAGTTACAGGACACAGGCGTGAAAGCTTTGGTGGAGGTTTTGAGCGCATATGTGAAGTGTTAGCAATCACTGCTAAAAATTATCCTGATGCACAAATTTTGTATCCAATGCATTTGAACCCCAATGTAAGAGAGCCTGTTAATCGCATTTTAAAAAATATTGATAACATATTTTTGATCGAACCGCAGCAGTATTTGCCATTCATCTATTTAATGACACGTGCTCATATCATTCTTACTGATTCTGGTGGTATTCAAGAAGAAGCTCCCTCGCTAGGTAAGCCAGTCCTAGTTATGCGTGATACCACGGAACGACCAGAGGCTGTAGATGCGGGTACAGTTAAGTTGGTAGGTACAGACGTTGGCATTATGACTGCAGCTATTAATGAATTGATGGATAATAAAGAATCATATAGGAAAATGAGTTTTTCTCATAATCCTTATGGTGATGGTGATGCGTGCCAGAAAATAATATTAGCACTTCTAGAAAGTCAATCGTAATCTTGGTTGATGTATGGGGTATTTAAGCAATATATTAGTTCTTATCGCATCACGAGGCATGGCACTTGCGGGTTTTTTTTTATTACCTAGCGTTACCAGTGCTAATGATTTTAAGCAGTACGCACTTTACTTTGCTGTCTGGCAGTTTTCCAGTCAGTTATTTTCTATGCAGTTAGGAACAACCTTCTTTCGCTGTGGTTTACGTAATGAGTTTACTAAAACCCTTCATTGCCTTTTAGCAGCTTTCTATCTGATACTTTTGATCGGCTTGCTTTCTTTTATTACTGCGTTAAGTTCGGCCAATATTATTGTGCCCGCTATATTCATGTCAGTTATTGTTGCTACTTTTATTATCGTATCTGAATATGCTAGGGCAAAGCTTAATGAAAGACTAGTTTTTTGTGTTTTTATGTTACCAGGTTTGTTGTACTTACTACTGTTTGTCATAGGGACTTATTTTGAAATAGAGTTATCTATACGTACTATTTTGTTAGCTGAGTCAATTCTTTATTCGCTTATGGTGGTTTTTATATTGCTCAAGTGTAATGTGGGTTTAGTATGGTCAACCGCCAAGTTAAGTCGTTCGTTCAAACGCGTATTTCCATTTTGGTATCGAATATCATTTCCTTTAATTCCTAATAATATACTGTGGTATTTTTATTTTAATGCACCGATAATTATCGGTTACAAATTGATTTCCGATGTGAATGATTATAATGAAATGGCGTTGCTTTTTCGTTTTGTTGTCGCTATATCAACAGTTTCATCAATGTTAGCTTTGGTTTTCCAAAAACAAATAATTACTATTTTTGAGCAAGATTTACCTCGTTACCGAAAAATAAAATATATATTTCTGTCCTTTTTTATTCCTTGTTTTTTTGCTGTCTGCGTATTCGGGTTTGTGGCGCTTGACGCTATGAGTAGTTTACTAAAGGAAGCTGTTAGTTGCGATGTTTGTACTGTCGCTTTTAGTAATGTCGGTGTTTTCATTTTTCTATTCTATATGTTTTTTAGTATTTATTTAATGTCGCATTATTTTGTCGCAGAAAAAAATTTAACCATTATTTCTCCTTCCATGTTTATTGGTTTTGTTGTTTATATTTTATCTGTATTGGTCGGTCTGTACTTAGCGTTCAGCTTTAGTTTGACTTCTATTTATTCGTTATGTATGTCGCTTACGATTACTTTTATAATTAGATATGTTTGGTCACTTAAACAAAAAGAAAATTAAAATGTTAAAAAATACTCTCAAAAAATTTTTACCCAATTCTATTTATAACTTTCTAAGGATGCGCCCTAGGCTTGTGATTGTTAGTGAATCACTTAAACGAAAAATTGCATATATTAATAGGGCCGCTTGGCAACAAGATCCTGATTATCGCGGTGACAATTCAGGTGCGTTAAGAAAGTATGGTCACATGGTAGATAAAGGCTTGCAATCACCAAGCAGGGAAGCGGGGCATAGTCTTCCAATTGCGACACGTTTAAATGAGTTACTAGATTTAAAAGAAAGAGAGTGTGAGTCGTCTGAGTGGGCGCAATATATGCTGGGATTACATAGTGACTTACAAAGAGATAAAATTGATGTTGGTTATAGCAATTTCCCTTTTGTTAAAAATAGTGACATAACCAGTGAGCAGTTATTACATCTTTTCAAAGAAAGAAGAACCTTACGTCATTTCCAACATGATAAAATACCTAGTTCAGCTGATATTACCAAGGTACTGGGGGCTACTGTATGGGCCCCATCAAGCTGTAATAGACAAACAATCGTAAACTATTTTACGTTAAATGAAGAATTAGCTCATCAATGTACTAAGCAAAATAAGGGTGCTACAGCTATTTCAGGTAAATATGCATTCGTTTCTGTTTGTTACGATACTCGTTCTTACCATTTACCACAGGAATCATTAACAGGGATGATAGATGCAACTCTTGGTTTTCAAAATGCACTTTTAATGGTGCATGCTCTTGGGCTCGGAGCTTGTGTGTTAAATTGGTCTCATGCGGATAAAAATGAAAATGATTTATTAAGGCATTTATTGGATATACCGGAGCATTGTGAAATTGCTTTTAATGTCATTATAGGTATACCAAATGGCGGAGCACCTGCTCCAGGAAAGAAAAACACACTTGAATATATAGTAGAGAGATAGAATGAAATTTTTTATATTAAATCATTGTTCACATAATAAAGGTGACAATAGTGTGCTTTATTATTTGACACAATGTTTGGATGTTGTTTCAAATAATAATGAGGTTATTGTTTCTTGTAGTGACGGTAAAGCGCCATTTTGGGCTAAAAAAGAGGTTGGTGCCGTATGCTGGCCAGGTGGTAAAATTTTTAAAACGCCTGAAGTTGGTTTTGTAAAAAATGTGTTGAGGCGTGCGAACTTTATGTTGATGCGTAAATTGCTATATAAGGCGTTTTTAAATCTTTATGCAAATAATCATGATAGCTTAGCTAAAGCAGTTGCGGTAACTTTTTTTGGTTCAAAGTTAATTAAAGCCTTTAAAGAAGCTGATAAGGTGATTTGTACTGGTGGGCATCATATTTCTAATGTATTAGAAATAGATTGTGTGAATCCACAATTGGTTTCTATGGCGTTGGCAGACCTATACGGTCATAAACCAGTGATGTGGTCGCAGTCTATTGGCCCGATCAATACTGCAGCCCCTTATTCCAAAAAAGCAATGGGCCGTGTATTTGATGCTTGTAGTCAAATATATGTACGTGATGATTTAAGTGAAGCTTGTGTCAAATCGACTTCTAGTGCACCTACGGTTAAAGCACCAGATAGTGTCTTCCTATCAAATATTTTAGTAAAAGGTATAGTTGAAGCTCCTGAAAAACCTTATGTTTGTTGCGCTGTTTATACTGCGGGTATTTCAGATGACAAATACTTGGCGGCTTATAAAGCATCATGGGTCCGTATTACCCAAGAGATTATAGATAAAGGTTTTGATGTTGTCTTTATTCCAATGCAATACAAAGGTTTTGGCGGCGATGAAAGAGTATTTTTAAATGGTATTGTTAATGACGCTGGAGGTAATGGTGTGCGTTTTGTTGACGAAGATAAAAGCCCAAAAAATACACTAACTTTATTTAAGGGAGCTTCTTTTATTATAGGTCATAAGACACATTCGGTTATTTACGGTCTAGCGTTAGAAATTCCGACAATCGCTATTGCTTATCATGAGAAAACACGCTATTTCATGTCCATGTTTGCCTTTGATGATTATGTTTATCAAGACGTTATTGGTAATGAAAAAGAAATCATCGATATGATCTCTGATGAAACAGTCACTGCTCAAAGAGTTGCCCATAAAGAGTTAAGTCTAAGTGTTAAGTTTGCTCAACAACTTATTAATAATTTAGAAGCTGCCCTATAACCTCGTGTAAAACCAATACATATAATGAGGCTGATTTTAAAAAGTTAACCAAGTTAAAAGTTTTCTTATTTAGCTAAGTCACTATTAAATAATGTCTGTAATGCATCGGGGTATAAAGCACTAGCCCCATTAAGCTATTTTTCACTTGGACATTTTGATGGAGTTAGAGCGGGTCCGGCCTCACCTGAATCAACTTGGTTTGTTATGGCGCCGTTAAAACTACTGAAAGTAACATCCTCTGAATCTAACCTGGAACATAATGAAGACTTTTCAATGACAACAAAGATTTCAATTAGAAAACTTCTGTTCTATCTAACAACATGGTGTTTTCTAGTTATAAACATCCTGGTTGCTTGGGTCCCCAGTTTAAATCTGCCCCTGCTGGCGATAAGAGAATCATGGATGATTCTATTGTTGGTTTTTATTTGTTTAAATCGTTCGTACATAAGTCTTTTTTTTATTCTTGTTATTGGAGTTTTTGGCGCTGCTGCGTTTGTTAATGATTTCGCACCTTCGCAATTGCTTGGCTATTTTTATGGTTTTAGAGATATATTCCTATTGGTACTATTGGTGGAATTGGCTAAATACAAGTCCAATCTCGATGTAACCGAAAAAGAAGTAAACGTTTTTGTTTTCTTTGTGATGATTTTAGCCTCTATTGATTTTGTTATTACGAATGTCCTAAATATGGGACTTATGGAGTCATTTTTTAGAACGAATGATTACTATAGCAATAAAGGTATCGATATAAACCTCAGTAGTGGGATCCTCGGTAACCGTGTCGGGGTGCCATTGTACTCCCCCAATCTTTTATGTACATTGTTAGCAGCGTATTACTTCTTGGATCGAAGAATCAGTCGCTCTACTGTTTTTGTAAAGTTATTTGCATTTATTGTTGCTGCCGTTACGATGACCAAAGTAATATTATTTTCGCTGTGCTTCTACGTGCTTGGGAGATTTTGGGCATTGCCGATGTTAATAGGTATTTTGTCATTATTTCCATTCTATTTACTATTGAATGACTTCTATATTTCGCTACCAGTTGGGCTGTTGAAATATCATGTTGCAAGTGTACTGGGGCATCTCCATGCATTCGAGATAGCGTCGACCAATAATTTGTATTCGCTTATTCCAGACCCTTTAGGCAGCCATAGTATAGCTATGAAGGTTCTTAACGGGGAAGGTGGCGCAGGCCCAGGAATTGAATCATCAATTCTGGCCAGAGCAAGTGAACTGAAAATTTATTACCTGTTTGTCGTGGCTTATGTGATTTATTCACTACTGAAAATTAAGGATGATGTACTAAGAAAAGTTATTGCTTTCTTCGTACTGTTATCTTTACTGACGGCAACGAGTAATCAACCTGTTGCATGGATCCCAATTCTATTTTTAATAAGGTCAAAAAAGAAGTGAAATTATACGTTTTTAGAAGTTTACCGCTGAATGCAGATTCGCGGACAAAACGAAACGCCGAGTGTTTTAAAGAGCAACATGTGACTGTTTGTACATGGGAAAAAGACGCGAAATTGATTAGTACAGAGGAGCACGTAATATTTCCTTGTAGTAAATCAGGAAGTAAATTTTCTCGAGCAATAAAGTATGTTTTATTTTTGTTATGGGTACCCTATGTTGTATTTATTCGTGTCAAAAAGGACGATGTAGTTATATTTATGGATTTAGAAACAATCCTCATTGGTGGGCTTGTAGCTAAAATAAAGCGCGTTAAGGTTGTTTTTGACATAGTTGACCCTTTTGCACAGACGAAGAGAAGTATCAAACCTATCGCAAAACTATTCGACCACGTTGAAAGAGGGTGGGCCGATTTAGCTGATGTAGTAATGGTTCCTCATCTATCCAGAGTAGATTACTATCAAGAAGTAATTGGAAGGTCATTCAAGACGGACCACTTATTGGTTGTTGAGAACGTACCAGACTATAGCAACTGTGAAGAGTCACCGAAAAAAAATGATCTAGGGTCCTGTTTTTCAATTGGATACTTTGGAACCTTAGATCGCGATACAAGAGGCCTTGAGAGGCTCATTAGCCTGGGGGTGAAATTTCCTAAACAGTTAAAATTGATTATTGCTGGGCAAGGTGCTCTATCTGGTGAGCTAGAAGTTTTAGCGGAGCAGAATGATAATATACATTTTTCTGGTGGTTTTGATGCTACTACATTACCTCTTTTATATAAAAATGTGGATTTTACTTGGGCTTATTATTGTCCGAAAATAACTCTTCATAAATATGCAGCGCCAAATAAATATTATGAGCACCTGTTCTTTCAAACTCCATTGATAACGTCATCTATTATTCCGCAATCGCCTATAATTAGAAGTATTAATTCGGGTTTTTTTATTGACTTAGAGCACGATTCGGATGAAAAAATAATGTCACAGTTATTAGGGTATGTTGAGGGTTCTCGTATGAAGAATACAGAACTGTTCGAGTTTTGGCACGCTCACTATGAGGGCTATTACACGAATTGTAAGGCGAGATTTAAGGATAAGTTGGTAAAATGACAATCAAAAAAGTATCAATCATTGGTACCGTGGGCGTTCCTGCTTGTTATGGTGGCTTTGAAACATTAGTTGAAAACCTTTTAAGTAATACTGAGAAAGTGAGTAATATAAGAGTTTATTGTTCGTCAAAAACTTACCCAGCTAAAACGCCACAATATAAAAATGCTACGTTGCACTACATCCCCTTAAATGCGAATGGTGTTCAAAGCATTCCTTATGATGTTTGGTCCTTATTTCATGCTGCGTTTAAAGGTTCAGAAAACATATTAGTATTAGGCGTTTCCGGAGCAATATTCTTACCATTAGTGAGGCTATTCACAAACGCAAAATTCATTACGAATATCGACGGTTTAGAATGGCGCCGGGAAAAATGGGGGCCGTTCGCGAAAAAGTTCTTGAAGTTATCAGAAAAAGTAGCAGTAAAGTTTTCGGACATTGTGGTTGCTGATAATAAGGCTATTGCTGATTACGTATTATCTGAATATGGCAGAGAAGCCGAAGTGATAGCCTATGGCGGCGACCATGCTATTACCGCGCCATTATTTTCTAAAAATGACGGATACGCATTGTCGCTTTGTAGAATAGAGCCTGAAAACAATGTTGAAATGATCTTAGAAGCATTTAAGCGTTCAAATAAACGAATCAAGTTTATTGGTAATTGGAATTCGAGTGAGTTCGGTCTGCAAATGAAGGACAAGTATCGTTCATGGGATAATATTGAGATTGTAGATCCTATCTATGATGTAAACAGCTTATTTAAAATTAGACAAGGTTGTTCTTTTTATGTACATGGCCACTCAGCTGGAGGTACTAACCCTTCACTAGTGGAGATGATGCATTTTAATAAAGACATTCTAGCGTTTGACTGCGATTATAATCGCGCAACAACTGAAGAAAAGTGTCATTATTTTAATGGCGTAGTGGAGCTAATGGCTCAAATCGAAAATGTTGATACGGTAATAAATGGTGAAATAATGCTTGAAATTGCTCAACGCCGATATACTTGGGAAATAGTCAAGCAGCAGTATTTTAATTTGTTTAAGTAAATAAGAGATATTTATGAGAAAAGGAATAATTTTAGCAGGGGGGAGCGGAACTCGCTTATACCCTCTTACCAAAGTTGTTAGTAAACAACTAATGCCAATTTATGACAAGCCGATGGTTTATTATCCGCTAGCAACTCTTATGCAAGCCGGCATT
>Ga0105355_10005938_pt1 | contig 10224 bp, 7 predicted proteins | sample GOMGulsemesocosm_2_FD_83508 | JGI IMG/M metagenome (GOLD analysis project Ga0105355, IMG submission 83508) | Methane-oxidizing microbial communities from mesocosms in the Gulf of Mexico - GOM9C Gulf of Mexico | ecosystem: Environmental > Aquatic > Marine > Cold seeps | place: Gulf of Mexico...
ACTGCAAATTTTACTGGGAAGATAACGATTGGATGTTTACCCGCTTTGGATGCGGGAGGTTGCAGGTTCGAGTCCTGCTTCTCAGACGATGTAACCAAACCAAGTTTACTTGAGTTTGGTTTGAGCTGAGGCATTGTAGGAAAGACGTAGTCAATCCTGCTTCTCAGACTAATTAATACAGGGATGGCGAAATGGTAAACGCGCCTGATTTAGAATCAGGTTTTTGAGAGTTCGAGTTTCTCTCCCTGTACTAATAGATTTATGGTGTAATGGATAGCACACTAGGTTACGACCCTAGGAGTATGAGTTCGAATCTTATTAAATCTACAATTTGACTTGTGATGTAAAGGTAGCATGTAAGATTTTGATTCTTATGGTATAGGTTCGAATCCTATCAGGTCAACTAATAACTGGGAAGATAACGATTGGTTGTTTACCTGCTTTGGAAGCGGGAGGTTGCAGGTTCGAATCCTGCTTCTCAGACGATGTAACCAAACCAAGTTTACTTGAGTTTTGATTTGAGCTGAGGCATTGGAGGAAAGACGAAGTCAGTCCTGCTTTTCAGACAAAATGGTGTTTTTAGCTTATTTGGTAAAGTGCTAGACTGTGAATCTAGAGAACAGGGTTCGATCCCCGAAAACACCCAAAGTATTAAAATATTTTACACTGCGTAAAATGACTGCGTAGTAATGTAGGATGTTTGTACTGTAATTAAAATATCCCTTTGGCTTAAAAGGAAGAACTGTGGTAAAATACCTTACGTAGCCATGGAGTGATTGGATGATGTTGTTAGTGATTTTCTCGCTAATAAATAGAATTTGCAGAAGCACCGAAATAAACAAGATTTAAAGTAGGGAAGCGCATTTGGAGCCAATCTGTTTGCTAAGGCAAAAGTGACAGTTCGAATCTGTCAAGGGATACGAATAAAAATATCAAGCTAGTCTTGTTGGGTGTTTCTGTATAGCACTATTGTATAAAGTATTGCAATGATTTTTGTATGATGACTTTATATTCAACTAGACTTGGAGGTTTTGATTGTTTACCAAAAAACAATCGCACACTGTGGTCATGGGTTCGAATCCCATCCTCATTAAGTTGAGGTAGTTCAGTTTGGTTAGAACAACAGCGTAGATGTCGCCGGTTCGAATCCGGTCTTAAACGTTGGATAAACTCCATTGGTTTTTGTAGCTCAACGGTAGAGCACTACACCTCTTTTAGGTAGAGTGAATGATAGACTCAAAATCTATTTTCAATAAGCTGATTATCTTTTAAAACTAATCACCAGCCAGTCACGCTGTAAAATTGATAAAATGATGGATTGAAAATCGGCTATACTATTAAACACTTGTGTTTTTTAAGTGAAGCAGTTTTAAATGTACTTTGAATAACTGATTTTTAGTATTGTAAAGGAGTTGCTTTTTGAGTGTTTTGATAATAGTTTAGCTATTACGTATAATTTCAAAAATAGATTCTGGACGATAGTAATATGAGTCAATTCCGTATATGAAAGATGATTTTCTTTCTATTGTTTTTAATAAATTAAATAAACGAAGTAATAAATAGAAATAATGAAACGAGTAAGAATTAATGAAGGAAAAATTGGGTTAGTTTTCAAAAAAGGAAATTATTTAAAAGTAATCACGGAAGGAGTATATTGGATAGGAATGAATCAAAATGTACTGATCTATAATTTAGCAACTTCTTTTGCTACACCAATTGCATTAGAGTTGTTATTAAAAGATGATCAAATAACAGCATTCATTGATGTAGTTGAGGTAAAAGACAATGAAATTGTTCTGGTATACGAAAACGAAAATTTTAAAACAGTTTTAAGAGCTGGTAGATATACGTATTGGAAAGGTTTGGTAAATAGAACATACACTAGAGTAGATTTGAATAAAATTTATATCACGGAGCAAATTGAGAAATCATTGTTTGCTAAACCAGAAGTAAGTCAGTTTATCCGATTATTTGAAGTCGCAGCTTTTGAAAAGGCAGTGTTATTAATTGATGATATATATACAAAGACTTTAAATGGTGGAACGTACAGGTTTTGGAAAAATGACACAACTATTAAAATTGCAAAAGTAGATTTACGTCAGTTGCAATTAGAAATTTCAGGACAAGAATTATTGACTAAAGACAAGGCTTCCATCCGAATTAACTTTTATACACAGTATAAAGTTAATAATATAGAAAAAGCCTTATTAGAAAATAAAGATTTTGAAAAACAATTGTACATTTTAATGCAGTTAGCTTTGAGGGCCTATGTAGGAATCTATACGTTAGATGAATTGTTAGAAAACAAAGAAGATATTGCTACTGGAGTATTTAAAAACGTGAAAGAGGATGTTTTAAAATTAGGAGTTACAGTAGAAAATTGTGGTATTAGAGATGTGATTCTAACGGGTGAAATGAAAGAAATTATGAATCAAGTTTTAGTAGCTCAAAAAAAAGCACAAGCGAACGTAATTACTAGACGAGAAGAAACTGCTGCAACTAGAAGCTTATTGAACACAGCCAAATTAATGGAAGACAATAGCATGTTGTTTAAGTTGAAAGAGATGGAGTACGTGGAAAAGATTTCTGATAAAATTGGAGAAATCACTGTTTCAGGAAATGGAGGGGTTGTAAAGCAATTGAAAGATATTTTTACAGTAAATAATGGGTAAAGAAAACGGGCTGAATAATCAGCGCGTTTATTATTCTAATTAATCAAGTTCATTTAATAAAGCATCTGCTTGTTGATTATTATATAATTTCTTGTTTGAAATGATATTTAAAATAACTTTTGAGTCTTCAGTTTTTTCCATTTTCAGGTATAATAATGCTTTATACCAATTTCCTTTTGGGGCATCCATTAAATCACTGTTGATTAGAGTATCAAAAGTGTGTGCTGCTTTTTCAAATTGGTTGAGTTCCATTTGTGCTATTCCCATATATAAGTATACAGTTGCTGTTTGTTTTTTTGATAAATCCAACTCGTTATTAAAGATAACTAAGGCTTCCTTGTATTTTTTTTGTTCAAATAAATGTTGTGCTTTAGTTCTGACATCTTTATTTTCATTCCCTCTAATGGATAAAGAAGGTAATTCGGTAGTATTTATATAGGAAGCATATAATTCTGTTGATGAAGAGGGTTTGTTTACAAAAGGAACTATAGCTATTAAAAGTATAATCATAGCAGCACTGGCGTATAAGTACCAGTTAAAGTTCAATTTTTTAGGAGTATTGTAATTAGCTTTAGCTTCCTCTAAAATCTGTTTTAAGTTTACTTCTTTTTTAAATAATTCGCTATACTCTTTTACAGCTGTAGCATCAGCATTTTCTATAAAACTCCACTCTTCCTTACTAAATGTATCGAGTAACTGTTTTTCGAAATACACTTTTTCTTTAAATGTAGGATCATTTTTCATTCTAGCCTCAACAACTTCTTTCTCTTGAATAGAAAGTGTGTTGTTAAGGTATTGTTCTATTAATATGTCTTCGTTTGTATTCATAACTCCCTTAATGAATTATATCGTTGATCTTTTTTAATAAGCTCTCCTAGTTTTGTTTTACAACGGAAAACACGTTGCCGTGTAACTGTTTCGGTATTGTAACTCATTTCTTTCATAATGTCACTATAGGAAACTTTAGCAAAGAACAAATTCAATACTTTTTTACAGTTATCAGATATCAATTTAATGTTTTCATGAAATAGTTCCCATCGTTTTTGTTCTAAAACACCAAGTGCTAAATCCTCGTTATCATCCTTAGGTTCATAAAAAGGGTCGTTTGTTACCTTAATTTTTGACTTATTTAACTCCCTGCGCCATAAATTTTTACAAGCAGTAAATAAATAGGCTTCAAAACTAGAGGTGATTTGAAACTTTTCTTTCCTATAACGTACTGTTATTTGTAACAAAGCTTTATTGAAAATATCCTCAGCATCGGCAATTTGCCCTTTGTTTTGTAGAACAAAGTGTTTTACTTTAGGGAAGTTGGTATTATACAGTTCTTGAATTTCTTTTGAACTCCCGTTTAGTAGTGCATTTAAAAAATATAAGTTGTTCTTCATGTATAAAGTCTTCACGACAAAAATAAACTTTTTACATTTGTCAGGGTAACAAAATGAACTTTTGTGAACAGGTGTGTAAATAACAAATAAATATATCCAAATTATGAAAACAATGAAAATTTTAAACAAAGCATTTCTTTTAATGCTAATTATGACTGTAATTGGTTGTAGTACTGATGATCTAGAAATTTATAGTGCAGAAAGTAATAATGTAGAAGTTAAAAATACGATAGCGAATAAAGTTATTGAAGAAACAGGAGTAGGGGAATGTACTCATGATATGATATTTAATGATTCATATAGTACATATGAAGAAAGAATGCCGATTATTAGTTATTACTTAATTACTTACCCTAATATAAAGCGTATTCTGCCATCAAGCCTTGAATTATCTTTAAGATTTGAGTTTACTATAGAGGATAATGAAGCAGGGGTCATGAATATATTAATGTTAGATAAAAGATTTTCAATTGAAACAACATGTACAGGACCTAAAGGAGATGATGACGATGATGATGATGAAAATGATAATATTTGGGGTTAATATATAAAAAGATAATTGTTTTATTTAAATTGGGGCTTTTTGCCCCAATTTATGTTTAAGCCTTTTTTATTCTTGCTGATGAGCTTTTGCTTGTCTTCTTTTTCTCAAGAAAACAATCTAAATAATCTACTAAACTCTTCATTTAAAAAAGAGCGAAAAATCTATGCCATAGATTCTGTGTTGGCTCAAAACTACAACAACTTAAATGCTTTAAAAGAGGACTTGTTTATATGTGCAAATTGGCTTTCTGAAAATAAAGAGCGAAAAAAGGCAATTGATTTAATCACAAAAAAACTTGAATATTTAAAATATCAATCAAAAGAGAATAATTGTATAATTAAACAAATAAAATACCAATTAGCTTTTTATTATTATAAGGATAAGACTTATAAGAAAGCAATTAAGATTCTTAAAACTTGTTTTTTAAGTGAAGGGTGTGAATCAGATTATCAAATTAATGTCCTGGCAGCTATTTGTTATAGTAAGATTAATGACTACTACAAGGTTATAAATTACTCTAAACATGCCTTAGCTTCTATACAAGAAAGTGATAAATATTTTGTTTTTGATAAAAGTAAAAAGCAATATATTAATTCTGCTATTATTATATCAAAAGCCTATAATAAGTTAGAAGGAAAGTTGAATATTGAGGCAGGGAGAAAATATTTACTAAAAGCAGATTCTTTAGCAAAAACAATAACGTTAAGCTATAAACAATCTCTTTCATTGGAAACAACGTTGTTTAAAACTTATAATTTTGATGAAACGTTAGATATAGATAAAGCGCTATATTATTTAAATAAAGCGATGTTATTGGTAAAGCCTAAAAAAGATTCATTAAAGATGTTTTCTATTTTAATGAAAAAGGGTAATTTGTATAATACTACTGATTATGATAAAGCTATTTATTATCATAAACAATCGATAAAATACCTCTCTAAAAAGGACTCTCTTAAATTACAATATTACTATGGGAATTTAGCCTATTGTTATTTGGAAAAAAAGGAGTTTGAAAAAAGCCAAGAGTTTTCTAAAAATAGAATTAGATATTTATCCGGAATAAATCTTGAAGAACTTCTCAATAAAGAGAATGATTCGGTCATTTATCAAACTAAAGATAAAAAAAGATTATATACATTTTTAGATTATTACTGCCAATCCATCACAAAGAATAGTGATCATAAAAATTATAACAAAAAACTAGTAGAGGTTATTAAATATTACTACCTAATAGATGAGTTAATTTCACTAATCCAAATAAAGAGTACCGAATATAAGTCTAAGTTACATTGGAGGAAAGTAGCTACAGTGTTTTACAGTAAAGCTGCAAACGTATGCTACTTGGTTAATGATGTAAATAGTGCGTTTTATTTTTTAGAAAAAAATAAAGCACAGCTATTGTTACATGATGTACATAATAATGAATACAAACAAAAATTACCAAACGGTATTTTAGCTAAGGAAAAAGAACTGAAAAGAGCCGTTTTAAATGCAACTAATTTCGTTAGCTCGGAAACTGATGTTGCCTTACAAATGGAGCAACAGAAACGAATATTTAAGAGTAAACTACAGTACCAACAATATAAAGATTCAATAGAACAATTATACCCGATTAAGACTATAAATAAGACCCAGATAAAGTTGACTTCATTAAAAAAGGTGCAGCAAAACTTATTAGAAAACGAAGTATTTGTTTCCTATTTCTGGTATTCAAATAAGAGTTTTGAAGGGAGTGAGGATTTAGAAAAGGCATTTGGTGTACTAGTTAGTCCTTCGAATACGCATTTTTTTAAAATATCTGATGTTAAAAACTTTGAGGAATTAGTAACGGAGTATAAAAATAAAGTGTCTCAACCATTTAACACGATAGATGAGAGAAAAGGATTTAATGAGGTAGCTTATCAGTTATACAACACATTATTTCCAACGGCAGAAATAAGAGAGTTGTTGCAAAATAAAAAACTACTAATTGCATCAGATAATCAATTACAAAATATTCCTTTTGAAGCATTAATTACAAATAGAAAAACGAATAGTTATTTACTTAATAGTAGTGAAGTTGCTTATGTTTATTCAATGTCGTTTCTAGAACAAAACAAAAGAACAAAAAGAAATGCTACTCATAATTTTATAGGGTACTCTCCAGAAAACTTTAGCTATAGTAGCTTAGATTCGTTAACGCAAACTACACATGAAATTAAAACAATACAAAATAGTATTGGTGGAGATGTTTATGTAAAAGAGGAAGCGTCAAAAGAGTTGTTTTTAAATAAATCCAACTCCTATAAAATTATTCATTTAGCCACCCATGCTAGTGCTGCAGAAAACCCATGGATAGCATTTAATGATTCAAAACTAGAATTACATGAATTATACACCTATAAAAACCAAGCTGATTTAGTAGTGTTAAGTGCATGTAATACTGCCAATGGTGAGCTTGCTCAAGGAGAAGGCGTAATGAGTTTAGCAAGAGGTTTTTTTCATTCTGGAGCAAATAGTGTTCTTTCAACTTTATGGAATGCTAATGATAAAGCAACAGCTGATATTATGAAACAGTTTTATCAAAATTTGAGTGATGGGAATACAAAATCAAAAGCATTACAATTGGCGAAACAAAACTATATACAATCAAATTCACTTTCTGATGCGTCACCTTATTACTGGGCATCTTTTGTGCTAATTGGTGATGCTGGTGTGGTACCACTAAAAACTAATCATTGGTATTGGTTGGTAGTGATATTTTTTTGTTTTCTTATAGCTTCTATTTATGTTATAAAGCGTCGGAATAGTAAGTAATAAACCTCCTTGTGTAATTGCTGCCCTTAAAAGTTTACTTCTACTACAACAAAATCAGGGTGTTTAATAAAATTCAGATTATCTATTCACAAAACATTTAGTGATTTTTTAATACTTACTTAAATTATATTCTAAAAAATACAATTATAATCAACTAACGTACAGCTTCTTATAATTTATTCTTTCTTTTTTTGTAATATTTTAATAAAAAATAAGGTAACAAAGAAGGAATGTGTGAACAGTAGGGGGTACAAACAAAAATATCAATATCGTTTATGGTTTTGATTAAAACAATATTCTTTCGCGAGAGATAAGACAATAAACACTAAAGTCTAAAAAAGTAGTGTGTATAATTAACAATTAAAATATTTATTAAAATGAAAAAAATCTTATTTTTAGTACTGTTCTCAATAGTGTCAATTTCTAGTAAAGCGCAAAGTGTCTGCGATATTAGTGCAACAACTCAATTAACTCATAGTGTAGATGGTGTTTATAGTGTGCCTGATGAACCTGGATATAGTTATTTTTGGTCAGTAACGGGAAATATTAGTATCCTTTCTGGTCAAGGAACAAACTCGGTTACTGTTGATACAAGCGCTTCTTGCGAACAAGTGTCTGGATCAATCTATGTAACAGTATATAAGGATGGTGTAGCACCGTGTTGTAATGAAATTTCAATTAATATTGCTGATAATTGTGGTTCAGAAGGTTGTGGAGTAGAGGTAACATATATCCAAGATTTAAATGAAAGGGGAGATGGAACTGTATCATTTCATGCAGTTACAAATTTCAATACTGGTAGTACTTATCACAGTAGTTCTTTTACTTTTACTTTTCAAAATGGAGATGTTATAACGCATCTAGGAGCTATTAATCCTACACATGGTTATCCACAAGTTATAATTCCAGTAGCTGAAACAAATCGTGTACTTAAGGTTTGTGTTAGTGTTGTTGCAAGTTTTCCAGGTACACCAAAACCGACTTTATGTCCTTCAGAGTCTTTGTGTAAAACGTTTTCTCATGGAGTATATGGTACAAGTAATATTTTTAATGGTTTTGGTAAAATTAAAAACCCTATTAAAAATATACTTAATGTAAATTTAAATGATGAAAAACAAGCAGAGGTTTTGATTTATGACTATAGTGGAAATTTAAAAAAGAAAACAAAAGTTGTTAAGGGAGGAAATATTGATGTTAGTGATTTGAAAAATGGATTGTACATTGTAAAACTAACTTCTAAGGACGGATTAGTTGATACTAAAAAAATTCAAATTCAAAGATAAACCACCGATACATTATTAATACTAACCGCATATCCTTGTAATGTAGAGGGGGTAATTATTAATAATTGTTTTGGGGAATGAAAAAGCCAGCTATAAGCTGGCTTTTTTTATTAAATATATTTTTGATTACAATCTATCAGGATTATAACCTAAAAACGGAACCTCGGTTTCTTTAAAAATAACACCGTAATCTTCCAATTCTTTTAAGATAGGGTTGTATACTTCTTTAGTTATTGGTAACTGAACTCCAGGAGTTTTAATTTTACCATTTAGTATTTGTAATGTTGCTATTGCAACTGGTAAACCAACAGTTTTTGACATTGCAGTAAATGTTTGATCATCTCCTAAAATAACCATTTTAGAATCTATTTGATGTTTTTTACCGTTTAGTTCATAACCAAACTTATGGTACATTACAATCATATCTTTATCCTCTTGTTGTAATGTCCAAGTGTCTAGCAATATTTTTTGTAATATTTGAGCTGGGGTAGCATTTACTAAACCAACTTTTTTAGTAGCACTAAATAAATCTAGTTCTAAGTATTTATCCCAGGTTACATCGTCCTGATCTATTTTTAAACTATGGCGGAATTTTAATTCTACAGAATCCGTTGGACTATATGGTAAAAAAGAGTTTACAAAATCTCTGTAAGTCATTTCTGCAGAGTTTTCAATAGTGTATGAATCATCTGTCATACCCAGCGTAATAAAATTATTCCAAGCACGAGAATACCCAACCCTTCTTATTGTTCCTCTATATAAAGTGTCAACATCATTTAATCCGTATACACTTCTATAACTTAAAGAATCTCTGTTAGCATATCCTTCAAACTTACCATACCCTTCAACTTCTAAAAACTCTGTTCTTCTGAATAAACGATTGTATGGTATGTATTTGTATTTACCTTCTTGTATAAACATTGCAGTTCCACCTTGACCAGCTAAAACAACATTTCTAGGGTTCCAAGTAAACTTATAGTTCCATAAGTTGTTATCACTCTCAGGAGCAACTAATCCACCACAAAACGATTCGAATAACATAATTTTTCCACCTTCGTCATGAATACGATCAATTATTTGCATAGCACTCATGTGGTCAATCCCTGGGTCAAGACCTATTTCATTCATAAATACCAAACCTTTTTCTTTTGCTTCAGTATCTAATGCTTGCATTTCATCACTAATGTATGATGCAGTAACCATGTGTTTTCCATAGGCAACACAATCCTTAGCAACGTCTACATGAAAACGTGCTGGAAGCATTGAAATAACAATATCTGCATTTTGTACAGCAGCTTTTCGTTCATCAGCATTAAAGATGTCTAATAAAATAGCTGTTGCATTTTTATGATCTTTAACGTGTGTTTGTGCATTTTCTAGAGATAAATCTCCAATGGTAACATGTAAGTTTTCCTCCTCAGATTTTCCTATTAGATAGGTAATTAAATTAGAAGCTGATTTTCCTGCGCCAATTACTAAAATTTTTCTCATTTTTGTTTGGGAATTAAAGTCCGTTGTGTTGATTTTTATAACACAAAGAT
>Ga0105355_10005941_pt1 | contig 10217 bp, 11 predicted proteins | sample GOMGulsemesocosm_2_FD_83508 | JGI IMG/M metagenome (GOLD analysis project Ga0105355, IMG submission 83508) | Methane-oxidizing microbial communities from mesocosms in the Gulf of Mexico - GOM9C Gulf of Mexico | ecosystem: Environmental > Aquatic > Marine > Cold seeps | place: Gulf of Mexico...
AAAATAACGCCATCTATTTCAAACACACTTGCAGGTAATCCATTTGGATAATGAAATTTTAGTGCATCAGAAAGTGTTCGATATTGTTTCTGGAGCTGTTTTCCTTCAATATATTTTACTTTAGAAGGAAGGAGCATTGGATTAATTTTTCCTTTAGTAGTCTTTACCCTTTCATCCTTTTTATTCACATTTAACTCATAAGGTTGCGGATTCTTAGTGCCAACTACCAAAACTTCTGCAAGTACATTGGCTTTTGGCATCATTTCAATATTTAGTACTGTAGTGATGTCTTCTGTGATTGTAGACACTGTATTAAAATCGATATTACTATAGGTGATAATACTCCCAGCTTTAGCTTGAATACTATACTGTCCTGTAGCATCCGTCATTACCATAGCATCCGAATTAACGATATTTACTATAATGTTTTCTAGAGGATAACCCTGAAAGGTGATTTGACCCGAAATGGTATTTAAAGGGCTACTGTTATTTTTGATAGGTTTGGAACTTTGTACTCTCGATTGTTTCGGTTTTACAACAATAATACCATTGGCCTTAAACTCATAAGTACAGGAGATTTTATCAAGCCCTTTTTTTAATAAATCTTCAACAGAAATAACGCCTTTTTTAACCGTAACTTTTGGTGCGTCTTTTATAAGGTCATATCTGTAAAAAAATTGGTAATCTGTCTTTGATTTTATTAATTCAAAAATGTGTTCAATTGACAATGTATCATTTTTAGCTATGTTTAGTGTCGCATTTTGAGAAAACCCTTGGACGGGGCTTAAACAAAATGTAATCAAACAACATAATAAAATGAATGGTCTCATAATTTAAATTTCTGATGTAAATCAAACCAACATGTATTTCAAATATATTCTATAAAGTTGGTCTTAGTTTTAATTCATTGTGTGTTTTAATGTACTAGGATGTTATTGTTTTTAATTGTAAAACCTACTTCATTAGTTTCCTTAAAGCTGTCTAATAAATCATTAATATTATTACTTCTGTTAAGTACTCCTGAAAATATGATGTTTTCCATTTTTTTATCTTCAAAAGAAATACTAACATCATACCATCTGGAAAGGGATGTCATGATATTTTTTAAAGGCTCTTTGTCGAATATAAATAGACCGTTTTTCCAAGCTGTATCTGTAGTGATATCAGTTGTAATCACTTCCATGGAATTTTTTTGAAGGTTTAAAATAGATTGTTCTCCAGGCTCTAAATCTTTATTATTGGAAAGATTACTTCCTACTGATACTTTACCTTCAACCAATGTAGAATAAATAATACCCTCATCTTTATAGGCTTTTACATTGAATTCTGTACCTATAACTTCAATATTTTGACTCATGGTTTTTACCATAAAATGAGACCCTTTATGTGCCGTGCTAGGAGATACATCAAAATAGGCTTCACCATAAATCAATTCCACCTGTCTGGCTGCTCCATCAACAAAAGTCACAGGGTATTTTATTTGAGAATCAGCATTCAACCAAACTTGAGTACCGTCCTGTAGTTTTACGAAAAACTCTCCTCCACGAGGAACCGTTAAAAAGTTAAAGGCTATTTCTCGATTAAAAGCATTTTGCTCAGCATTATATATTAATTGCTCTCCATTACTTTTTAAATTATCAGCAGTATAAGTTTCACCTTTGATTAAATTTATATTGGAGCCATCCTCTAGAGTTAAGGTTGCTTTATTAATACCTATTGAAATGTTATGTTCTACAAGTGTTGGTTCTAATCCTTGAATGTCAGTATTTGTATTGAAGACATAAGTTAAAGAGATTAGTAAGGCAATTGAAGCTGCAATGGCATATTTCCAATATGCTTTCCGTTCTACTGGTGTATCTATTTTTGTTGCAATAGCATTCCAACCTTTTTCTACATTAACGTCAATTGGATTATTTTGATGATTTGCTTTTACATTTTCAAAATAGGTTCTGTGGGTATCTGATTCCTGATACCATTTTGAAAATATAATAGCCTCCTCTTCACTAAGGTTATTATTAAGTTTTTTTATAATTAACTTGAACTCCATGCAATTGGCTTTATACTATTAAGACAACTAAATTAAAAAAAGGGTGACAAATTCTATAAAAAAAATATATAATAGATGTTATTGATGCATTTGCATAATAATAACTAGAGATGTGATCAATTCAGTGATCTTATATTTGGCCCTTTTTAATTGGGTTTTTACAGTGTTAATTGAAATATCCATTTCTTCAGCAATCTCAGCATACTTATAATTGTGAAGAAATTTTAATTTTACAACTTGTTGCATCTTTTCTGGAAGGGTGTCCACTAAATTAAGAACTTGATGATACACAATATCTTTTTCTTCTTTAGTAGTAGAATCAAAGACATGTTCTGTAATAAGATTGATATTGAATTCAAGAAAATTGGAGTTATCTGTAATTTTAATAGACTTTAGATGGTTTAAACACCTGTTCCGAATCATGGTAAGTAAATACCCTTTTAAAGAGGACTTTATTTCAATTTTGTCGGCATGTTCCCAGATATAAATAAACACATCTTGAATAATATCTTCGCTAGCCTGGGTGTCATACAAATAACCATTGGCATAAATTACGAACCCTTCATAATGTTTATTAAAAAATGTTTTGAATACATTTTTATTCTTTTTTCTTATTTCTTGAATGATAAGGTTCACTGATTTTTAGAAGTAATTTGTACCAAATTTTGCAAAAAAAATCCTATTTACCAAATTATCTTGTAGGTATTCACTTAAAAAAGTAGCCTTAACAGAAAGATCTTTACATGCTATTTTTGAATAATTGTATGTGGTACTTTATCTACATCCCAATCAATAACTAATCCTCCAGCAATGGACTTGGCGATATCTTTTCCGTATAAATGTTCAACTAAATATAAGGCGGCTTCAAAACTTTTTGCCCCTCCTGAAGAGGTGATGTATTTTTTATCATGAACAAACAAAACTTCCTTGCGAATATCTAAATCTGGAAACATGGTTCGCATTTTATCAATATCACTAGGAAAAGTAGTCGACACGGTATTGTCCAGAACCCCCGCTTTTGCTAAGACAAAAGCACCATCACAATGTGAAGTGACAAATTGTGCTTCCTTATCTGTTTTTTTAACGAAGTTAATCAATGCTTCATCTTCTAGATCTGTGTCGAGATGATGCAGAGCACTTGGCACGACCAATATATCTATTTTAGGAAGTACATCAGAAATATAATTATAATCCGGAAGGATTCGCATGCCTTCAAAAGTGGTAATGGCTTCGTCTGTATTAGCAACAGTAAAAACATTCATGCTTTTAATGCCTTCTCTAAATATAGTATGCTGAAAAATATCATAAGGAGCCGTAAGCTCTGTATTAAAAGTGCCGTCCATAATTAGGAAGGCCACATTATAGCGATTGGGTTCAAGTTTTGGAAACTGCTTTTTTGTGAGAACTTCATTTTTGGAATCCGCTTTTTGTTCTGAAGTATTGCAATTAAATATGAGGCTAAAGCTTAAAAGGACTAATAATTTTTTCATTTTAATTTATTTATCGGTTGCATCTCGATACAATTTTTTTACCAAAAATCACTCGATGTGACATTTAGATATAAAATTGTCAGATTGATTTACATTGTCATGCAATGTTATTTCGCGAATTAATTTATACGCCAAGGCGGATTTTTTCTGTTTTTTCCAGCATGAAATAAAATGATGTTATTTCCATCCAGATCTTTTAAATGTGCTTCTCGCCATAAAAAAGACATGTCTTCTGGTTCAGAGGTAAATATAATACCTTTTGCTTGTAACCTTGAAACTAAGGCATCAAGATTTTCATCTTCAAAATAGATAGTTATTCCATCGCCTTTTGCTAAGTTGTCAACTTTATGAATAGAAAAAGTAGCTTCTCCATCTGGACATTCAAAACGTACATATCTAGGAAGGGCTTCAACGATTAATTTGAGGCCTAAAGTTTTATAAAACTCCGTAGCCTTTGCAACATCCAGTGAGGGTATTGTGATTTGATTTAAATTCATAATTATAATGTTTGATAGATATGATCGGCTATCCTCTCGGCATGAACTCTAGAGTTTTCAATAAACCATTTGTGGGTTTCTTTACCGCCACAAATGACACCAGCCAGATATAAACCTTCAATATTAGTTTCCATGGTATCCTCATTGTAAATAGGAAGGTGCCGATCGTCTTCAGTAAATGAAATATTGGCATTTTTAATAAAACTGAAATTGGGTTGATATCCTGTTAAGGCTAAAACAAAATCATTGGAAAGTTTTTGAATGCCATCAGGTGATGTAATAATAACTTCATTCTCATTAATTTCTTTAATTTCGGAATTAAAATAAGCGGTAATACTCCCTTCTTTTATTCGATTAATAATATTTGGGCGTACCCAATATTTAACGCGTTCACCAATGGCTTCGCCACGAACTATCATAGTAACATTACCGCCTTTTTGCCAAATTTCGAGAGCCGCATCAACTGCCGAATTACTGGCGCCAACTATAATTACATTTTGAAGGGTATACGGGTGGGCTTCTTTATAGTAATGTGATACCTTGGGTAAATTTTCACCAGGAACATCTAACAATTTTGGGATATCATAAAATCCTGTAGCAATAATGACTTTATTAGCACTATAATCATGTTTATTTGAATGCACTAAAAACGTATCGGAAGATTTTGTTATACTTACAACTTCTTCATATAAATTAATCTTTAATGTGTTTGATGTAGCTACTCTTCTGTAATATTCTAAAGCTTCAGTTCTATTAGGCTTTGGATTATTACTGATAAACGGAATATTATCTATTTCTAACTTTTCAGAAGTTGAAAAAAAAGACATATTTAAGGGGTAGTTAAATAGTGAATTTGTCAAGGCTCCCTTTTCAAGTACGATATAATCTAAATTTCTTTTTTTACATTCCAATGCACAGGCAATTCCAATAGGGCCTCCTCCAATAATTAATATGTCTTTTTTTTGTTTCAAGGTATTTTATTTAAACGGTTTGTGTTACTTTTTTAGATACCAGTTTTTTACGTTTCAAAACCTGTTTGAGTATAATTAATAAAACTACACATAAAGCTGCTAACATTGAAATGACATACCATGTATTATTGAAACCATAGTTGCTGGCCATTTGCATGCCGACATTGTGCCCAAATATATGAGCTACAGAAAAGGCAATACTGTATAAAGCCATATACTCTCCTTGATTTCCTTTTTTAGCACGATCTATAGCAAAGGCATTTGAAAAAGGAAAGGCTATCATTTCACCAACCGTCATAAATAACATTCCAATAACAAGAACTCCAATCCATGAGGTCATATTTAAAACCATGAAACTTAATCCAGTTAAAATAGCTCCGAAAATCATAAGTCCGGTTTTTGTGAATCTGCTATTTTCCAGCCATTTAATTAGAGGCATTTCCAATATAAATATTAAAAATCCATTCATTCCTAAAAGCAAGCCTATTTCAAATTCGGTAAGGGTATAAGTTTCCCGATAATATAATGGCATTGTTGAAAAATATTGTAAAAACACGATCCCAAAAAGTAACATGGCTCCTAAAAAAATTAAAAAAGGCATGTCATTATATGCCGATTCAGGATGATCTACTTTTACAGAATCCAATGGTGTCGACTTCTTAGGATTAAGTACATTTAATAGTACTATAGTTGCAATAATACAGGTAATCCCATCTACCCAAAATAATCCGCCATAACTCATGGTTGTGATTATAACACCACCAACGGCAGGACCAGCTGAGAACCCAAGATTAATTGCAAGCCTAATAAGTGTTACACTTCGGGTTTTATTTTCGGGTTTACTATAAGCGCTTAGTGCCACGAACATTGCAGGACGAAACATATCGGCCACAACCATTACTAAAAATATCCCTAGACAAAAGGAAACAAAACTGTTTAAAAATTGTAAGCCAATAAACAACAATCCTGTAGCAAGTAAACTATAAAGCATAACCTTATAATACCCAATTTTATCCGTTAGTTTTCCTCCTAACCATGAACCGGCGACAGACCCTAATCCAAAAGCACTCATAATCCACCCAACATCTGTAAGTGTGAAATTCAAACTTTCGGTGAGGTATAATGAAAGAAAAGGGATAACCATGGTACCCGCTCTGTTGATAAGTGTAATTAGTGCTAGCCACCAAACTTCTTTTGATAAACCTTTAAAGGTATTAATGTAATTGTTAAATAGTGTTTTCATTGTTTTCGGTATCGGATTGTTTTTCCGAAGAATTTAATTGGTTTCTGTTTTAAGTCATATTTTGGTTTTAAGTACTCAAATTACAATGTGCTACTGACCGTCGTCAGGATTAGTTAACCATTCAAAACTTAACTTTGAAAAGTTTACTAAAAATAAAACGTCCAGCTGGAAGGCTGGACGTTTATACATTGTAATATCTTATATTCATATCATCGCAATATATAGTTGGTCCAGCCTCTATGTGAAGAGGTGCACTGCAGCTTATAAATATTGACGATGGTATTCATCTTTGTTTTTTTTAGTTGGACAAAGCTATGTAAAAAAATGTTATGTTGTATTTTTGAAGAGGAAAAAAATAAAATGAGAAGAATTATATACTTACTAGCAGCTGTTTTTATTCTAAGTTGTGGACAAGACAAACGGGAATTATTAGGGAACACTGAGTTTCAACGTGCCAAGAATGCAGAATTTAAAGACGCATCAACATCACCTTTAAAAACTAAGGATAGAAAAGGCTTTAGTACTTTAGATTTTTTTGATTTTGATTCAACATATGTGGTTACTGCGCAATTGAAACGTACCCCAGATACTAAGTTTTTTAAAATGAAGACCACAACAAGTAGAGTTTCAAACGAGCGTATATATGGTGTGTTATCGTTTGCCTTTAGAGGTGAAAATCATGAATTGAATGTTTACCAAGGGGAAGAGATGCTGCAAAAGAAAGGATTTAAAGACTATTTGTTCTTACCCTTTTTGGACGATAGTAATGGTGAAACAACATATGCTGGCGGGCGGTATATAGATTTAAGAATTCCCCAAGGTGAGACCTTATTAATTGATTTTAATACAGCTTATAACCCTTACTGTGCTTACAATGTTAAATATTCCTGTCCTATTGTTCCACGCGTTAATTATCTACCTGTAGCCATTGAAGCGGGGGTGAAGGCCTTTCTCAAGGAGTGAATAGAGTTGATGATGATGTATTTATGTATGATTTTTTGAAATTAAAAATGTCAGATGCTTTTCGCTATGGTGAAAAAGTAATTTCTAAATGATCGCTTAGTTTTATATTTGAATCCCAGAACCGCCAATTATTTTCCATTTACTGTCCAATAATTTCCAGATTCTTAGGTACTTGAATTTGCCGTTAATTGGCTGTTTTAAATAAGTTCCTTTCAAATCTATAATCACTGAAACAACGGCACTATCATCAATGATATTTATTTCTTGTTCACTTGAAGAAATGGCTTCGATTTTAAGGTTTCCTAATCGGATATTTGCAATATCCATTTCCTTTGTCACTGTTTGCCCGGTTGGAATTATAAACAATAAGTCTTCATGTAGTAATTCATCTAAACTGTCAACATCGCTTTTTAGAAGAGATTCTAAAAGTGTTTTCTCTGATTCTTCAATGTGCTGCCTATGATTCATTTTTGTCCTTTATATAATTCTATTTACCGATTTGAATGCACGGCCCTATGTAATGGCTTTTATTTTTTGTTCTTGGTAGTATTTAATTATTTTCAAAGTAATCCCAGGTAAGTTTAGCGATATCTGCTATTATTTTTTGATTCACTTCACTATCTTCTTTAGAATCACTGACTAAAACACTTAAATAAAAGTAGGTTCCATTTGGTAAGAAGATAATCCCAATATCATTTTGAGCTCCGGTTAGACCGTCTTTATTTTTTCCAGAATGACCGGTTTTGTGTGCAACCTCAGGGTTATGAGGTAGAAAAGCTTTAATAGTGGTTTTTCCTGTTTTTGAGCCTTTCATTACTTTCCAAAGGAAATTATAACTTTCAGGTGTTAATTGTTGGTTTGAGTTTTCGAAGAATATTTTCAAAGCCTTATTTGCAGCCTTTGCAGTTGTCCAATTTTCGTACTGACGTTCCCATACGCTCTGCTGAGTTCCTTCATTATATTTAATTGCTAATTCCATTATTCCCATTTGATGTAAATAGCTTTCCACAGCATTTGGACCTCCAGCGAGTTTAAATAACAGGTCGCATCCTACATTGTCACTGTACGCAACAGTATATTTTATTATTTCGGCTAGGGTTAATTCAGCACCTTTTGGATGTTTTTTGCGTATTGGACTCCACAGATTATTGTTTAGATCTGCTGCGGTAATGGTTATCTTATCTTTCAGATTCATTTTTCCTTTATCAACTTGATTCAATGCAGCTAAAGCAAGGTGATACTTGAATACACTTTGCAATGGAAGGTGAACATCTCCATTAATTGAAAGGGTGTCATTAGGGTTAGGGCCCATGATTGCAATGCCAACCATAGCGTCTTTATCTGCTAATATTCTATTGATTTGTTGTTTCAAAGTATCAATAGATTGTCCTTTTGAATGACTAAAAGTCAAAGAAAAGAGTATAATTAACAGGACAAGTATTTTATTCATGTTATTTGGGGGCTTATTTCATAATGTTTTTAATTGTATAGCTCTCAAAATCAGCAATTATTCATAATTTTTTTATGCAAATCATCAATGTTAGATTGTTACTTTACCAAAAAAAGTCCTAAAAATACGGCGAGAAAACCAACCACAAAACTACCAATGGTATAGAGCGCAAAACTGGTAAAATCTCCGGATTTTAAAAACATATGGTTTTCATAAGCAAAGGTGGAGAATGTTGTGAAGCCTCCGCAAAAGCCTGTTGCTAATAATAGGGTTTGGTTTTGAGATAAGGTGTTATTTTTTGCAGCTAAACCAAGAATTATTCCAATGAGTAAACTTCCTAAAATATTAGCGGTAAAGGTTCCCCAGGGAATGCCTCCAGTTTCGGTATTATTGAGATATTTACCAATAACATAACGTAGGGTGCTTCCAAAACCACCGCCAATAAAGACGAGTAATAGTTGTTTCATAGATGTTGCTGTGTTGGTTTAGTCATGCGCAGCTAAGGTAGTAATGTTTAGTCTTTAATTGGAATATAAATTTCAGTAATCCAATTGGCTGGATTTGGAAAGTCGCCAGGATCGTTTGTGTAAATTTCAAAGGGTTTTATATCGGATTGTTCTAAACCATTATCAACCAAATGTTGCATGGCAGTTTTCCAAGCAGTATTCAAATTGTTATAATTACCATGAAGTGTTGTTTTTAAAACTCTTAGTTTTGGCATGTAATCACATAATATATCGCTGTCACCAGTGATTATAATTTTTTCCTTAACTGGCATCCCGTTACTCATTATTACCGTGCCATTATCCATATTCATATCATGATAAATGGTAAACGGCATGCCATTCATAGTAATATTGTTTTCCCCCATGAACATACCAATACTACCATATTGTTGTCCCATAATTTGGCTAATATTACTTGATGTAGCATTTGTGGTTTTATAAAGGTAAAAGCCGCCTCCATACTCTGTGATACCATTTACCGAAACCGAATAAGCTTTAATACTATTTGTAGCAACACTATCTAATTTTTTTAAACCAAGTTCAAAATCGGGGCCAACTATGTTGTCCATTCCTCCGTTAATTAGTGCGTAAAATTTCAGCATGAATGGCATGGTATCGCTTTTCATTCCCCAAGTTACCGTAGTTGCACTTTCATATGTTTCAAATTTCCAGTATACATCTGAAGGCGGAAAATTTTCAAACTGCATCTCTTGCAATATAGAATCATATGGATTTATGTTTAGTGTACTCATGCGTCCAACGCCATTTTCACCTTCCCAAGAATATGATCCTCCAACACCCATGGTTTGTTCCGGGTAAGTGATTTTTAATTCCGGATCTTTTTCAATCCATGGTGACCAAGATTTCCATTTTTTGAAATCATTTACGTTATTAAATAATACTGGGACTGGTGCAGAAATGGTTCTTGATCTAAAAACGTTATAAGCATTTGGCTGGATGGCGATATAGGTGCAAGATCCAATTATAATAATCATTAGAAAAATAATGGTATACTTAAGCGCTTTCATTTTTTTTTTTCAATTTAAGTCT
>Ga0105355_10005944_pt1 | contig 10213 bp, 9 predicted proteins | sample GOMGulsemesocosm_2_FD_83508 | JGI IMG/M metagenome (GOLD analysis project Ga0105355, IMG submission 83508) | Methane-oxidizing microbial communities from mesocosms in the Gulf of Mexico - GOM9C Gulf of Mexico | ecosystem: Environmental > Aquatic > Marine > Cold seeps | place: Gulf of Mexico...
ATTTGGCCACGATCGTTGCCTTGTGGTTTACGAGCTAGGTTATCTTTTACTTTAGTTAACCATGTCACCGTCTCTTTTTCGCCATGATGAGCGATCATTGAAGCCACTAAAGCTACCGTATAAGGGTGCTTACCACTACGCGTACAAATTTTTCCTTTGAACTTATCGCTGGCTAAGTCTTCATAGGTAATAGCAACATCACCAACTCGTGCTTTAGATGCATAAATATTACGTACCCGAGTCGTTAAGGCAAACCACTCATCTTGAGGATCGCGTAAATGGGCAGGTACATTGCTTTCAATGACTGAACTATTGACAGCAGCAACTAACTCTTTGTCTTTTAATTCCATTAAACGGCTGATATCAGTCGTTAATACGATGTCTGCTTTGGTATATTTACCTTCGCGCTTCAAACGTTCCGCTAAGCCTTTTTTAGCAAAGACAACATTAACATTAATGCCAGTATCTTTTTCAAACTGAGCAACCACAGGGTCGATTAAGAACGACTGGCGGTATGAGTAAATATTAACTTCTTGTGCACTTTGTGCTGCGAACGAACTAGCTAATGACACCATGCCAACAGCGATTGCAATCATCGATTTCATATCAACCTTCTAAATAGTAATAATTATCATTAAGGGGCATTATAGTCATCTTCTTCTTTCAGGCAAGTAATAAAAACTAAAACGCCCGAGTTTTACATCAGGCGTTAATACCATTCCTATTACTTATATGATCTTATTGTACGAAGAGATAATTAACTAGTACAAGGCGCCCGAATGAGTAATAGCTAGCTATTAGGATTGAGAGCAACGCTGTAATTGTTGATTATAACGAGTACCAATATCATTAAATGAGTGGTTTCCAAAAACGATCACTACGTGGCTTGTAATGCTCATCATAATTAAATGACATCACTACACGTGTTGCCTGCCCAATCACTTCATCACGAGGAATGAACCCGTAAACACGCGAGTCTGAGCTGTTGTTTCGATTGTCGCCCAACACTAACAACATATTTTTTGGCACTGTAACAGGGCCAAATGTTGTGAGCTCGCTGTAACCTTCAATTTGAATCGCGTGTGTTTTTTCAGGTAACTGTTCACTATAAAGCGGCGAATATACGGCGTTGTCGCTATAATTAACAGGCGTTCCATTAATGATTAATTGATTGTCCACAAGCTCAATAGTATCGCCCGGTGTACCAATGACACGTTTAACCATACGCATGTCAGCCGCTTTTGATTCAAATACAACAATTTCACCACGTTTAGGATCATTTAAACGCACAAGAGAATGATGAATAAAAGGCACATTAATATCATAAGCCAATTTATCAATACCAATTTGATCACCCGGAATAATCGTTGGCAACATTGACCCCGTTGGCACACTGTTATAATCGGCGACAGCACTTCTAAAAATGCTCATCAATACGAGAAATAGAATAAAGCCACGATTCTCTTTTAATAATTTTTTCAGTTTTAACATCGGTTGTCCCTAATTTTTATTCGGCTGCTAAATATATGTAACGGGTTAGGAAGCTAATTAACTATAAAGTTCCATCTGACGACTATAAACACCAAAGTCACTTGTAACTAAATACTACAGGGTAGGTGTTATAAGCCAAACTCTTCAGCTTTTTTAATCCGCTCTTTAATTTCTGGGTGCGAAGACAAATATTTCAGTAAATCCCCTTGTTCATGAGCTGACTTTAAATCTAAAAATACTTTCATCGCATCACTAAATGCCGTAGGTGACTTACCTAACATCACTAACTTCGCTAAAGCATAATCATCAGCTTCACTTTCCATATCCCGAGAAAAGGAATTAAGCACCAACGATGAACCTGTACCTAAAATCGCTTCTCCCATTCCCTCTACATCACCAAAGATCACTGCTATAGCTAATGTATTACTTATGGATTGCGCCACTATACGTAGACTATGTTTAAGTTCAACATGTCCAATTTCATGTAATAACACCGCTAAAATAGCATCAGGATTATCATCAAGTTTGTTTATTAAATCATCGGTAATAACAACAGTACCATTAGGTAAAGCAAAGGCATTAGGGCCAAAGTATTCGCTGTCATAAACATGCAATTTAAAATGGGCTGTCGGTAATGATAGCTGCGTTAGTGCACTTTCCCATTGCGCTTTCACAGCCTCTTGCCTTTGAGCAGGCAATTCACTGGGGGATAAAAACAACTCTTCTATTATTTGAAACGATTGCTCCCCCATTTGATTAGGAACTGACTGCGGTATTAAAACGACAGACTCTTCGGCTAACTTGGGCATAGCAACGGTTAAAATAAACCACATCAAAAATGGCACTAGAAAAACAGAGGCCAGTATTAATGGCCTATTCTTCTCAAAGGTTTCAAGACGCGAATGCGTTTGATGCAACCGTTGATGACGGTCTGTTGCAATAAACTTACCGCCATCAGTAAAATCAACCTCCATGGCAACGCCCGCAATACTGGGGCGCCATTGTAACTCATCATGACGTGTTATTTGATCACTTTGCCCTTCCACTAATAAATTCACACTGCTATCACTAATCACTAGCTGGCTACATGCTGATTTACTACTTTTAGGGTAATAATATTGTCCTTTGATTGTTTGTATCATGTGAGTGCAATATCAACATCAAATACTTCAGCGGCTTCTTCACCAAAGGCCGATTGTGACTCACTCATAGCATCCAATACATCATCAGAATCATTATTAATAACAACCGTTGTCGCCTGCGCTAAAAATCGCGCTGTGCGTACTTTCATCCAAGGATAAGCTAAACCTGCCGTGAATATTAACGCGACAATATTAGTGAACATTAAAATAGCAAATGGCGTGACTTCAACCTTTGATTTAAACGTTGCTAAGCCATCAAATTCACTATTATTTAAGATATGATTACGGATTCTTGCACGGTAAATTGCAGATAAGACACTGATTGAAAAAACATAGAACACACCAGTCACAATTGAAATACCAATGCCAACTCCCAAACCAGAGCTATCAGCAGCTTGAAAGTTCATTAAGCTGCTAAAGCCTCCTAAAATCAACGCAATAGCAACAACGCCAAACATCAGCCCAATGCTTACTAAAAATATCCACAGCACGGTTTCATAATATTGGCCCGTATCAATCTTTGTCTCGAGTGCTTTATCACCGTAATTGATATTGTTGTAAACGTATTCGTCACCTTTTTTCATCGCCCAAGGCATCATCAAATACATAGTAAATATCGAGGCTATTGGTAATAAGATCCAATAAACAAACGCATCACCGTAATTACCTTTAAATGAAAAGCGTACATTACGATAGCTACTCATGCGTAAATTAAAACGCAAACTTTGATTCAAAATCCACGGAATAAGAAACAACATAATAATAAATATGCCAATTCCAACCAGTGGCGCAAATTGAAGCGTTAATGAGTAAGTAGCGAATAAAATGACAGCCAAGATACGGCCTTTTAAAATTTGCAAAGGTTGCGCTAAATAGCTAAATGCGTGCCCTTCAATAGAAGTATTGCCATAAAAGTATTGCTGCGTACGCACTTTAGCCCATGCTGAATAAATACCTAGGGTCACAATAGTTAACAATAGGTTAACGATCCAAATCCCAAAAAACTCTTTAGTCTCGCCACTAAAGTTAACCGTGGCTTCTCGGGTGGTGTTTATAGATGCAGGGGGTTCCTGCTGTTGGGGTGTATCAGTTATATCCATTTTTTAATTCCTTATTATATACAGCGTCCATCAGCGAACGACACGTTAAAGAGTGTAGTTCACAAATCAATTTTAAAAATATGAGCATCTTTATACGTTTATTTATTAGCCTTGTAAATGATAACTGTTCGAATTACCAACTACTTAACGCTGGTAAGCTAAAACGTCGTTGTTGCATTTCGATAATCACTTGCTGAGGTTCAATAGCCACCAATCGCATATTTGAGTTGATTAACTCGCCCTCTTTAACCACTTGATTATTAACCCTAACCCACCTTTCATTAGCTTCACTAGAAAATATATGAGAGCTAAACTCCAAATCAGGGACTAAGTCTTGATACCATTGTGGATATAACGTTAAAGCTTGAGCATGTAATTTGGCTGTAGGCTGCGGCTGAGTCTTCTCATTCTCCATATCCTTGAGCACTTGATTAAATTTCGCCGCTAGGGCTGATTGATCTGAACTAACACTCTGCACACCACTGTCTGAATGGCTACTATTAACCGCTGGTACTAATTTTTTGCTCATATCGCGTTCATTTTTATTAATCACCACCCTATTATTTACTTTAGTCGCAATTAAAGTGGGTTGATAAATCACAGGAGCGGGCGGTAATGCGACCTGCGTAATCGACAAATCATGTTCAATAATGGGCGCCTTCTCTATGGGCATACTAGTGGCTTGCATAGCAGGCTTACTTTGGTGAACCGCGAATGCCGATAAACCACCGATTACGAATGTCATTAATGGCAGCAACCACCATTTGTTAAATGCATTATTCATTATTGATTACCTTTCAATTGCTGCGTGTTGCTACCTGTCATGCTCTGTAATTTAAGCAGTGTTTTTTCACCAGCAATACCATCAACGGTTAAGTTATTTTCTTGCTGAAAACGTAATACTTGAGAGCGCATGTTTTGATCAAAATTCTCACTGGTCATTTGACCTGGAGCATATAACTGATTGAGTAATTGTGACAACTGAGTCACGCCACTGCCTCGCTGCCCCACACTTAATGCTTTTTCATAAACAAAGTTAGGCTGCCACAATATTGTAAATGCTCCAGTTAGGCGCTCTAAAATCCAAGCCTTAGTGACATTGAGTTGCGACGAAGATAGTTGAATACGAATCGCTTGTTCATCATCCGTATTTAATACAACAGCATAGGAGATCTTACCCCCTTCTTTCAGACTGATTAAAGCCGGGTGATTATAGTCGAGCAACTCTTGCCAGCCAGAGCCTGAAAAACAACGCAAGCCGTAACTTTTAGCTTGCACGCAGCCATTACTTCCAGCTCCATGACTTGTTCCCCAAACACCCATTAACGCTGAGAATGCCGTAGATTGAGAACTCGATTGAACCATCAAGTTGGTCAGCATTTTGTTAACATGCCTATCAACCACTTTAGTCACGGGTGGTGGGGTTATTAAGGGGGCTGTATTGGCATCATTTGGTATAAATAGCAACGTTGTTAAACCATATCCTACACATAGTGTTATGACACTAACCAACGCTGGCACAAGCCAGGGTTTCTCAGACACTGTAGGACTTTGTTGGTCAATTGCTAAAATATCTTTAGCGACTTCATTTACCGTTTTAGGACCAATTTCAGTCAATTGTTGTCCATAGGCTTGTAACAAGGCTTTATCACAAATTAAATTAATGATCCGCGCAATACCACCACTCAACTGATGTATGCGGTGACAAGCTGCCTTACTAAATAGTGCGCCATCACGTCCAGCTATGGCGAGTCGATGTGCAATGTAAGCACTAACATCAACATTATTTAAAGGTAATAAATGATAACGAGCCGTAATACGCTGTGCTAATTGTCTTAAATGATTTTGCTTTAATTGCTGTTGTAATTCAGGCTGACCAATTAACACCACCTGCAGTAATTTTTTATGATCTGTTTCAAGGTTTGTTAATAACCGTAATTGCTCCAACACTTCACTGCGTAAATGTTGTGCCTCATCAATGACCAATAAAGTATTACGTCCGTGCTGATGATTATTGAGCAAAAATTGACTTAACTTGTCAGTTAGTTGCTTAAGTGTAGGCTCCACAGAGTATTCAATTTTTAGCTCATCACACAGGGTAGCTAATAATTCGATTTCACTAAGCGACGGATTCAAAATAGAGGCAATGTCGGTCGAGTCATCAAGCTGACTCAACAACGATCGGGCTAAGGTTGTTTTGCCCGTTCCCACTTCGCCAGTGAGTAAGACAAAACCACCACCTTCTTTTAAACAATATTGTAAATGCGTTACGGCTTGTTGATGTTGCTGACTCAAAAAAAGATACTTAGGATTTGGCGCAATAGTAAACGGCGCTTCATTGAGGCCATAAAAAGCCTGATACATAGTAAAAATCCTTAATCTATTGCTGTGCAAAAAAATGGCACGGGTATATACCGTTATGGCGACCAACGATGCCAGATTTATACCTTAAATAAAACAAATAGTTCACAATTTTCGCCGCTAACAAAATTCTCCCCGAAACTAAACTCCTTTAGTCTGAACGAACCTCATCCTATTGATATTATCGTGAACTCCAAGCTCCATCCCTATTGGGTATACTAGAGTTAATAATTCATTGATAATTTCTATTTAAAAAATAATTGAACCCGTTTGGCCGTTCATTCGTCTTAGATTTACCAACTGATAAAAAGGGCAGTAATGATTCAAGTACAGCAAGATTTACTGGTATTAGAAGCACAAAGTGGTAATAACGAGGCTTTTGAGTGCTTGGTAATTAGCTTTCATGCTCCCTTAGTAAAATTTTCCTACAATTTATCGGGTAATGAAGCTTTGGCAAAAGATGCGATACAAGATGTTTGGATAAGCATCAGCAAGAAATTACACCAACTCAAGGATCCTCGCGCCTTTAAAAGTTGGATATATCGAGCCGTTCGATGGCGGACTTTAGATTTACTCAAGGCAAAATCGAATCAATATCAAACATTGCAAGATGTAGCTTTAACAGTAGAACTAGACGAATCTGCCATTGAACGTCAACAGCTACTAAATGCAATAGCTCAATTACCAAAACGCGAGCGTACTGTCATTTATTTACATTACTTATCCGAACTGTCATTGGTCGAAATTGCCATGGTATTGGAAATTCCAGTTGGTACGGTGAAATCTAGGCTACATCGAGCGCGTAACAAACTTCAACTGCACTTTGAAAAATAGTAAAACAATCTTAGGAGATGATCATGAATCTAGATGATAAAATTAAACAAGCTTTAAAAGTTGATGCCGAGGAAATAGAGCTGCTAATGACTAAAGAGAAAGGATTATTTGAGCAACTATTTGCAATATTCAAAGGAAATAGACGCCATTGGAATGTTTTCGGTATGATCTTAGCGGTGCTAACAGCAATAACGATGTTTTGGAGTTTTTACCACTTTATTCTCGCTAATAATTTGGATGATCGTATATTTTGGGGCGTTATTTCATTAGCCTTATGGACTGGTAATATGGGTCTCAAAGTATGGTTTTGGTTAGAAATGAACCGTAATTCTACTAGTAGAGAAATAAAACGACTTGAAATTGCCGTCGCTCAACTTACCGCTAAACTTCATCAAAGTTAACGAACTTGAATTGCCCTAACACAGCCTTCAACATTGAGAGCGAAGTATGATGTAAAGCATATTCTCAGGTAATGAGTAATTATTCTGCAATGTGCGCCAGCATTGCTCTGTTATCCATATTTAGGTGAAAAAAATTGTACGCTTTATGTATAAAATTTTACGCCTTGCTACAAACTCAAATAATTATTGATAATACGCTGATAGGCTGGTGTCTTTTTAAACACAACCAAGTGCTCATTAAACACATCACGTAATGCTTTATTGTTAAACCCTACGTGTGCTTCCACGGACGGAAAAATCACATGCTCAAATACTTCAGCTGTACGATGCGATTCAAGAAAATAATAAAAAATATAATAATCTAATAAGACAACATCATAACGACCCTTTAACAACAATTCAGGTAATAATGACATTGGATGCAATTCTCTATAATACTTATTACGTTGAGACATAGCTAAAAATTCAGCACCAAAATATTTTGAAGCGCCTTGAAAAGTGACGATTCTCTTATTGGTTAAATCTGCAATATTTTCTAAAACGATATCATCATTTATACGTGTGAAAAAAGTAGGACGATAGTCGATAATGGCATCAGAGATAAACAATAATTCTGTATCGTTTTCAAAAAAGGTAGGTAAAAATAGATCTAATTTTTTACTAATTACCTGCTGTTTCCCACGTAAAAGAGGCATAAATTCAAGAGATGTGCGATGCCCCATTTTCGATAAAACAGCCAACGTAATATCAAGATCAATACCACTGCGAGTTAGTTTAATAATATGAGGAGGTGCATTATCCGTAGCAATAGTTAATTCACTAGCTTGCAAGCTTCCGCCCAAATAGAGAAAGAAAAGCGGTAAAAAAACAGCCTTAGCACCAATTAAGAACATAATTTATATTTTCAACCTCATCGAATACAAATTTATTACATCTATGTTAGTCACCTTTAAATTATAAATTCAAGTCATATTATATGCGTAATGACCAACGTTTCCCTTGCTCTGTGCACTCAAATAATGCACCGGAGACTAGATTCGGTATATAATTAGTTTTTATTTTTACCCTCGGAGTTTACGTGGAAATTTACCTAGTCGGCGGCGCTGTTCGCGATCAATTATTAAATATTAGTGTCAAAGATCGTGATTGGGTTGTTGTTGGCGCGACACCACAAAACCTATTAGACAAAGGTTTCTCTCAAGTAGGTAAAGATTTTCCCGTTTTTTTACACCCGACTACAAAAGAAGAACACGCCTTAGCGAGAACAGAGCGTAAGTCTGGTATAGGTTATACAGGATTTGACGTTTACAGCGCGCCAGATGTAACCCTCGAAGATGACCTAATTCGCCGAGACTTAACCATCAATGCCATCGCACAAAATGACAATGGTGAACTCTTTGACCCCCACAATGGCCAACGTGATATTAACAATCGCTTGCTACGCCACATATCTCCTGCGTTTAGTGAAGACCCATTACGGGTATTACGTGTTGCACGCTTTGCGGCAAGGTTTGCTCATTTAGATTTTACCATTTGCCCAAGCACTATGACGTTGATGAAAGAATTAACACTTAGCGGCGAGCTGGATAACTTAACGAGCGAACGAGTTTGGCAAGAAGTGTCGAATGCATTAACAACTCAATCACCTCACGTCTTCTTTGAGGTATTACGAGAATGTGGCGCTCTTAAGGTGCTTTTCCCTGAGTTAGATGCCTTATATGGTGTACCTAATCCTGAAAAATGGCATCCAGAGATAGATAGTGGCATTCATACCATGATGGTATTAGAACAAGCAGCAAAGCTAACGAATGATTGTGCAGTGCGTTTTGCTGCGTTAATTCATGATGTTGGTAAAGCCGTAACGGATCCCAATTTATGGCCATCACACCACGGTCACGGTCAACGTGGATTAAGCATCATAGAGCAATTATGCACTCGATTACGTGTACCCAATGCTTATAAAGATTTAGCCTTGATGGTAAGTGATCACCATTGCAAAATACATCGCTGTGACGACATGCGAAAAGACACCATTATTAAGTTATTTGATAAAACAGACGCATGGCGTAAGCCGCAACGTTTTGAACAGTTTTTACTATCATGTGAGGCTGATGCAAGAGGCAGGTTAAACTTTGAAACGGCGCCTTATCCCCAGCGTGACACCATGCTCAATTACCTGCATCAAGCCAGCAATGTAAATGTACAAGACATCATTCAACAAGGCATAACAGGGGCAGCGATTAAGCCTGCTTTATACAAAGCTCGGATTTGCGCCATTTCATAAAAAAGCGTCCTATAATCAACGATTATGGGACGCTTACAAGTGTAATAAATTCACTTTCTATTAGTATTACATCATTAAGAAAATCAGTAACCCGAAGCCTAATAATAAACGATAAATCACAAAGGGGAGCATGCCCATTTTGCTAATTACGCTTAAGAAGAACGTAATACACACATAAGCACTCACAAAAGAAAGCACTGCGCCATAGGCTAATTCGTTCCAATTAACCACCACACCGTCATCTAAAAAGCCTAACGCCGTATAACCGCCGCTCATAATAATTGCAGGAATAGATAACAAAAAGGAATAACGTGCTGCGCTCTCTCTAGTCATACCAAGCATTAAGCCTGCTGTCATTGTAATTCCAGAACGAGAAGTACCTGGAATAAGCGCTAAGGCCTGCGCTAAGCCAATATAAATAGCATTAGATAATGTCAGCTTGTATTCGTCTTTGACGAGTTTTGCTTTGGCATCACTCCACCACAATAACAAACCAAAAACTATCGTTGAAATTGCGATTACCCAAGCACTTCTTAAGTACAATTCGATAAGATCTTTGCCTAAAAAACCAAATAGTCCTAATGGAATGCTACCTAGCAA
>Ga0105355_10005945_pt1 | contig 10213 bp, 6 predicted proteins | sample GOMGulsemesocosm_2_FD_83508 | JGI IMG/M metagenome (GOLD analysis project Ga0105355, IMG submission 83508) | Methane-oxidizing microbial communities from mesocosms in the Gulf of Mexico - GOM9C Gulf of Mexico | ecosystem: Environmental > Aquatic > Marine > Cold seeps | place: Gulf of Mexico...
CTTGGTAAATTTCACCCAAGTCAGCATATTTATCAGCCATAGCGATGAAGTTATCTAAACCAAGTGTTTCTAAGTAGCGTATTGCACCACCTCTAAATGGTGGGAAGCCAACGCCATAGATTAAGCCCATATCAGCTTCGGCGGCTGTATCAACTACACCTTCTTCTAAACAACGAACAACTTCATTAACCATAGGGATCATCATACGAGCAATAATTTCTTCACTGGTGAAGTCTTTCTTATCAGCACAATGTTGGCTGAGTAACTCATAAGCAACAGGAGCAGCTACCTTCATTGGGCGACCACGTTTATCTTTGATGTGATCATAAAAGCCTTTGCCATTTTTCTGACCAAAACGCTCATTGGCATACAGAGTACTTACCGGATCGTTAGCTATTTTAGTCATACGTGTAGGGAAACCGGCTGACATAACACCAGTACAATGATCTGCAGTATCAACACCAACAACATCAAGTAAATATGCTGGACCCATCGGCCAACCAAATTGTTTTTCCATCACTTTATCAATAGCAGTAAAGTCAGCACCTTCAAGCACTAATTGACTAAAACCAGCAAAGTAGGGGAATAAAACACGGTTTACATAAAAACCAGGGCAATCATTAACAACGATTGGAGATTTACCCATTTTAGCGGCATAAGCAACAACAGTAGCTACAGTTTCATCTGAGGTATCTTTACCACGGATGACTTCTACTAATGGCATTTTATTTACAGGATTGAAAAAGTGCATACCACAAAAATTTTGTGGACGTTTAACGCTTTGAGCTAATAAATCAATTGAGATGGTTGAGGTATTTGAAGTAAGAATAGCATCCTCACTAATTACACCTTCCACTTCGGCTAAAACCATGCCTTTAACTTTAGGATTTTCAACAACAGCTTCTACCACAATATCGACATCTTTAACGCTGTCATAGCTTAAGCTTGGCGTGATGTTATTTAATACACCTGCCATTTTCTTAGCATTCATACGACCACGTTCAACTTGTTTAGTTAAAATGCCTGCTGCTGTAGTTAAACCTAAATCAAGGGCTTGATCATTAATGTCTTTCATAATGATCGGTGTGCCTTTATAAGCAGATTGATAGGCAATACCACCACCCATAATACCAGCACCTAAGACAGCAGCTTTATTCACAGACTTTTTAGCAAGTTTACCGGCTTTTTTAGCTTTGCCTTTTATGACCTGGTCTGCCATAAACAAACCAATTTGCGCTGTTGCGGCATCAGTTTTAGCTAATTTCGCAAAACCTGCATTTTCATTTGCCATAGCAGCAGTGCGATCTAAGTTAGCACTCGCTATTAATGTATTTATCATCACCATTGGTGCTGGGTAATGTTTGCCAGCTTTAGCAGCAATCATACCTTTACAGGTTGTCGATGACATGATTAGTTCTGTCGGAGATAAGTTTAATGCTTCCAACTTAGGTTGACGCTTGGCACGCCAATCTAGTTTTCCATTAATTGCTAGTTTGAGCATGTTAATAGCTGCAGCGCGTAAATTTTCAGGTTCAACTACTGCATCAAGAACGCCTTGCGCTAGTGCAACGGCTGGTTTGAATGCCTTACCTGTTGACATCCAAGTTGCTGCGTTATCAAAGCCGATAAGGCGAGGTAGTCTTACAGTACCACCAAAACCAGGCATTAATCCCAGCTTAACTTCTGGTAGGCCGATGCTAGCATTAGTATCAGCAACACGGTAATCACATGCCAAAGTCATTTCACAACCACCACCTAAAGCGATGCCATTAATAGCAGCTATAGTGGGCAATTGAATATCTTCAAATGAATCGAAAACATCAGATGCCTTCTTTGCCCAAGATGCCAATTCATCTTCTGGTTGACTAAATGAGGTTAAAAATTCAGTGATATCTGCGCCAACGATAAACGTTGATTTACCAGAGGTAAGCATGACGCCTTTAGCGTCACTGCAGTTGTTAATTGCTGCAACTACAGCGATATATTCTTGAAAAGTTGCTTGATCAAATTTATTTACTGATCCCTGAGCATCAAACTTAAGCTCTACAATGCCGTCTTCGAGTAATTGGGCTGAAAGGCTGTTGCCTTGATATATCATGCTTCGTCTCCTTCACCTAAAAGTGGTGTTGATTTGTGATGATTGATCTAGATTTTAGTAATTTATTGCCTTAAAAAGATCTAGATAACTAATAGTAGCTGACTGAGTGTGCCTTGAAAGAAACTGAAAAGCAATAAATTTAAAACAGGTGTTTTAATCAGGCGTTTACTTAAGTGGCTTTGAAAGATAAGCAGATATAAAAATACCCAGCTGTATAAAGGCTGGGTATTAAATAGGCAGGTGTAGATGTAATGTCAGTAGGTCGTTAAAACTTACTCATATAGTTAACTTTGTTGCTCAAGAAAGTTGATAAATTCACTTGCAGGCATTGGTTTAGCATAGTAAAACCCCTGGACTTCATCACAACCTAATTCTATTAAACGCTCTTGTTGTGCTATTTCCTCTATACCTTCAGCAATAACTTTAAGTTGCATCTTCTGACCTAAATTAATGATGGTTTCAGCAATAACGGATTGACCCTCTAAGTGAATATCTGTTACAAATGCGCGGTCAACTTTTAGTCTATCAAGAGGCAATTTTTGTAAATAACTTAATGATGAGAAGCCCGTACCAAAATCATCTAGTGCAATGCTGATTCCTTGAGCCTTTAATTTAGTTAATGCATCAATAATTATTTGAGGATCATCCATTAAAATATTTTCGGTAATTTCTAATTCAAGCTTGCTTGGCTTAATTTTATGTTGATTGATTGTATCAATAACATTGTTAACAAAGTTATCTTGTCTAAACTGTGGAATCGAAACGTTCACTGAAATACTGATGTCAGAGTAAGATTGTTCTAGAATTTTTAATTGTTTACACGCCTGAGCAATAACCCAATCACCAATTTCGATGATCAAACCTGAATATTCGGCTAGGGGAATAAATACCGCAGGGGAAACAAACTTTCCATCTGTGGTACGCCAACGTAATAGCGCCTCTGCACCTATTACTTTGCCTGTGGATAATGATAATTGAGGTTGGTACCAAAGCTCTAAGCGATCATTGGAAAAATCATTACGCAATTGGCTAATCATATTGAGTCGCCATTGCATTTGATCTTCAATATCAGAGTGATAATAAGCAAAGTGTTCTAAACGGTTTTTCTTTGCTATATTTAACGCAATGTTAATTTGATTTAAAACCTGTACACCACTGCTTTGAGCATGCTCTTTAGTGCATAGACCAAAACAAGCATTAATAGGCAGATGTTGATCACCAGCGGTGAAAGGTTGGTGAAATAAAGCCATGAGTTTTTTGGGGGTTAAATAGTCTACTGGACCAATAATACCAAAAACATCAGCACCAACACGTGCGAATTGGCAGTTACAGTCAATGCTTTGCATTCGTTGACCTACTGCAGAAAGCAACTTGTTACCAATATCTTGCCCTAGGGCATCATTGATATCACTGAAATGATTAATATCGATTAAAGCCGCAACCATATTGTGATTATCATTTTGAGCAAAATCATCTAGTAAGCGGACAAACTCTAAGCGATTTGGTAAATTAGTTAACCAATCCTTATATGCTGCATTGGTGAGCTTCTGGAATAAGTGTACATTCTCATAACCTACAGCAACGCCTGTTAAAAAGACATTAAGTAGTTGAGTTTGTATTTCGGTTAGGGGGGTAGAAAGTTTTACATGGATGACTGAACGGTAATCCCCTTTGGCAACATAAAGGTTTAGACTCTCATCAAGGTACTGATGCTTTTGCTGTAAGAAGCACGCTTTTACTTGTTTGCTTGCTTGTTCATCTTGTAAATTATCAAGCTTTTGATTAATTAAGCTATCTTCTAAGCCTGTTTGAGCTAAAACATAAAAACTTAAGTCATCAATATTATCAATGATACCTTGGCCACGGGCACAAAAGACTGCTTCAATATCATCACTTATCAAGGTTTTTAATTGTGAAAGCACACCTTGGCTATAGGTAGAAAGAGAATGTTGGGATGATAATTCAGTCGCGCCAGAAACAATCTTTTCAAGGCCTTGACGATTTTCATTAACACTAGCTATTTGTTGAAAAGAGCGAATAGCGGCAAAAACTGTTGTGACTAACTTACGTCGAGTTAGCTCCGTTTTTGTCTTATAATCATTGATATCATATTCTTTTATGACACTTTCTTCAGGAGCATATCCAGGTTGACCTGTACGTAAAACAATACGGATATCTTGGCGCTGTAGTGTTTCTCTTATGTATTTTACAACGTTTAAACCAGCGTCATCTGTTTCCATAACGACATCAAGCAATACCAGTACTATATCTTTATGTTCTTCAATAAGTTGGCAAGCGTCTTTACCTGAATAGGCATGAAGATACTCAAGGCGTCGTCCTAATACAACAAGATCGGATAAAGCCAATTGGGTAACTGAATGAATTTCTGGATCATCATCGACAATTAAAACTTGCCACGTTTCGTTACTTCCAAACGCTAAAATTTCGTCTTCATCACTATCATCGATAAATAAAAAGTCATCGTGCGAATTTTCTGATGCTTGCATACTGCCCTCATAACTAGGTACGTTTTCCGTAAATATACATAGTTAAAATTGAAACTTATTATAATTAGCTTAACTATAACCTAATACTACTTTTTTACACTATTGAACTTGATAATTAAAGCCTGTTTAGTAATATTTTATTTTATTTATTTTGGTGAGTTATAATAAATTGAATTCATTGACCAGTTGTTGGTAATTGTCAGTCTTTTAACATAGTGTAATAAGCTGTTTAACTACAACCATCAAGTAAAATATTTCTGCTTTATCTTAATGATACAGAAAAGGGAGTTACAAAAATGAATAAAGAAAAATCAGAAGTAGTAATACTTGAAAAAGAAGTTAAAGCCGAAGGTGATGTTACTACTATAACAAAGGGCAATAAATCAGCACAAAACTCTGCGGAATCAGGTGTTTCCTTGCCATTTTTAAAGCTTGCTAAAAGGTTTGCCATTGATGGCGGGTTGGTGGCAGACGAAAAACAAATGCTTATTGAAGATAGAACAACAAAACGAGTCCGTCTAAATCTATTACGCAAGCAGCAAAATATTGAAAAAATTATGCAAAAAACACTAAATTATTGTGGAAATGCTGAAGTAGGCCAAAAAACAGATCATGATTGGTTTAGCCGTTACATCGCGCTATCTGAAGATGTTAGTAACCCGACTATGCAAGATTTATGGGCAAAAATTCTAGCGGGAGAGCTCATTAAACCTGGCTCCTTTTCATTCAAAGCATTACAGATCTTTCGCGACATGAGCATCTATGATGCAAAACTGTTAGCAAGAGCTTGCTCATTATCAGTAAAAGATCCAAATAAAAAAGGGATTCGTATAATCAGTGGTGCTTATCAACAGCCAGGTTTATTCAATTTTTTTTCTAAGCAACGGCAACAGTTCTGTAATTTAAGTCATCATGGCTTGAATTATGCGGATTTATTGGCTTTAGCTGAAAGTCATCTTATATACTTGCAAGAAAGTGAATCGAGCATGATGGACAAGGGAGAAAATCTTAATTTTAATTATAATGGCTTAACACTAAAACTAACGGCTGAAAAAGACAACGTTAGTGTTCAGTTTTATAAATTTACTCCGTTGGGAGCTGAGCTTGCCCACTTGATTAGCGATAAACCTAATAATGATTTTTTTGAGCATTTAAAAAGCATGTTAAGTCACTTCTTTTTAGTAAAAAGCGAGTAGATGGTTCAGGAAGAAAGCGATTTCAGTACAAGTAAAAATATCTCGGTATTTCTGGTTTGCAAAGCTTAAGTTAATTTACTAATGTTATAATATATCAATTGTGATATTATCTCATATGTAGGTCTTAGTTGACCGCTAATGTAAAAAATAATTTAGAGCCACGGAATAATCATGTTAGATAGAATAGGTATTACAGCAACTTCATTATGTGCATTACATTGCATATTACTACCCATATTATTGCCAATGTTACCTTTACTGGGGTTAAGTTTTTTAGCTGATCATGCATGGGAACATGTATTTCTACTAATGACAGCTGCATTGGGAACCGTCGCACTATTTTCTGGTTTTAAACGTTACCATAAACGCCTTTATCCTTTTTATTTGCTGTATTTAGGCATTGCTCTGTACTGGATTAAGCATGATTATTCTGCAGAATTAGAGCCATTCTTTATAATTGGTGGTGCGAGTCTCATTATTGCCGCTCACTTTATTAATATTAAACTCTGCAATAGCTGTAAGCAGTGTGATGATGAGCTTTGTGATAGTTAAGCTCATCAACTAAGTAATCCTCTAAAGGCTAAAGGTAAGTCTAGCTTTCAAAATCTTTCAGCTTTCTTGTTAATGTATTTCTACCCCAACCCAGTTTTTTTGCTGCATCCTGTTTATGCCCCTGAGTGAATACTAACGCACGTTCAAGCATGATCTTTTCAAATTCGATTTGAGCGTAATCTAAAATGGCATTTTTTCCCTGTGCCAATTCTTGGTCCATCCAACCGCTAAGAGCCTCTTGCCAAGAATTGGATTCTTGCTGTAAAGGTGCCGATTTTTCAGTGAGCTCATTGGGCAAATCTTCTATCAATATTTCTTGACCACTTGCCATGACGGTTAAAAATCGACAGATATTTTCTAGTTGCCTAACATTACCAGGCCAATGACAATTGTTTAGAAAGTTACTGGCTTTTTTACTTAAGGTTTTTACTTCTACACTGAGTTCATTCGCTGCCTGCGTCAAGAAGTGTTGACTGAGTTGCGCTATATCTTCTTTGCGCTCTCTTAGACTAGGTAAGTGGATGCGAATAACATTAAGGCGATGAAAGAGGTCTTCTCTAAATTCACCTTTGTTAACACGCTCTTCAAGGTTTTGATGTGTGGCGGCAATGATACGTACATCGACTTGAACTGGTGAGTGCCCACCAACACGATAAAATTGTCCATCAGAAAGCACACGTAATAGGCGTGTTTGAATATCTAGTGGCATATCACCTATTTCATCAAGAAATAAAGTGCCATTATGCGCTTGCTCAAACCGACCTTGTCTAACGGCATTAGCGCCAGTGAAAGCCCCTTTTTCATGGCCAAAGAGTTCTGATTCTATAAGATCTTTAGGTATGGCAGCCATATTTAATGGAATAAAAGGAGCGTTAACCCTTGGGCTATGAGAATGTAAGGCCTGTGCCACTAACTCTTTACCAGTACCTGATTCGCCGTTAATCAATACACTTATACTCGATCGCGATAAACGACCAATAGCACGGAAAACTTCTTGCATTGCAGGCGCTTCACCAATCAAGCCTACGGCTAAAGGTGCTGATTCTTGTTGTTGATTTTTTGCGTTTTGTTCGCGGGCGTGAGTAAGCGCACGCTTTGTCAGATTAATGGCCTCATCAATATCAAAAGGCTTAGGTAGGTACTCAAAGGCACCTCCTTGATAAGCATTAACGGCGCTGTCTAAATCAGAATGAGCTGTCATGATTATTACGGGGATATGATTATGCTGTTTATTAATTTTCTTGAGTAATTCCATGCCATCTATATTTGGCATGCGTATATCAGAAATAATGACTTCTGGTTGGCCGTGATCTAAAGCAATTAACAGGTTCTCTGCACTTTCAAATGCTGCACAGGTGATATTGGTGTTGGCAAAAGCTTTTTCCAACACCCATCTAATTGAGCTATCGTCATCAACTATCCACACTTGTTCTGTAATCATAATTTGTTCTCTTGTGCTACTGGTGTTTGATTTAAAGGTTGCTGCTTCAATGGAATAATAATAGTGAATTCAGTATGGCCAGGACGGCTATGGCACGATAATTTACCTTGATGCTGATTGACCAATGTTTGTGAAATTGATAAACCTAAACCCGTGCCGTTAGAACGACCAGATACCATAGGGTAGAATAGCGTATCTTGAATTTTACTTGGAATACCCGGACCATTATCAATGATACTTATTTGTACCGCTAACTTGATGCGCTTGCCATGAATAGTTTTATTGCTGGCAATACGTGTCTTTAAGGTTATTTTATTTGTATCATCAATTGCTTGAATAGCATTGTTAACAATATTAAGTACTGCTTGTTGCAGCTTTTCTTGATCACACTCTACTGCAGGAATGGAAGGGTCATAATCGCGTGATAGATTAATTTCCTGACCATTGGAGTAACTGACAACTTGGCAGACCTTCTCTAGTACCCCGTGAATATTTTGTGCTTGCATCTGAGGTAACTGATTAGGTCCTAATAACCTATCAACTAGATTAGTTAATCTATCTGCCTGCTCAATGATCATGCTGGTATATTCTTGTTGCTCCTGACTTACTTCTTTACTGAGTAACTGTGCTGCTCCACGTAAGCCGCCAAGTGGGTTTTTTATCTCATGTGCTAAGCCTTTAATCAAGTCACGTGCAGCAATCCACTGCTGCTGTTGAAATACCTCTAAGCTTATCTGTTTTTGTTGATCTATTTGCTTGAATTCAAGTAACACGTGAGGAGTTCTTTCAAGCTCTACAGATGAAGCGGTCACTTCTGCAGTAAAGCGATGGCTTTCATTGAGTTCAACAAGTATGTCACTATCAGTAAATTCTTGTCCTGTTGCTAGAAGTTGTTTCAAGCGGGCGCTATTAATACTGGTATTGGCAAAAATTGTTTCAGCCGAAGTATCGTACAATCGATAAAGGCCCTTATTTAAAAGCGCTTCAGCAGCTGGGTTTACATAAACGATGGTGAGATCTTGATTGAGAATAATAACAGCCGTCACTAACTGATTAGCGAGAGATTGCTGATAAGATAATTTTCGCTCTTGTATATAACTTCGGCTATGCATAAAAATCCTAAGGATGATAAACCCATGCACTACTTTGGTGCGTGCAATAGGAGTTTACTAAAGAAAGGTTTTATTTGCAGTGTTATTTTTATTACTAAAAAAGTACAAACACTCTTATAGCCCAGTTATATTAAAGGGTTGTAAGAACGTAGTTAACTTAGTTTGTTGAAGCTCTATGCATATAAAACGTTACTGATGTTGATGATGCAATAACCTTGCCTTTTTCATCAAGTAGTAACATTTTTATTTTATGCTCACCTCTATCAATATCTCTTAGTGAAAACATAGAGTGCTTTTGCGGTTTTTGGTGTGGTTTACCGTCGAGGATTAATTGCACCTCTAGTCCGGCTTTAAATCGAGGCTTAATTCCACCAGCAATATAAATAGAGCCGGTATTATCACGAATGGTGGCATTGTTTTTAGGCGTGTTAATAGCTATTTCGTACTGCTCTGCTATTTCCTGAGGCGTGATATCGAGTACTTCAGTATCAATAGAGGTACTTGATTGTATGACGTTTCCAGGTTTAGTCTTAACCTCTTCTGCACCAGGTCTAGGAGAGTCTGAAAAAACCAATACTCCTTTTTCGTTACGCCATACATAAATTTTGGCTGTGCTTGGATGCACAGGAGCTGCTAAGGTAATTCCCAATAATGTAAAAAGCAATAACTTGACCATAGTTCCTTTCATCTTCCTGAGCTTTGCGCGTTCGAAGTTCTGCACCATTCCATAAGGTGCGATATTTTAAGTATATATCTATAATTTCTACAAAAAAATGTTTTTTTTATTTTTCTCTCAATAAGTAGTTTATCTAAGTGAAATGTACTCACAATTTAACTTACTGATGGATAAATAGACCTACTTTGTGTGAGTTGTATTCTATGTTTTTATTTCATGGGTACAGACATAAAAAAGCCCACCTAAGTGGGCTTCTTATACATAGTACTAGGTACTATGAAGATAAAACTAAAGCGATATTAAACGCTGTAGTACATATCAAATTCTACAGGGTGAGTAGTTGAGTTTAATAACTCAATTTCTTTACGCTTAATACCAACATAGGCATTAATCATATCGATATCCATAACACCACCTGCCGTTAAGAAGTCATTATCAGCTTCTAATGCATCAAGTGCTTCACCAAAAGAAGAACAAACTTGTGGAATTTCTGCTGCTTCTTCTGCTGGTAGGTCGTATAAATCCTTATCCATGGCATCGCCAGGGTGGATTTTGTTTTTGATACCGTCAAGGCCAGCCATTAACATAGCAGTGAAACCTAAGTAAGGGTTCATTGTTGGATCAGGGAAGC
>Ga0105355_10005949_pt1 | contig 10208 bp, 6 predicted proteins | sample GOMGulsemesocosm_2_FD_83508 | JGI IMG/M metagenome (GOLD analysis project Ga0105355, IMG submission 83508) | Methane-oxidizing microbial communities from mesocosms in the Gulf of Mexico - GOM9C Gulf of Mexico | ecosystem: Environmental > Aquatic > Marine > Cold seeps | place: Gulf of Mexico...
AGCACTCCTGAGCTGGGTATTAGCCGCAGAGAAATGGCATTCAGCATTGGCGACTGCTATTTAAGATTTCTTTTGCATAGCCATATTGATAAGTGCCAGCACTCCTGAGCCCAACATTAGCAGCAGAGAAATTGCATTCAGCACGGGCGTACTACCCTCGCGTAGTCGCTCAAACATCGCCACCGTTAAGGGCGCATCTGATCCAACCAACATAAAGGTGGTATTGAAGTTTTCAAAGGACATCAAAAAACTGACGATGGCCGCGCCGATAATGGCGGGTTTCAAATAGGGGATGGTAATGGTGAACACCGCCATCAGCGGTGACGCCCCCAAATTGAGTGCAGCTTCTTCCAGCGTCCGATCAAATTTTTTCAATCTCGCCGCGATAATCAACGTACAGATGGTGGTTATAAAAGCAAATTGACCAATCACCACCAGCGTTAGACCTGGACGCAAAAACTCCAATTCAACCAACCAAGTATCTTCAAAGTAATTGGCAATTTCACTGCTAAATACCAAGATAGATACACCGAGCAACACCCCTGGGATCACCAGAGGTAGCAAGGTTAAAATATACAGGAAGGCTTTACCTGGAAAATCAAAGCGCTCAAACAAAAAAGCATTACAGCAGGCGACACTGATTGCTAACACTGTCGTCACTACGGCTATGCCCGCACTGAGCCCGATACTCCCCAGCAATTCAGAATCAAAAAATATACCTGTTTTTTCCCCTTCACTCGAAAAAAACCAATCCGTGGTAAAGCCCCCCCAGGGGAAAGAAGGGAACATGCTGTCATTAAAAGAAAACACCGCTACTACTATTAACGGCGCTGCTAAAAAGATGAAAAATGCCACCAAATAACTATTGTATATGGATGTAAAGCGGCGGCTTTGTGTTATCGAAGGAATCATTACGTAATCTACCTCTGCCCTTTAGCCCATAGTTTTAGTAAAAGATTGACCGGTAGCTTTAAGCCCCAACCAAACAATTAGTGAAGACAATAACAGTAACAATAAACCGAAGGCACTGCCCTGCTCCCAGTTGAATCGGGTTATAAACTGGGTATATATCTGCTCGGTAAACCACAAACTATCTTTCCCGCCCAGCAGCACTGGTGTCAAATAGTTACCTAGCGATAACATGAAAACAATAATACATCCGGACACAATACCTGGAACAGCGTGTGGGATAACGATTTCTCGTATAACATTCCAATTGGTACCGCCAAGATCATAGCCAGCCTCAATATAACTATCGTCCAAACTATCTAAAGTGCTAACTAGCGGCACTACCATAAACAACATTGAGCTATAGACCAGACCTAGCATGATGGTAGCGTCGGTATATAACAGCTCAACCGGACCTGCGGCCAAACCGCTCCACTGCAAAAAATTACTAATCACCCCCGATTCTCGCAAGAGAATCATCCAACCAAATGTGCGAACCAGTTCACTGACCCAAAAAGGTATCAGACACATGGCAAAAACAATCCCTTTGCTACGACCTTTAAGCATCTTGGCAATATAAAATGCCACCGGAAAAGCAATGATTAAGGTCAGCACTGTCGCCAAGATCGACATCAGTGCGGTGCGCAAGAACGTGCGCCAGTAGAGCGGCTCTGTAAAAAACTCCAAATAGAATTCGAAGGTAAACGCGCCTTGTTCTGGATCGGTAATTGAAAAAATTAACAGTTCAAAATGCGGTAATATTATTAATAATAACAGCCACAAACCCAGTGGCATTAACAGTAGCCACAGTCCTAACTTCAACCTGGCATTCGCACCTAAATTTCCCATTATATTTAGGCTCCTACCGCACTGTCTCGATTTTCTGGCTCAACCAAAAAACCCAACGTTTGCGCCGCAGACCAACTGAGAAAGAGTTCATCGTCCGTGGCTAAATTGACAAACTCGGATGTTTGCGGCATTGCCACTGTGATCTTACCCCCGGAATTAGGTTCTAACGCGATGATCTGGCTATTGGCACCATCAAACAACAGCGTCTGCACAGTGCAAGACAGCTGATTGTCATTTTCAGTGTGCGCAGTGCGACTGACATTGATAGCCTCTGGGCGTACAAAAACATCCAACTTGGCACCTTGCTGCAGTTTTTGTCCAACTGCCACTTTTGCCCGAAAAGAAAGACCGTCATCTGTTTTAAGCATTAAGCAAGCATCATCTATTGAAGTTATAGTCCCATGCCAGCGGTTACTATCCCCGACAAAACCAGCCACAAAAGCGGTTTCAGGCTCATAGTAAAGTTGATGGGGCGTCCCTACTTGTTCAAATTTGCCGTTGTTCATCACCGCAATCTGATCGCTCATCACTAGTGCTTCAGATTGATCGTGAGTGATATAAACAAAAGTGGTGCCAAATTCTTTTTGCAATAATTTCAGCTCAATTTTCATCTGCTCACGCAGCTTCAAATCCAATGCACCTAATGGCTCATCCAACAGCAATAGAGTGGGATTCAACACCAAACACCTCGCAAGTGCAATTCGCTGTCGCTGTCCTCCCGATAATTGCTCTACGCGCTTTTTACCACTGCCCGCCAATCCTACCCGTGCTAAAACGGCTGTTACCCGCTCTGTTATTTCAGCTTTGGCAACACCTTGGCGTCTTAAGCCATATCCGATATTCTGCTCAATATTCATGGTCGGAAACAGCGCTAAATGCTGGAACACCATGTTAACGGGGCGTTTATTCGGTGGCACATCTAACATAGATTGCTGTTTTATCAGAATATCGCCACTGGAGGGAGATTCAAAACCTGCCAGCATCCGCAGTAATGTCGTTTTACCACAACCAGAGGGGCCGAGGATGGAGAAAAAGGAACCTTTAGGGATGGTAAACGAGACATTGTCTACCGCTGTAAAAGTTGTAAAGTGTTTAGAAATATTTTCACAAGCTAAATCAATCGTACACTGTTTTGGCATAATAGTGGGGTTTCTGTTTTAAGAATCACGCCCTCTAAGAAGGCGTGATATGGGCTGGATATCAGGAAGCTTTAACTCGATCTAAAATTTTACCTTCAATTTTTTCAAGTCCCGCTGGTACCGGAGGATACCACTTAATATTATCAATATCTTTCGCGGAGAAACTCTCTTGATACTGCGCTTTAGCTTTAGCGGCGACAAAATCGTCAGAGCCTTTAGATGCTGTAAAATTACCCGCTGATGCCGTTATTTTAGCGGCGATATCTGGGCGCATTACAAAGTTGATCCACTGGTAAGCAGCTGCTTCGTTCTTGGTTTTACGCGGCAGCACAAAAGTATCAATCCAACCTAGTGCTCCCGAGGTAGGTGCAACAAAAGTAATGTCAGCATTGTCTCTGTTGAGTTTCCATCCGCCGGCATCCCAAGCCATCGCTGCGGTTGTTTCACCCGAACGCATCAAGCTCAGTAGTGCATCACCACCACTCCAATAGGCTTTCACATTGGCTTTACATTCGGTCAGTTTTTTACCGACTTTTTCCATTATCTGTTGATACTTGTCAGCATCTCCATAAGCGGCAAACGGATCTTCACCCATGGCAAATGCAAAGCCTATCAAGGTGGGGCGCTTTAAACGATAAGTAACTTTACCGGCGTGGGCAGGATTACATAAATCAGTATAATCTTTAATATCTGCAGCAATGGCACGGTTGACAATTAAGCCACTAGAACCCCATACGTGAGGCACTGCAAAAACTTCGCCGTCTACAGTAGACTGACCTTTAGTGGCAGCCAACATAGAACCGATAAACTGAGCGCTATCAATTTTGCTTAAATCCATGGGTTTATAGATATTAAATGCTTTTTGCGCGCTGGCCACTCTGTCCTGACTAGGCTGCACTAAATCAAAACCTGCGCCGCGTGTCGCCTTTAACTTGGAAATCATTTCCTCGTTATTCGACTTAGTCACTTTAACTGAAATGCCGGTTTCTTTCTCGAATAATTCAACAACGTCTTTGGGAGCATAACCACCCCAAGTCAATAAGCGTAACTCCTGCGCGGCTTGTGCTGTTGTCGCTAAGCCGCTGGCCACAAGCACTGCCAGAGATAATATATTTAATTTTTTCATGTAAGCTCCTAGGTAAAAAAATAGATTTTCTTTTTGTTTGATAATTATCACACCAGAATACCCAGTAGATACTACAGTTTTGTTACAGTCTGTACAGAAAAATTTAGCTTTGTAAAAATCTTTACAAAAATTTAATTAACAATAAAGCATTCTCCCAATTACTTACATACGACAATTAATGCCTGAATCACTGAAGTATCTAGTGTTTTTACAGCACAAGCCTTAGCTATATCATTCGATAAAGACGGCCTGACTAGGAAAATGCCATTAACCCCAAAATAATGCCCCGACAAGTTCCCTTTTTCAAGTACACAAACCGCTTACTCTCTGCATCTACTTTGAAACCACGGATTCAGGCAGAAGTTAGTGCCGCTAGATTTTTTGACATTTTTCTCAATTGAACGTCAAACGAGTACGTTTGATGATTGAGGAAGATAAATCTGTAGAAGCAAGCATCAAGCTAGAATACAAGTGGTTGCATGCAATATCTAGGCTCGACCTTTTCTGCCTACAAAATAGATATTAATGCTCCTGTGCATAACTTCTGCTTGGCACTTGCTCAAGGTTACCACTGCCAGCCGGCAAGAAATTAGTTCATTAGTCTTGCCAATTTGCAGGGTCTTAATAGAGTCGACCAAATTGAGCAAACACCATAAATGACCAACACCACAGCAATCAACCAAGCTGTCTGTTCAATCAAATTTGCTCAGCGATCCAACTCTAATAGCGAGTTTGTGAATAACAAAAAATAGAGCCAGCGATAGTGATAGAAAGAGGCCAAACAGAAACATCATCCAAAATTCGATGCACTATAGCCGCTGTTGTTGCCGTTAATCCTAACAGTCCACATAAAATTGGCGCCGCACAAGCGGGAATATTGAGACTCAAAGCCGGCCCCAAAGTGACTGGGGTATGCGCTCGCTTCCACGCGGCAGACGCTAGATCCATCTGCTACTAAAGCAAAACGATATTTTTTGGATGCCGGCCAATAGGGGGTCTTTAGCAAACTGGGGATTTAATGTTCTAACTCGGCTGCATAACACTCTATTACAAGCATTTCGCAGCCCGGATTGCTGCGAGGTACTGATTATTGCTATCGGTCAAATGTTTGGTGGGAAATTTTAGTCTAATGCCTTGCACTACAGCCCAAGTTTATCGACAAAACTTGACCTGATTATGCAACCTCTTGCTCTTTCTGGGTCCAATCCCTTAAAATCAAATCAGCACCTTTCTCTGCAATCATGATGATAGATGGCGCGTTAATATTGCCTGATGTAGGCCACGATATCATCCTCGCCTAATCACGCCACCTTTTGTTCTGACTGGGCCCAATCCTTTAAAATCAAATCAGCACCTTTCTCAGCAATCATGATGATAGATGGCGCGTTAGTATTGCCTGATGTAGGCAACGATATAATCCTCGCCTAATCACGCCACCTTTTGCTCTTTCTGGGTCCAATCCCTTAAAATCAAATCAGCGCCTTTCTCAGCAATCATGATGATAGATGGCGCGTTAGTATTGCCTGATGTAGGCCACGATATAATCCTCGCCTAATCACGCCACCTTTTGTTCTGACTGGGCCCAATCCTTTAAAATCAAATCAGCACCTTTCTCAGCAATCATGATGATAGACGGCGCGCTAGTATTGCCTGATGTAGGCAACGATATAATCCTCGCCTAATCATGCCACCTTTTGTTCTGTCTGGGCCCAATCCCTTAAAATCAAATCAGCACCTTTCTCAGCAATCATGATAGTCGGTGCATTAGTATTACCCGATATTAAAAACGGCATAATGGAGGCATCGCAGACTCGTAAGTTTTTAATCCCATGCACTTTAAGGCATGTATCTACCACATTCTCCAAAGGATCAGGTCCCATGCGACAAGTGCTCGTTGGGTGAAAAACAGTCCATGCATTTTTTTTAATATAATCGATTAATTGCGCATCGCTTTCGACTTTAATATCGGGATTTAGCTCTTCGCTAATGATGGCTTTGAACGCCGCGCTACGTGCCATTTTTCGTAATAACTTTAACCCTTTTAGCATTACTGCTATGTCTCTATCATCACTAAAATACTTAGGGTCTATCATCGGGGCTGCAAAAGGATCGCGACTGACAAGCGTGATCTCCCCCTCTGATTTGACCCGACAGTTTGAGTAACCTAGCGAAAAAGCTGAAAAGGGATCAGGGTTCATCAACGGCCTAGTCTTAGCCGGCGCTCGGGTATAACTAAGCGGTGAGAAATATAGTTGGATATCTGGCTGTAACAAGCTCTCATCTGAGCGCACAAAACCGCCGCCTTGGTTAACACTTAACCTGCAGGGCCCGCGCCCTAGCAATAGATATTTAAGCCCCGCCCACAACTTTCCTCCATTGGAATGTAACTCATCATTTAACGTAGCCACTTTAGATTTACATAAGTAATCCACCCCTAAATGATCTTGCAGATGTTGGCCAACATGGGCATTGTGCTGCAGCACTGTTATGCCCGATGTGGCTAGATGTTCTTGAGGTCCAATACCAGAGAGCATCAACAGTTGCGGAGATTGAATCGCCCCGGCACTACAAATCACTTCTTTATTGGCATAAACTTTCATCAGCTTCCCGCCTTTGCGATATTCCACCCCAACAGCACGTTTACCTTCAAATAAAATTCGACTGACTTGAGAGTGCGAGCTGATAGTCACATTATTGCGTTTAAGAGCGGGGTGTAAATAGGCTTTAGCGGCAGATACCCGCCAACCATTTTTGGTATTTTGTTGGTACAAGCCCACGCCATCTTGGCTCGCGCCATTGAAGTCACTGTTGTAATCAAAGCCAAGCTCCACACCCGCTTTAACCCATGTATTTACCAGCGGATGCATATCTTTACTGACATCTGACACGTATAGCGGGCCACTATTTCCACGATACTGAGTATCACCCTTTTGCGCAGTTTCCGAGCGTTTGAAATAGGGCAGTAACTCGGCATAGCTCCAACCTTTATTACCCAGCGCCGCCCAATCATCATAATCTTTTTGGTTGCCGCGAATATAAATCATCGCATTGATAGAGCTAGAGCCGCCCCACACTTTTCCGCGCGGCCAGTAGCTCTCTTTATTATTGAGCATCGGCTGCGGTACTGTTTGATACATCCAGTTAACCGCTTTTTGATAGTAAGTTTTACCGTAGCCAATCGGCACTTGAATCCAAAAACGCCTATCGTGGCCACCCGCTTCTATCACGTTGACGCTATGCTCGCCACTAGCACTCAACCTATTGGCAAGGACACATCCGGCCGAACCTGCGCCTATGATTAAAAAATCGAAGCTATCTTCTCGCTGAGCCATACTAACTACTCCACAACAATGCTATTTCTTATTTTTGTTTTTTTATAACTTTATGATTAATCTGGTTAAAAATTTAGCTGGTCTCTGAACTTATAAAAAGCGACTGAGGGGGACAAAAACCAAGGCTTACCTCGATACAAAGGCCTCGTTTGAAATTTAGTGTCGCTAAAGGCACTGTCTCCACGTGGATCGTCAAGCAACTGATAGCCCAGCTTCATGCCTAAGAAGCTAGCCATCCCAACACCTGAGCCACAGTAGCCCATCGCGTAGTAGATGCCTCGCTCTCGTCCTATATGTGGTAACTCATCAAAGCTATAGGCCACTTTACCGCTCCAGCTGTGACTGACTGCAACATCACTCAGTTCGGGTAATAATAAATTGAGCTCCTTTTTAAGTAACGGTGCACTCACTAAAGGATCTATCTCACCACTACTTACTCTACCGCCAAATATCACCCGCTTGCCATCTGCCGTTTTACGGTAGTAGTACACCACTTTGCGACTGTCACTGATAATCGCCTGAGAGGGCATCAACGCTTGTAAACGCTCAGCCTCGATTTGCTCGGTCGCAATCATATAGCTGCCAATCGGAATAACCCGGCGTTGCAACCAAGGCATTACCTTAGCCGTATAACCATTGGTCGCCATCACCACATCCTTGGCTTGCACCTCACCTAAGCTTGTTGTCACTTTAAAACTGCCATTTTTTAATGCTTCTACATTCAAGACTTTGAAGTGGCCTAATGCCCTTGCCCCGCTGGCCAACACTCGCTCTAATAATGCCTGATGATAGCGCGCCGGGTGAAGACTGGCATGATGAGGAAAAAAAGCCCCGCCAAAATAGCGTGGTGTATTGATATAAGCAGTTTGCTCTGCGCCGCTCACCAGCTGTGCATCCGTGGCTAAGCTGGGATGCTCACGTTCGATAGCCAAGCGCAGTTTTTGCCACGCGCTAGTATTGTGCGCTGCATGAAAACGACCACAGCGGATAAAATCACAGGCGATCTGCTCACGCTGTAAAAACGCTTCGAGCCAATTGAGTGACTCGTGCCCCTCACTGTGCAGTCGCAGCGCCAGTTGCTCATCATGACGTTGAGTCAAAACTTGCAAACTGGGCTTAACGCTAGTGCTCACTTGACCACCATTGCGTGAGCTGCAGCCAAAACCTAGCGCCTCGCTATCTAAGACTAGAGTATCGCGCCCACCTCTGACAGCTACTAGAGCCGCATTTAATCCGGTGTAACCTGAGCCGACCACCAGCACATCGACGTTATTTGGCAGTGGCGATTCACCACAAATTGCCCTTGGCACATCTTGCCACCACCATGGATCTGTATTGATTGACTCAGTATTAATAGACGCTGTCGACTGATTCATCTTAAACACCGCTGCTCATCACTGTTGGCTATGTTTCGAGTTTATTTACAATTTAACGGTAACGCTTTTAACTTTGCAGTACGCGCGCAGTGCTGCAAGCCCTTTTTCACGGCCAAAACCTGATTTTTTATTACCGCCAAAAGGTGTCGATACGCCACCGGCATAATACTGGTTAACGGTAATAATGCCAGCATCGATGTCACGTGCCATTTTCAGAGCACGGGATATATCACGTGAGTAGACACAGGCCGCTAAACCAAAATCAGTGCCATTTGCCAGTGCCAGCGCATGCTCAGCATTATCGGCTACTTGCACCGCCAAAACCGGGCCAAAAATTTCTTCTTGCACTATCGGATCATCTATTTTTACATTATCGATCAAGGTCGGCTGATAAAACCAGCCCCCACCGCTGATAGGATCAACACATCCATTACCACCTATCAATATATCTAACTCACGCTGACGTGCACTGTCGACATAAGCACTAATTTTCGACAGCTGAGCGGCGCTGTTAATAGCCCCAATATCGTAGTCTCGCAAGCCATGTCCTAGCTTCAATTGCTTAGTTTTATCTATGAATGTTTGTAAAAACTGTTGATGCACACTGCGCTCAACAATTAAGCGAGAGCCCGCGCAGCACACTTGCCCAGAATTTTCATAAATAGCCATCACAAAATCATTGGCGGCAGCTTCAACATCGGCATCTGCCAGCACTATCCCCGGTGATTTCCCGCCGAGTTCTAAGGTGACACTGGCAATATTTTGCGCCGCTTTTTGCATCACTGAGGTACCGGTTGCCACAGAGCCGGTAAAAGTGATATGCCTAACATCTTTATGCGTACACAAAGTGGGGCCAAGCTCTGCACCAAAACCTGTGACCACATTGCAAACACCCGCTGGCAAACCTGCTTCAACTAGTAACTCTGCCGCCAGCAGCGCGGTCACCGAAGTTGTTTCTGCCGGTTTTACCACCGCGCTACAGCCTGCCGCCAATGCGGGTGCTATCCCTCTAAACATAGTCGCCAATGGGTAATTCCAAGGCACGATATGGGTGGTAACCCCAACCGGCTCCAACAAGTTCATCGAGAGTAAATCGGGGCCCAAGGGAATGGTATCTCCCTCTAATTTATCTGCGGCGCCGGCATAATAGCGCAAGTATTTTTGCGCAGTGCCAACATCCCAATGTGTTTCGGCCAATGTTTTACCGCTATCTAATGCTTCAATAACCGCTAATCGCTCTGCATTTATCTCTATTAAATCTGCGGCGCGATTTAATATATCGGCGCGTTGCGCAGGGGTTGTATTGCGCCATTTGAGAAAGGCTAGTTGCGCTGACTCTATCGCCTGCTGCGCATCGCTGGCACTACCTGCCGCCACTTGATGCCATACTTTTGCCGTGCCTGGGTCAAAGCTATCGATACTGTTATTGGATGAATTA
>Ga0105355_10005958_pt1 | contig 10192 bp, 4 predicted proteins | sample GOMGulsemesocosm_2_FD_83508 | JGI IMG/M metagenome (GOLD analysis project Ga0105355, IMG submission 83508) | Methane-oxidizing microbial communities from mesocosms in the Gulf of Mexico - GOM9C Gulf of Mexico | ecosystem: Environmental > Aquatic > Marine > Cold seeps | place: Gulf of Mexico...
CAGGCACAACCACCATAACAAGAGTTATTACGTACAATGAATATGGCGGAGGAGATGTTGTTTTTAAAGTAGCTAACCCATCAGCAAGCTGCTATGGCTATTGGATTAATAAAAACGATGCTGGTTTTAATGCTAATTTGAGCTTTATTCTAGCTGCATCTCAGGCAAAAAATAAAGTGAAAATAACGGGTCACCCTGAACAAAAGTGGGGTGGAAGCGGTAACAACTGGTGTAAATTATATGCCATTGAATATCCAGAATAGTTTTAACTAACTGTTTATCTTGTTTTTTAAATAGGTTACATTATGTACGTCTAATACATTAGGCGTTTAGGATGTTGTAAAGTACTAAGGAATGGTCGCTCACTAAATACCCCATTGTTCCTTCAATATTTTCAATAATTAATAACGTAAATAACGCCATTCGAATGACTTGAATAAGCGGTGGTGTGTTTTTATTATCGTTAAAAACCTAATAAATGCATAAATAAAAAAGTATAAAAATAAAAATGAATGGGAATTTACTCATTCTTGAGTAGTTCACATTGTTGTTTTAGAAATATGTCATCTGAACAGTGCATATTCAAGGAGTTAGTATGTTAAGTCGTTTTTTTCTTTCTATGGTTTTGGTTTGTAGTTTAGTCTTTAGTGCTGGGCAAGCAAAAGCCTCAAATCAATACGAACAATACCAAGCTTTTGAAGACGCGAGCGGGAATATTTACTTACAACTACCGAAGCAATTTGTGCTTATTCATGGTGAAATTTCAATTCCGCTCTCCATATATCCTAAAAATGCATTGGTAAAAATTTACCAAAATGGCAGCGTATGGAAAGTTGAAATATTAACACCCGCACAATTTGATGCACTAATACTAACTCCCTCTGATTATGCGGTTGAATATATAGATTTTAGTTCAGATGGCGATGTTGAAGTCGTTGTACGTGCAGACTCAAAAACTCAAGACAGTTTTATATTATATGGTTTAGAAAATGGTTCGGTTTCTTTCTCTGTGCATCAAGAAGATGATGACGGAGTAGATTTATCGCAAGGCAGTAGTGCTGTTTTTAAAGACGTAAACGGTGACGGTTACAAAGATATTCAATACTCCACTTATACGCTACTTGGCAACGCCCAAGATAAATTTTTTAATACGTCTCGTTATGAGCCTGCTCAAGCAACTCTTATTGGCAGTACCGTTGGTAATTTTAGAGTAGCAGAAGATGGCTCCGCAACTTATCAAATTCCATTAAAACTTCCTCAAGGTATTGCTGGTGTAACACCACAAATGGCATTTAGTTACTCGTCGAATGCTGGTAATAGTAGTATGGGCCGAGGTTGGTCTTTGTCTGGTTTAACGAGTATTAGCCGCTGCCCTAAAAACTACGCACAAGACGGTTATATTCAGGGTGTTCAATTATCAATAACAGATGAATATTGTTATAACGGTCAGCGCTTAATTTTAAAGTCAGGTATCCATGGTACGGCTAACGCTACATATCATACCGAGCTAGCAAACTTTAGCGAGGTAACAATTACTACAGCAAATGACCAAGGCGCTACAGGTTTTCAAGTCACCACTAAATCAGCAGAAGCGCATTATTTTGGCAATAACACAGTGCATACAACCGCTGATGCATATATAGGTAGTGCCTCTGCACCTTCTAGTTATTTAATTGCTGCAATTACTGATGTTAAAAACAACCAGATTAGTTACACCTACACACAAGAAAGTGACACTGATGAAGTTAATCTCGATAAAATTGAATGGGGCGGTAGTTTAGCTTCTCCAAATACATTACAAGTTAATTACACCGACAACCCAAGACCATTATTTGGTTACCGAAATGGGCGTCAATTTGGTCAAACTAAATTAATTGATAACGTACAATTATCTCGAGCTGGTACGTTAATACGTCAATACAATGTAGCGTGGGATCATGGTGCCGTAACTGTAAATGATGTGGAAGTACCACTTGGTGATGTTGTAGAAAATATCAGTCGAATTAATGCTATTCAAGAGTGTTTAATTGATGGTACAAATGAAAGTTGCTTGGCAGCAACAGAATTTCATTGGAGTAGTTTACAAACAGGTAAAGGTACTTTTATTACTCATTGTGGTATGGGGAATTGCCCAATTGGTAAAACACAGAGTGTGAAAACTTTTGAGCCATTTGGAGCCGCGAGTGATTTATCGGGTGAGGGAGTTGATAAATTAAAAGGTGCAGAGCATAGCCTTGTAGCAGATGTAAATGGCGATGGTATAAGTGATGTGTTTTTTGTCAAAAATGGTGATTGGCATTTATCGTTAATGTCAGCAACAGGAGATGGCGAGGACCGTACTATAGCAATAGATAAAACCTTTTCATCTAACCATTCTGGGGAAGTGTATTATGCACAAATTGTGGATTTTGAAGCTAATGGTCGTCAAAACTTAATTTATCCTGCAAATGGCTATTGGAGAAAGTTATACATAGCAACAACAACAACCTCTGGTGGTCGTTATGAAGAAACAGGAACGCCTAGGCCAACACAGTTATCTTTAGTTTCATCAAGCATCGGTGTCGCTTACTCTGGTGATGATTATAAAAACACCACTCTTTTAGATGTGAATGGTGATAGTTTTATTGATTTAGTGAAGAAAACCGAAGAAGGCCTAGTTGTACACTATAACAATGAAGGTAGTTTTAGTTTTACAAGTGTTAGTTTAACAAGTAGTAGCATACTTGCTAATAATTTAACGAATGATCTTTCTCAAATGACCCTACAAACACCAGAGCTGAAAAATGCAGCTTTTTTCGATATTAATGGTGACGGTGTATCTGATCTTTTATCGCTTGCTTCTGTTACAAGATATTATTGTGATAAAAGAAATACCGGAGAAGGGTGGTTTATTGATAAATCAGGAATCTATAAAGAAGATATAGAACAATATTGCGATGGTAAATCGGATAATAGTTCACCATATATACAATATAGATTTCGTGAAGGCCAAGGAGTAGCAAAACCAGTAGCTTTAGTTGGTAATATTGACAGTAATGGGACACCTAATTATCAAAATTTCTATCAATTAGATTTCTTACAAAATGTCGATTTATCAGAAGACGTACGTATTGGAGATTTTAATGGCGATGGACTCAGTGACATTATTTATCGACAGACTTCGCCAAGTAAAAAATGGTCTATTGCACAATCAAAAGGTGATGGTACTTTTATAATAGGAGATATTTCTACCACTATCCTCAATGCAAGCGACAGTAGTAAGTATAAAAAACATCGTTTTATGGATGTTAATGGTGACGGATTAACTGATTTTTTGGCATATAACTCAAACTATTTGTCAGTACATTTATCACGCGCTCAAAAAAATACAATTCCAGACTTTGTCTTACGTGTAAATTTATTTATAACGGCTAGTAACCACTTTTTAGTTAATGGTGATGAACTTTATAACATTGCTGACTTTGATGGGGATAGTCAGCTAGACATGATTTATGATCGAGGTGATCGAGTCAGTTACCGTTTGGCAAACACTCCTCAACAACGTAAAAATGTTATCGATGTTATTACCAGTGGTTTTGGACAAACTACGTCAGTTCGTTATGGATTGTTAAATCAAGACGATAACGACATAGGTACGGGGTCTAGTTATTTTAATGGATTAACGAACCTACGTGGTACCAGTACTGATTACGACTCCTTTTATAAATCAGATTTTATGCAACCTAACAACGGTATTTGGGTTGTAAATAATGTTAATAACTATGGCTACAACTCTATAACCAAATCATTGGTTCCTGTTAATGTAAGTTACCGCTATAGCGGTATGTTAATGCATAAGTTAGGTAGAGGGGGAGCAGGCTTTGCTCAATTAGAAACAACTGATAATACCACCGACGTTACCACTACAACAACTTATAGCCAAGCCTACCCATATATAGGTATGCCAATCTCTACTGTTCAAACATATGATAATAAAACGTTAAGCGAAGCAACCAATACCTTTGAAAAAACAGAAACAACTTATGGTACTTTTCCTTATATTAAACTGGCCCGCGACAAAAAGTGGCGCTTAACCAGTGATAGTGACACAACGACTGCATTTGCGAGTCATAGCCTGCTAGATTCAACCTACGATAGTTTTGGTAATTTAACGGGAAGCACCAGTAAAAATTTCAGTGGGTCTGCTAATAACAGTACGGTACTCGCTCAAACGGTTACGGCTAATATTTATGACGGTAAAGGTGGTGGTGAGGAAAAAGGACGATTGTCTTCAACCAGCGTTACCCATACGCGTGGTAGTGTAAGTAAAACGCGCACTTCTAACTTTGAGTACTATGAAGATAGTGGCATGTTAGCGTGGTCAAAAATAAACGGTATTAACCAAAAAACCACCTACGAATACGACGATTATGGCAATAAAAATGAAGTGTGTGTTATTGATGAAAGCGCTGATGGGCAAAACGAATCGCGCTGTGCTACAACCCAATGGTCTAGTGATGGCCGAGTGGTACTGAGTACAACTAACGCATTATCTCAATCTGAAAGCTACCTATATAATGGCCAAACCGCTGCTGTGGCAGGGCACTTGTGGTCAAAAACTACAACGGGCCCTAATGGCATTGCCACCACTCAATATTTTGACATTCAAGGTCAATTAATTAAAGAACAACGTGCTGACGGTACTACATCAACCATTACACGGGCTTATAGTTCATCAACGAATATAAGTAACTGTATAGCCAATACCAATAAAGTTTGTTTTTACGAAAAAACACAATCGAGTGCTAAGCCCGACAGTTATGTTTGGTACGATGCTTTTGGACGAAAAATTAAAACTCAAGCAAGAGCTTTTGATGGTGCAGAATGGTCGAGCCAATCTTATTTATATGACGAACTTTCACGAGGTAAGGTAACGTATGAACCTTATTATGAAAATAGCACGAATGGTAACCCAGCACCAAGCTCTACTGATAACACAAGCTTTGTTTACGATGTGCTTGGTCGAGTTATACAAGAAACGCTACCAGATGGCGCTATTAATCAACGGAAATACTATGCATTAGAAAATCACTATATTGACGATAATGCTCAAACTCGCATTGAAACCATTAATGCGTTAGGTGAAGTAACCAAAATAACCACCCCAGAACATCAGGTGGTGACAAATGGTAATCAAACATCTACTCAAAATATAACCACCATTACCGACTATACATACAATGTTTTTGGTAAGCTTACTCAGGTAGACAATTACGCGAATCACGATGGTGTTAACGACATCGAGAATAAGGTGAGCATTTACACCCTTTATGATAATGAAGGACGTAAAACTAGCATGTACGACCCTGACAAAGGGTATTGGCAATATAAATACAATGCGTTTGGTGAACTAAAAGAGCAAACCAGTGCTAATGGAACCAAGTCGATTAATTACTACGACATTCTGGGGCGTAAAACAAAATCAACCGAACAAGCACTGGGTGATTATAGTGCTATGGTGCAATGTTATCACTACGGCACAAGTCAAGCAGATAAAAATGTTGGTAAGTTAATTAAACAGCAGCAATTTACGCGTAGCGATAGCGATGCTCAACTTGCCAGCTTTAATTGTGCTTCAAATATCAACACGCTAGCCATGTGGCAACAAAGTGTTAACTTTGATGTGTATGGACGTTTAACGAGTACCACCACCCAGTTTGAAGGGAAAACCTTTACCCAAAGTCAAACGTATGACAGCTACAGCCGTGTAAGTACACAAACACTACCAGAAGGACTAGTGGTTACCACCCAATACGCCAACAATTATTTAAAATCTGTTAAACAAGGTAATTTAATACTGCGCGAAATTACCGCTATGGATGCTGCTGGCAGAGTACTTGAAGAATCTATTGGTAGTAACATGAGTAAAACCAATAACTACGACAGTGTTGGGCGTGTTAGTGGTATAGAACTGGTAACATCGGCAGGCCAAACACTGCATAACCTTAGCTACGTTTATGATGGTGTAGGTAATTTAACTGACCGCAATCAAAACTACGGTGATTATGGTTATTTTAGTGAAACGTTTGTATACGATAGCTTAAACCGTGTTGAAACACGTGAGATAGACTATAGCGTTATTGACCCAACGCAATTAACATCAGCGTTTGCGTACCAACAAAACTACAACTATGACTTTATTGGTAATATCACACGTAAGTACAGTTCGTTTAACGGTAGTACAACAAACGCTAGTGAATTTTATCAATATAACTACCAGTGGCAAACTCATGGAGACAGCACCGCAGACTATTCATTAAAACGTCGTGGCCTTGATACCATTAAAAAAGGAAACATCAATAACTATCGTAGTTACGATTACGACGATAACGGTAATGTAACCACCGATGGTGGTCGAGACTACTTATATACCCCTTTTGACAAACCATATAAAATTACCAGTACAGGTGCAAACTCACAAAGCACCGAGTTTAAATACGCTAACCGAAGTCGCTACTTAAGAATTGACGGTATTCAAGAAAAACAGCCAAATGGTGACAACTATAGCGGCCTAACGCAATATAAAACACATTACGTTGGCGGGTATGAACGTGTAGAGCGTACAGGTGGAGCAGGTGACCAAGTTGAGCACAAATATCAAATTGCCGGAGCAGTATTAACGCGAAAAGAAGGCGAGTCAACCTTCTCAACGTTATTTGCGCATACCGATTACCAAGGTTCAGCAATTACCATTACTGATGAAAACGGTGTAGTTGCCGAGCAGTTTATTTATGACCCTTGGGGCAAGAAAACCAAAGTTATTATTAATAATACGGTTGGTAGTTTGGTGAGCAGCTTAACACGTGGTTCAGCAACAACACGCGGTTACACTGGGCATGAAGGTATTGACCATTTTGATCTTATTCATATGAACGGTCGGGTGTATGATGCAGAAATTGGCCGATTCTTGCAGGCAGACCCGAATATTCAAGCGCCGACTAACTCACAGAATTATAATCGCTATAGTTATGTGCTGAATAATCCGATGAGTTATACCGATCCGAGTGGGTACTTTTTTAAGTCTTTATTTAGAGCTATTGGTGAAATTAAAGGGCTTAGTACAGTAATAAGTGTTGTTTTGAACGTTATACCTGGATGTGCAATGTGGTGTTCTGCAGTGTTTAATGCCGCAATGTCATACTCTTTGACGGGGAGTTTGAGGGGGGCTGTAATAGGAGCTGTTGCTTCATATATAACGCCAGGTGGGGGCTCGTGGGGAGCTATATTAACGAGTGCCGCTATTGGGGGAGTATCTGCTAAATTACAAGGAGGGAAATTTGGACATGGTTTCATTACTGCTGGAGTTGGTGGGAGTATGGGATCTGGCGTAGGAAAAGGATGGGTTAAAGTACTCAGTGCCGCTGTGGTTGGAGGAACAATTTCGAAACTAACTGGTGGTAAGTTTGCTAATGGTGCATTTAGTGCTGCTTTTGCTGCGGCTATGGCGACTGATTGGGGGAGGAAAGAGAGTGGTGCAACATATTCAAAAGGCTTGAAGTCTAAGGTTTTAGCAAACAAATCGATGTCAGGTAAAGCTAGTTCATTATTTGGTGGGAAAGTCGAAGTTACTAAATGGGGGTTTTCTGCTGGAGAGGTGTCTGATGCAGATTTAGCTACTGTAAAAAATAGCCTAGATGATATTTTCGGAGCTGATGATGCGATACAGTCAAGATTGTCTTCTGAGAGTCCCCTTAAAATTATTTTAAATGATATTGGGGAGAATTTCGCAGAAATGAATGGTAACGTAATGACTGTTGATATCCATTCCGATATACACTTCTATGATTTATCTTTGGAATCACCGGTGTTGGTGCCTTTCTCAGCGACTAGGAAAATAGCTCATGAAATTGGACATGCTGTTATGGGGATTGACGATGACAATAATAAAAATGTGATTTATACTGATACTATAATGAAGTCAATTAATAAAACTCAATCACAACGAGAGCAGTATAGTAATGCATGCCAGGCATCTCCAATGGGAGGATGTATGTAATGAATTGTTTTTATTTTTGTTTCTTTATTATTATTTTTAATTTGGCCTTTACTGTGAATAGCACGGAATATTCATCGATAGGGCAGCCTAGTATTTTATTCGATTTTGAAAAAAATCTTGTTTACCAAGGGGACGTAATAACGGATATGAGCTCCTGTACCAAGGCAGGTTTGACCAGTTGCATTACTTTTAATGGAAATGTAATAACAGTGACGGAAAATTTATTATTAGATAAACCTAAGCCCATCAGAATTAAAATAGATGACGATTCAGAGGTGCTCTCATTGCCTATACTACAGCATGTTAAAATATTAGGTACCAGGTTTGAAGGATATTTTTTAACCGTAAAAAACTCAATAAATGATAAAAAGAATGTTATTTTCTATACAAAAAAGAGAGGGGTTATTTCATTTTCATTGAATGGTACTTTGTATTGGTCTACAACCCATTGTGGGCTATTCTCACAAAAAAAATGCAAAGGTAAGTAATGAAAATAGAAAAATAAAAGACACCCACTCAAATTGAATAAAAAGGGACACCCCTAAATTTGACAGTGTATTAAAACTGAATTAGTTTTAAAGAAATATAAAGGGACACCCCTAAATTAGACAGAGTATTAAAACTGAATTAGTTTTAATACTTGTTTTATTTTTAACCAATGGATTGGCTGATGACTCGTGCAAGAAAAGAAAAAATAAAAAGGGACACCCCTAAATTTGACCGAGTATTAAAACGAGTTAACATGCTATGTGATGCTCAATAAATTAGCGTTGAACCCAATGAGTTTTATCAACTGATGGACTTGGTTTTCACTTATCAAGGCGTAAGTAGGGATTAATATTTTAATTGGCAACTACAGTATTCGATGATGAACTTTTAGATGATAGTATTGAAGAGTAGTTAATAATATAGAGCAATCATTGCTGTCTTTAATAACGAATCGAAATGCGCTGTCATACGGATTTTGCATTATTTAGTGCAAAATCGGGGAAAGTATTGTTATAATGATTTATATAAATTTCAGTAACCGATGGAGGTTACATGTCAAAAGCTACTAAAAACAAAAGTTACTTTAACGGTAAACTACCTAAGTTTACTAAAAAAGAATTAGATCGCATTGCTGATGCGAAACCTTCCGCACTGCTTTTAAAAGCAATGCAATATGTGCGTGATAACGAAAAGAGCCAGCGTGCTGCTTAATGCTCAGCTTTGAAAGAATCGCTGATAAAACTTCAATTTCTCGTAAAAATCAAATAGCCAACATCGTTAGACGTTATAATCCTAGTGATGATCACCAACGTCAATATTTAAGCTCTATTTTACAATCTGCTTCTAAAGGTAAAAATACAACGTATCAAGTGGTTAATGATGCTGATGATCGCATCGGAATTTTTTCACTTTCATTAGATAAGTTAAACGATCAACCTTGTTTAGTGATTGATTATTTATTCGTAAAACCTGAATTTAGGTCTGTTGATTACAATGGCTTAGATGTAAAAGCTTCGACTATTCTTATGGCTAAAGTAATTGAAATAGCCAATACAATTCATGAGCAGGTTGAATTGAAATATGTTGCATTGCAATTAGCCCACGATAAATTGATCCCTACTTATGAAGAGTTAGGTTTTGAGGCATTACGTGTGGGTAGACAAAAATTTTGGATGGGAATGCCCTTACAATAATTTTGTAGGAAGCATACTTAGTTAGCTTAGTCTAATTTCCCAAACAGTAAAAAGGGTCACCCCTAAATTTGACAGTGTATAAAAACTGAATTAGTTTTAATGTTTGTCTTATTTTTAACCAATGGATTGGCTGATGACTCGTGCAAGAATATATATAATATAAGAAAAATAAGTAAATCACGATAATGAATAATAAGGAATTTACATGAAAAAGTTAGTACTTGCCTGTGCACTATTAGCATCTACAAATATATATGCAGGGACATTAATTTGTACGGGAACCGTTGATAGCGTTGGTTATCATGGTAATGATAAGCTCATGGTTAAATTAAGTTCAATGAATACAGCGGTATTTTTTTGTAACCCAAATCAGGTATGGACTGCTCCAGGTGCAACTGGTCGAGTTATGAATGGAGAAACATGTAAAGTGGTGTTCTCTATGTTTTTAACGGCGAAAGCAACTGGGGAAAGTATA
>Ga0105355_10005963_pt1 | contig 10186 bp, 11 predicted proteins | sample GOMGulsemesocosm_2_FD_83508 | JGI IMG/M metagenome (GOLD analysis project Ga0105355, IMG submission 83508) | Methane-oxidizing microbial communities from mesocosms in the Gulf of Mexico - GOM9C Gulf of Mexico | ecosystem: Environmental > Aquatic > Marine > Cold seeps | place: Gulf of Mexico...
ACTTTATTTCGGGTCTGCATCATCTTCTCCATGTCTGGCTTACTCCCTATATGGGCAAGCAAGTGGTCAACGGCAAGGCGTTGACTTTACAACCACAGCACAGGCATTCAGATCTCCATGCATGCAATGATCCAATTCCCCGACCTCTCCCCCGAGATTTTCTCGATTTCCATTGCTGGAGTCGAGTTCGCCCTGCGTTGGTACGCACTGGCCTATATTGTGGGCATCGTCATTGCCTGGAAACTGGCCGTTGCCGCGTTGAAACGCCCGGCACTGTGGCCCAATCAATCGCCCCCCATGCGCCCCGAGCAGGTCGAAGATCTGCTAACCTGGATCATCCTTGGTGTCATTCTGGGCGGTCGGCTGGGATACGTGCTGTTCTACGGGTCTGGCGACTACCTGTCTGATCCACTGCAAATCCTGCGCGTGTGGGAGGGCGGCATGGCCTTCCATGGCGGTTTGATCGGCGTCATTGTCGCCAGTTGGATCTACGCGGCCCGCAACAACATCTCAAAACTCGGCATGGCGGATCTGGTGGCGCATACTGTCGCACCGGGATTGCTGCTTGGGCGCCTCGCCAATTTCGTCAATGCTGAACTCTGGGGGCGCCCCACAGACCTGCCTTGGGGTGTCGCCTTTCCGGGCCACGCTGCACAGGAGTGCGGCCAGACTTTGGGAGAGCTCTGCGCCCGCCATCCGTCACAGCTGTATGAGGCCCTGATGGAAGGGTTGCTGCTGGGCGCCCTACTATTGTGGCTCGCCTACCGTCGTGGCGCCTTTCACAAGCCCGGTCTGATCTTGGGCGTTTTTCTGAGCATTTACGGCGCGGCCCGGTTCATCGTTGAATTCTTCCGCCAGCCGGATGCGCAATTTGTGTCCACCGGCAATCCGCTGGGGCTGGCCTGGCAGATAGATGGCATTGGTATCACCCAGGGGCAAATGCTGTCGCTGCCGATGATCGTGCTGGGAGTGATATTCATTCAACGCGCGCTATCCAAAGCAACGAGGCTGGCATGAGCCTGCGTGACCACCTGATTGCCCGCATAGACGTGGACGGCCCAATGTCAGTGGCCGACTATATGAACGAGTGCCTGCTGAACCCCAAATATGGCTATTACACCACCCGCGACCCGTTTGGCGCAGGCGGAGATTTCATCACAGCCCCGGAAATCAGCCAGATGTTTGGCGAGTTGTTAGGCCTGTCGCTGGCACAAAGTTGGCTGGATCAGGGCTCGCCTGCACCGTTCACGCTGGCGGAACTCGGGCCCGGTCGCGGCACCCTGATGGCGGACCTGCTGCGCGCCACCAAATCGGTGCCGGGCTTCCATGCCGCCGCAAAGATCGTTTTGGTTGAAGCCTCGCCCACCCTTCAGGCTGCACAACAAAAGGCATTGGCCGGATATGCGGTTGATTGGCAGGACAGTGTAACCGACCTGCCGGATCAGCCACTGTGGCTGGTTGCCAATGAATTCTTCGACGCCCTGCCAATCCGCCAATTTCTGCGCGACGGCAAAGACTGGCGGGAAAAACGCGTTGGCTTCAAACACGGAGAATTGACCTTTGGCCTTGGCCCTCTAAGCCCTCAGGCCGCACTGACCCACCGGCTGGACGACACCCAAGACGGCGATCTGGTCGAGATCTGCGAGGCCGCGACACCGATCCTGGCCAGTATTGCACAGCGCATCACCCAACACGGCGGCGCAGCGCTAATTGTGGATTACGGCGACTGGCGCGCATTGGGCGATACCCTGCAGGCACTGCGCAATCATAAGCCTGCAGATGCACTTACCGATCCCGGTCAAGCCGATCTCACCGCACATGTGGATTTTGAGGTGCTGGCCCAAGTGGCTCTATCCGCTGGATGTGCCCACAGTCGGGTAACACCGCAGGGCGTCTTTCTAGAACGTCTTGGCATCACGGCCCGCGCGAATTCACTGGCCGCGACGCTTTCCGGCGCTACTCTAAAAACCCTAATCACCGCGCATCAGCGGTTGACGCATCCGCAAGAAATGGGAAACCTGTTCAAGGTACTGGGGCTCTACCCAGACCACGCCGCTCCGCCACCGGGATTGAACGCATGACGTTGGAAATTCTCACCACCGAGACCCTCTCTCCGATCCGACATGGTTTCTTCACCCGCCGCGGTGGTGCCTCCTCAGGCATATTTCAGGGTCTCAACTGTGGCACTGGCTCCTCTGACCAGACCGAAGCGGTCAAGTTGAACCGCAACCGCGTTGCGCAGGCTATGCAGGTCGACCCACTGGCCCTAGCCGGAGTGCATCAAGTCCACTCGCCGGAAGTCGTAACAATTACAACCCCCACAGCTGACCGCCCCAAGGCGGACGCGATGGTGACCAACACACCAGGTATTGCCCTCTCTATCCTGACGGCGGATTGCCAGCCCGTGCTGTTTGCCGATGCTGACGCCGGTGTAATTGGTGCCGCCCACGCGGGCTGGCGCGGCGCTTTGGACGGCGTGCTTGAGGCAACACTGGACGCAATGGAGGCTCTGGGTGCTGATCGCAGCAACACAGTTGCGGTGATCGGCCCAACCATATCGCAACGCGCCTATGAGGTCGGCGAGGAATTTTTTGAGGATTTTATGGCGCAGGACAACGGCAACGCCCGTTTCTTTGCCAATGGCGAGGCTGGTAAATACCTGTTCGACCTGCCCGGGTTGGGCCTGCAGAAACTACGCCAGGCCGGCATCGGCAGCGCCGAATGGACCCGCCACTGCACCTATTCTGACCCGGATCGGTTCTATTCCTACCGCCGCACCACCCATGCCAAAGAGGCCGACTATGGCCGCTTGATTTCCTGCATTCGGCTGTAAACCCTGCAACATTATCCGTCTGCTAAAAGCAGCCAAACCTGACCCGCAGCCAAAATGCGGCGGTCTGGTAGAATTGTTGCCACAATTCGTTTTTCTGACCTGTTCTTTTCTGTCACAATCGAAAAACTATCTTTACTTATCAATATCTACACTCAAATCTTCATATCTCATTCGGGTTTAAGTCAAATTCCCCCGGACAGCCATATTAGCGGCATATTGACCCGTCATACCCTGATCCAACGCAGCAAAGGGCGCACACAAAGCCCCCGGCAGGAGACCAGCAAGATGGCCAAGAGCAGATTTCTAAATTCGATCATCGCAACCGCACAGAGCCATGACGTCGCCATGCCGTGGACCCGCGGTTCAGCGCGGAACGCCTCAGTTTCCCGCCGCCAGACTGACAACAAATCCTCCACCAGCCGCCGCTCAGCAGTCGCCAAAAGCGCCTGACTGCCGACCAGCGACCCGAGTAGGGTGCAGCCGAAGCTTGTCGTGCAACATATCGGACGTAGTGAAAACCAGATCTTAGGACATTGTGGCGATATTGTCGTCAGAACAGGAAACAGTCCGGCGCGGCAGCCAAACATTGGCTCCGCGTTAACCATAGTCGCTCGGATTTTTTGACAATTGTATACAAATGCCCCCAATATCAAACCATACAGACAATGATCACGTGTTTTTGGATATTCGGTGGGGGCCGATCCAGAGACTTCGAATGAGAAAGGTCCGATTGCTATGCCCATCCCCCACTCGCTGCAACGCGCGGCGAAAAATGCGGTTGAGTCCAGCGCTATCCTACAGGATCCCGCGGCCCTGCGCGCCACCAACCGACCGCAATTGCGGCGTTACGAAGTTGCCAGCCTTCTGCCCAATGGTAATATCGCCGAAACCCGTCACATCGCCCCTGCTCTGCCGCTGTTCGAAGAAGCATTCTGCGCCTTTTCACGCGGCTCCTTGGTCGACACCGAAATTGGCCCGATCGCGGTCGAGGATCTGTTGCCGGGTGATCGTCTCATTACCCATGACGGCAGCGTGCAAACCCTGATGTGGAAAGGCAGCACCAGCCTGATTCCAGCGCGCCCTGACGCGCACGGACGCACCCATCACCTCACCAGTTTTATGGCCGACAGCTTTGGCATGCAAAAACCAATGTCCTGCGTGATGGCCGGCCCTGCGGCGCGTCTGCTGCGCACGCCGCCACACCTGCGGGCCATCGCCGGAGAGGCGCCGCTGCTGACCCCGGTGCAGGAATTTCACGACGGTATGAACATTGTCGAAACCGCACCACCGACCCCGGTGCAGATGTTCCATTTTTGCCTCGAAAGCCACGCGGTTATCAAAATCGGCGGCTTACAATTTGAAACATATCACCCCGGCAGCAAGGCGCTACAGCTGATCAGCCACGCAATGCGGACGCTGTATCTGAATATGTTCGGCCATATCGACCATAATTCCGATTTTGGTCCAATGGTCTATGCCCGTGCCGGCGATGGCCAAATCGACGCTGTGTCATCCTGACACCAGCTACAGCCGCCCTATCTAACTGACCTAGATCGCCAGCACCAGATCCGGACGCGCTAGCATGAGCCACAAAATGGCCAGCACCGACAAAAAGGCCGGGATGCCACAGGCAAACCAGATCGCAAACAGGCGGAAGTAGACCGTTGGCAAGGCAGTTTGTGCTTCGACCGCCTGCCGTGCCAGGTCGCGCAAGCGGATCTGGATCCAGATCACCGGCAACCAAAACAAACCGGTCAGCACATATAACCCCAGCGACAACACCAGCCAGCCCTCGGTCAGATCCCAGCCCAACCGCCAGGCTAACAAAGCGCCGGTAACAGGCTGCACCACCACGGCACTTGCTGTGAACAGCAGGTCCGCCAGCACCACAACACCCGCCGTATATGCAATGATTTCGGGCTGTTTGCTACGGTGCGCCATCAGCATGAAAAAGGCAATTCCCGCCCCGGTGCCCAGCAAGATACAGGCGCCGATGACATGCAGAAAACGCAAAACAAGGTCCAGCTCCATCATCGTGTTTTCAGCAATTGATGGGTGATCAACGACAGCATCATCGCAGGCAACACCTTGACCATCGGCCCCAATGGATCGCCCCACAGGCCCGGAGTGAACGCCGCAGCGGCTCCCATATAGACCAGCGACACCGCCACCATCGCCAAGCAGACCCGCGCCGCCCAGGGACGCCACAGGATCGCCGCGCCCAGTGCAATGTCGACAAGTGACCAGACCGCCACCGAGCCCATCGCCGCCCACTGCGACCAGCCAATCGCCGTCAAATGGCTTGCGGCATCGCCAATTTTACACAGGCCAATCACACCCGAAATCAGCCAAAACAGAGACAATATCGTCACCGCGAGCGGCATCATCAGTGCCATTCGCGCAGCCAATCGATGTTCACTGCCAACGGGCAGCCCAGCATAGATCCGGTGCAACGGCGCCATCCCGTGCCCCATCGCCTGACGATAAGGCGCCGGGTCGCCGCGAATACCTGCCTCTAACACCTTCAGCGCGGTCGAGCGCATCGGCGAGCGCCAGCCAAGTCGCCCCAATTGATCCACCGTGCGCCCTGTCAGCCGTGCCATCCAGACAGGTGCGTTCAAAACGACCTTGGCTGGTGCAAACCCCAACCACTTGCGGGTCTCATCCACGACCTGCAACAAGCTCTTCGCCTCGTCCTCGACCAGATCATACTCACCCGGCGGCAGCAGTCCGTTAATTGCGGCAAGCACAGCCAAGGCGACTTGATGCAATGCCACAGATTGCACAGGAACCTGCCCCAGCGTCATAAGTTGCACCCCGGGCACCGCCGCCAACATGCGCAACAACGCGGTGCCACCATAGGCGCTTTGGCCAATCACCAGTCCCGGGCGCAAGATCCAAACCGGCGCTCCCGAGCCGCGCAATGCCTCGTCGCCACGCCCCTTGCTGCGCATGAATTCCGTCGTGGCAGCCCGATCCGCCCCAACAGCCGAAACTTGCACCACTCGGGTGCCGCCTTGCGCCGCTGCCTTCGCCAATGCCGTGATCGCGTCATGATGAACCGCAGCCAGATCGTCGCGGGCGTTGTCCTGCAAGGCGCCGGCACAATTCACCACCACATCAACCTCGGCCAAGACCCGCGTCCAGTCGCCGACCGCCTGCATCTGCCGCAGATCCATTGGCACAAAGGGCACTCCGGGCAGCCCCCGCGCGGCGGCCGCCCTGTCGCGCCCGGCTGCACTGACGGCAAACCCCTTGCCCCGCAGCACCCGCACCACCTCGGCTCCGATGAAGCCATATCCGCCCAGCACCAGAACCCGCGCGGCGCTTTGTCTCTTTTCCTCAGCCATGACGCCCCTTATCTATGCCCGGTCGAACTCCAATAACAGGCCCGCACATGCCCGAAACCACCCTGGACAACCCATTGAAACGCTTTGATATCACTGCAGATCAAATCAACCATGTGGTGACCGTATTCTATGCGCAAATCCGTCGCCATCCAGTTTTGGGTCCAATTTTCGCGAACCATATCGCCGATGGAGACTGGCCCGAGCACGAAGAAAAAATCGCCCGGTTCTGGCGCAACGCGATCCTGCGCGAGAAGAGCTATAATGGCAATCCTATGCGCGTGCATCTGACGCGGCCAGACATCAAGGCAGAACATTTTCCGCAGTGGTTAGAACTGTTTCATCAAGTTTTGCACGCGCAACTGCCCGAACACCTGGCCCTTAGCTGGGCGGCATTGGCCGACCGCGTCGGCGAGGGTTTTCGCGCCGGTATCGTTTCGATGCGCCAGCCCAAAGACGAACCTCCAAAACTGTTTTGACACTCGAAAGGGTCAGGCGCGGCCCATTGTCCGTCGCGCTAGACTCTACGAAGATGTCTTTGAAAACAACCCGGTCAGCGCCCGCTGGACCACAGCCCGCACCTTAGGCTTGCGCCCTGCGCCAAATGGCATCGGGCGGCAGACTTCCATCGCGGCGATGCCGACACGCGCGGTCAATGCACCGTTGACCAGGCCTTCGCCAAACCGGCGCGACAGTTTCGACAGAACCGTGCCACCCAAAACGGGTTCCAGCAGGTCATCGCCAACCGCGACCGCGCCAGTAACGACCAAATGCGATAGCACCGCACGGGTCAACCGCCACGAGCTGAAGAAACCACCACGCCCGCCATAGATTTCAGCGATCCGCCGGATCATTCGCATGGACGAGATCAGCGCCGTGACCACATCCGCCAGTGCCAGCGGCACCAGCGCCGTCACCGTCGCCACCTGCCGCGCCGCCGCCTCGACTTCGCGCAACGCGACAGCATCCAGCGGCAGCAACAGTTCAGCTTCGACAAGCTGGAGCACCGCATCCGCGTCCATCAACTCGTTGCGGCGTTCGCTCAGCCGGGCCCGCCACCAGGATAGATCGTCACGATCTGCATAGAACCGGTCAACCCGGGTGGCATAAGAATTGGCCGCCGTCAGATCATCGCCAACGCCATCCGCACCGTGGCGCAGCCCATCAACCCGGCGCAAACGCGCCAATGCAGCTAGTTCCCGCAATCCCATCATCAAGGCCAAAACCAGAGCAACCGCGAGTCCCACGGTCACCGCCCAACCCAACAACGGCACCCGTGTGATCAACCCGGTGGCAAAATCCCAGGCCGCGACAGAGACCACGGCCCCAATCAACGCAACCGTCACGCTCCAGAACCACCGCGCCAACTTTGAGGGCTTTCGTGCCGCCAGCCGGGCCGCCTGCTGCATTCCCGTGTTTGGAGCGACCTCGGTCAGCTCAGGCACCACGTCCGCCGCAGCCACATCTGGTGCCTTCTCGGCATCCTCCAGATCAAACAGAACCGGTTTATTGCTCATGCCTGATCCCCTGTCGTGCCTTCTGCCCATTGATAGGTGATATCCGGCAGCCCTTCTTCGTTGGCCGAGCCATCGCCGCGCTCAACTTCGATAAACCCCTGACGGTGATAAAACCGCTGCGCAGCCTCGTTCGCCTCGACCGTGCGCAACACCAGTCGAGGGCTGGCAGCTTTGGCATCAGCCAGCAGTGCCCGGCCAAACCCACGTCCGCGCACATCCGCCGCCAGATACAGCGAGCACACCTCGTCGCGGTCCCGCGCCAGAAACCCAACCACTCGGCCCTGATCCTGCGCCACTGTAACCCAGCCGCGTTCGATCATGATGGCGCAGAACCCGATCACCTCGTCCAGTGCATATAACTTGGGCATCCAGTCGGTGCCCTGCTGGAACTCAAACAGGATCCGACCCGTCGCCTGAGCATCACCCAGGCATGCGCAGCGAACAACCGCATTCATAGCAGGTCTCCGATCAAGAATTCCGCCGCGCGGTCCAACCGGATGTGCGGCGGCCCGTCTCCGGGTTTCAGGGTCAGTTTGGCAGGTGCAAAAGCCATCGACTGATACTCGCCACCCAGCCATTTATCGGCCCCGGTCCGCGCTGGCCCCAACAGTTGCCCCGGATCATCAGGCAAGGCTCCGGGATAAAACGCCGCCTGCTTGCCACTGTCCAACAGGGTGCCTCGAACACAGGCAAGTTCTGCACCATCATGGCTGCGCGTCTCTTCGGTTGTTGCCCGCAGCGACGCCAGCGCCAGTGCCGAAGTTTCGGCCCCGGCAAATTGCGCCCGATCTTGTGCTTCACGGGTCAGCGCCTCGATAATCGCGGTCATCTGTGGGTGTTGAGTGTGGTGTAAATGATCAGCCTTGGTCGCGGCAAACAAGATTTTTTCCACCCGCTTGCCGCGCAACAGCCGCGACAGAAATGCGTTGCGACCCGGGCGAAAGGCCCCAAGGATATCCGCCATCGCGTGGCGCAAATCCTCTAGTGCGCGCGGCCCCGAATGGATCGCGCTCAGCGCATCCACCAACACCACCTGCCGGTCAATGCGGGCAAAGTGATCGCGAAAGAAGGGTTGAACCACTTTGCGCTTATAGGCTTCGAACCGGCGCTGCATCTCGCGGTGGATCGTGCCGCGCTGTGACGCTGTGGTAAATGGGATTGGAGCAAAGGTCAGCACCGGCGATCCCGCCAGATCCCCCGGGAGCAGGAACCGCCCCGGCGTGCAGTCATAATACCCATCTTCCCGCGCTGTATTCAGATAGGTGGTGAAGCCCTTGGCCAGCTGTTGTGCCTTTCCTTCGTCATGCGGCGTGGTGGCATCGACCGTTTGGGCCTGCTGCAGAAAATCCCGCGCAGAGCGGCGATTGCGGATCCGCTCCAGCACCTCGGCGGCCCAAGAGTCATAGCTTTTGTCCAGTAGGGCCAGATCCAGCAGCCATTCACCGGGATAGTCTACGATATCAATGTGCACCGTGCGCGGCCCCTGCAGCCCGGACAGCAAGCCAACCGGGGCGATCCGCAAACTCAACCGTAGCTCTGAAATGGCCCGGGTGCTTTCTGGCCACTGCGGTGCGGGGCCAGTCAACATCGCCAAATGATGCTCGTAATCAAACCGTGGCACGGTGTCGTCCGGCTGCGGCTGCAAAAAGGCCGCGTTGATCCGCCCCTCGCGCTGTGCGCCCAACTGCACCATGCGGCCCCGATCCAGCAGATTGGCCACCAATGCAGTGATAAACACCGTTTTGCCCGACCGCGCCAGACCGGTAACGCCCAACCGGATCGTCGGCTCAAAAAACCGTTCTGAAACAGAATCGCTCAGCCGCTCGACACTGCGTGTAACCCCGTCGGCCAATGAAGAAATCACCAATTTGCTTCCCGTCTCAATATCCTAACCGCCAAGATAGGCAGCCGACGGCGCGGTTACCAGTGCGAACCCGATGGCAACGACGGGGCTTGTGTGATGCCCCCTGCCGCGCTACTTGCCGCGCCATGCCTCGTTTTGCTTTGAAAGTCGAATATCAGGGTGCGCCCTTTGCCGGTTGGCAGCGCCAAAAAGATCAGCCCTCGGTGCAGGGCGCGATCGAGCATGCCCTGGCGAAACTAGAGCCCGGCCCCCACACCATCGCTGCAGCAGGTCGCACCGATGCAGGCGTGCATGCGCTGGGGCAAGTGGCGCATTGTGATCTGATGCGCGACTGGGACCCCTTTCGCCTGTCCGAGGCCCTGAACTACCATCTGAAACCTGATCCGGTGGCCATCGTGGCTTGCGTTCAGGTGGCGGATGATTGGCACGCGCGTTTTTCAGCGCTGGAACGACAATACCTGTTCCGCATCCTGACCCGCCGTGCCCCCGTCACCCATGACATCGGTCAGGTCTGGCACCTAAAAAACGATCTGGATGTCGGCGCCATGCAGGCCGGAGCAGACATGCTGATTGGGCGGCACGATTTCACCACCTTCCGCTCGACCATCTGTCAGGCCGAAAGCCC
>Ga0105355_10005967_pt1 | contig 10182 bp, 7 predicted proteins | sample GOMGulsemesocosm_2_FD_83508 | JGI IMG/M metagenome (GOLD analysis project Ga0105355, IMG submission 83508) | Methane-oxidizing microbial communities from mesocosms in the Gulf of Mexico - GOM9C Gulf of Mexico | ecosystem: Environmental > Aquatic > Marine > Cold seeps | place: Gulf of Mexico...
ACCTATTGGCGTTAAATAGTAGTCACCCAGTACAGGCTATTCGCTATTTATTTTCGCATTTATCCTATCAACTTAACGAACCTTTACTTATGGAAAATGCGATAGGAGCAGTAAGTTATCGATACATACTAGACAATAATGGCGTAACTCGTTCAATACATACTCGTGATGATTACCAATCGAAAGTAGGTCTGAGCATTACGGATACCGTAGAAAATTGGCAATTATCGCTGGCGGATAACCGCTACCCCAAGGAGTTGAATAGCAGTGTTAATACTTCCTATAAAAACCAAGCGGGGCGCTTTGTCGTTAAACAAAGCATAGTTGTCTCCGCAATTACCATGCAAGCAAACTGGCACTTAGATGAATATACAAATAATGCTAATAGTGACATTACTTTCCAAACTCAGACACTGAACGCGAAACTTGATATTCATTCGGAACAAGAATTACTGCAAGCTTTAGACAAGTTAGCGAGTTTACATGATGATGCGTTGGCAAAGGCTATCGGTAAATACCTCATCGAAAATTATAGCCTAGATGACATTGTCGTATTGCTTAATCAGCAGTCAGAGCTTACGCAACGTGCCTCTCTGATCATTTATAGTATTCAGAAAAACCCAAGTTTTGCTGCGGAAGTTGTCTTAGTGAATTTATTAACTCATCCAGATATTGAAGTGGTTAATAAACATCGTTTGGTAATGTCGTTAGGCCGATTTGAAGCAGTGACAGATCTCAGTTTAAATGAACTGAAAACACTCACTGAACAAGCGAACAATGACTTAGCCAATACAGCGCAATTAAGTATCGGCAGCGTTGTTAAATATAACGAAGGGCAACAGGTTAACGTGAGTCAGTTTCTTTCTAAACAACTCAGTCAAGGTGACAACAAAGCCGTTACTTTACTGGCTATTCACAATAGTGGATTAAACAACTTGAATGAACAGGCCGCTGCATTGTTAGGTGATAAGTCGGCTAATGTAAACATTGCTCTTATTAAATTGTTAGCTAACGATCCACTATATCACTCAGAGATTGTAAATTTTGCGATTAATTCTGAGCAAGCCAAAAGTATTGATGAACTCTCTCGCGCTCTAGTCAATAAGAAACTGACATTAACTGCTAAACAAAAGCAGCGAATAGCAACGCAAATAAAGAAAAGTAACAACTCATTAATCAAAGATCAACTAACCGCGTTACTTAATACGGATAAGAGGCAATGGTGATTAAGTGCTATTGCCAGTGATTAATTGCTGATCTGAAATTACCAACCTAATCAGTAAGGCTTGTTAGAAAACAAGGAAGATGGCTTACATGAGTCACAATAAAGGAACATTTAATATGATAGTTAAAACACAATTCTGCTTGTTAATTTTTATCGCATTATTTTCTTGCCATAGTGTGGCGGGCGCAATTGATTCTCAAGAAAATGAAGTAATACTTAAAGCTGTTAAAGAGGTAGGCAACAGTAAATTATTTACTGTGAAACTAAAAGATGGTTCAGACCTTGTCTTACTTGATATCGAGGGATTGGCGTACCTTGATGATATGATTCTAGGGTACACTGAACGGTTAAAGCGCGATGGTCTCGATATAGCAGCAACAGATGGCATAGGTACTTTTAGTATTCCAAGCGACAGTGAAGCACCAAGCGCAGCGATTCGATACCCTACCTCAGCATACAAATGGCCTGAAGGTTTAATTCCTTATCAAATAGACTCATCTTTAAGCAACCAAGCGCGACAGGATTTTTTATACGCGGTTGACCATTGGAATAGCAATACTCAAGTACATTTGGTACCAAGAACTGCGCAGCAAGATTATATTAGTATTGTTGATGGCGGTGGCTGTAGTTCTTGGATAGGACGTTCGGGAGGTCGACAAACGTTAACACTTGCACGTAATTGTGGTCGTGGTGCAGCAGTACATGAAATTGGCCATGCGGTTGGTTTTTTTCACGAACAAACTCGTACTGACCGTGATAGATACATTGATATTTTGTGGCAAAATATCCAGTCAAATATGAGTTATAACTTTCAAAAAATTACTCGCCAACAAGGCTTGGATCATCAAGACTATGATTATCATTCTATTATGCATTACCGTACCAATGCCTTTGGAGTAGGAAATCGAACAACGATTCGAATTAAAGACAGCAATGTTGATGCGAGTCGTATTGGCAATGGTCAGCAACTCAGTAACGGTGATTTAAATGCAACGGCGTACATTTATGGTGATAACGATACTAGTGAATGTACAACGATGGAATTACAAAATGGGCAAAGTCTCAGTTTAAATGGTGCTATCAATAGTGAACAGTGCTTTAAACTGAAACTGCCCAGTAATAGCAAATCTTACCAAGTTGTTACACAAGCAGATAACGGCGATGCTGATTTATTTGTTCGCCACAACGCGTTTGCGACAAAATCAATGTTTGATTGTAAGTCTGACGGTGAAAATTCAAATGAAAGCTGTTCAGGAGATATTGAAGAGGGATATTTATATATTAACTTGTTTGCGTATCAAGCATTTACAAATTTAACCTTAACTGCAAATTTTGAGGTTTCACCTGTACCTAATGACTGTTTAGTCTTTGATTTAATCGCCGGGCAACAGACAAATGTCACTGTTAGCGCAAAAGATAGTATGTGTTTTAAGTTGTCTGTTACCGAACCTATGTTTGAAATTGATTTTCGTACCGAAGGTGGTATAGGAGATGCAGATTTGTATATCAAAAAAGATAATAAAGCGACACTTGATAACTTTGATTGTAAAAGTGTGCAACAGACAAGTAATGAAAGCTGTACCTTAGCGGCAGAGGTCGGTGATTATTATATTCGAGTTTATGCTTGGAATGATATTAAAGACGTTAAGTTAACGGCAACAGTGAACGCCTCGGGCAACAACTATAATATTTATCACGGTGAATTGTTAACAAATAAACAAGTAGATATTCAACCTAATAACGAATGGTTTCAATATGATGGCGGGCAGTTACAGGCAACACTTAAGGGAAGTTCACTTGCCGACTTAGAATTGGTTTTACAAAGGTGGGATGGCCAAAATAAGGTTTGGTATGACCTTGCAGAGTCGACAACTGCGACGTCAAGTGAAGCTATTGACCTTAATGTGAACACTGGTTATTACCGCTATAAAATATTTAGTTGGCAAGGAGAAAGCAAAAGCGCTTACATTTTTACCTTACAGAAATAAGCTATAACCCGTCACTAGTTTATGTACATGCAAATGTTCCTTAATAGCGTGGCGGGTAACTCTTCAATAGATTCTTCGTACATTTCCTAGTTCACAACACCTTGTGTTAAATAAATGTTGCATTTATGTTTGTTTTAATTTGATATTAGCCTAAATTATAGTCAAGTGTTTAGACAATATTTAGACGTTATCACTGTGGGTCACTACTAAAATTTATGATTTGATTTTGGAAAAACGATGAAATGTATTCTCAACTATGCAATTAAATTTGTCTTCGTGATGGTAAGTTTTTTATTTGTATCAAATGTCCAAGCCACATCTTTATGGAATAAAAACACCGTCTATACAAATGGCGATCGTGTCAAATATAGCAATGCAATATTCCAAGCTCGCTGGTGGACAAGAGGTAACTTGCCGGGTACTGACCCTGAATGGAAATTTATTGAGTGTAGCGATATGATTAGTACTCAACCATGTGGTGGTGATAACCCAACTGCTCCCGAAGCTACGGTTCCAGAGCCAGCAACTGCTCTTTGGCGAATAGGCAATGTGTATCTCGGCGGTGACCAAGTTATTTATGCTGCGGCAATATTCCAAGCTAAATGGTGGACACAAGGAGATGAGCCAAGTAAAAAAAAGCAGTCGGGACCATGGACGTTTGTTAGAGAGTGTTTGCAACTAGCTGATGCTTGTAAATCAGGTGAAGATCCAACAGGGCCAGAACCTGCGGGACCTATAGCAAAGCAGTGTGGCGGCTATACCATGCTAAAGAGTATGCTAAAAACCATGCTAAAAAGCGAAATATTGCGGGCAGAATTAGCTTTAACCAATAGTGATTTATTTAGGCAAGTTACCGGTTCAATTAAGACCCGTGACAGTAACACTGTTGAAGCGGGTAATGCTAATACCACGGATAATGTTAAACGTATCGAGAAAATTCTCCCCAAATCGTAATGACCAACTACATTTCCAAAGCGCTATCGTGACTATATTTACCAACGTTTTTTAAGAACAAAGATTGATGCTACTACATAATATCTTCATGGCTAAAATAATCAACAGTATGCCTAAAGCCTTCCCCACTACCTCCCCGTGAGGGAAACACTTTTCTACTATTACAAATATTGTTAATAGTAAGATCCATTTCAAGTTCATAACTCCGGTAACAAAAAGTAGTGCCATTAAAAACCAACAACAGCCCAAACAATATTGGCCGTGTTTAAAGCCGAGTCTGACAGCGCCAAACATTCCTTCTTGCCACTGTGTTGTTATAAGAGATAACGGCGATCGGCATAACTGCAAACATTTCTTTTTATAAGGCGTCCATTGATATAAACCTGTAATGAGCAACAGTGCGGCGCTGAATTGTTCATTTATGCTGACCATCATTGCTGACAAAATGCTGAGATGGTGTAACCACCACTGAATGAAAGTGATTAATACACTATAGAAGAGCCAGGCTAATAAATACCCGAAGATAAAAAATAAAGTGTGAGTGAAAGTATGATTACGTGCTTGCCGTTGTCGATTAAGTTTATCGATTAATAAAATAACGGGCGATGCTGATGGGAGCATCATACCGACCATCATGATACTCCACATAATAAACAGCATAAAAATGTCGGTTAATTGCCATTGAGCAACAGGTTCCATATTCATCGTCATGGCAAATAACATGTAATACCAACTCAGAAAAATAAGCATTGATATCGTAGAAATTATTAACCAACGACCCGAATGAAGATAATTAAATAATTGACTACTCAATTGTCTAATTACTCCAATTGGCAATAGCTTTTGCTGAAAATTTTCCGACATGTTCGAAGGCAATACTTCCATGGTTAATCACCATAGCTTTTGAGTTACCAATGTTACCGTCATCCCACATAAACCCTCCGTTAGGGAAAGTAATATGGACTTCCTGATCTTCACCTGTTATTGGGTTTATTAGCGGTGTTTGCTGAACCTCAAGTATATCTTTTATTGAAAAAGAAGCATTTTTCTCATTAGTATCCATTTCAATATCAGCAACAATAGGTCCTTCAAATTCGGTGAAGGTGCCAGCGATAGCTTCAACTGGCATGCCACCGGCTTGTCCAGACATTATGGTTGCCAGCGCACTGATTTGTTCTTCAGACGCTGCGCTATCAATAAACAATGCGCCCTTGCCATTGCCTTCGTGAATGGCTTTTGGCCACATTGCTGCAAAAACCATTTTTAAACCGCTTAAATCGAGCTCATTTAAATTGCCTTCGATCACTGAAAAACCTAATAAAGCTTCACAGTTGCCATTTTCGCTATCTGGGAATCCGCCAAACTGACAGCCACAGCCATGGCTACAGTTACAACACTCGATTTGATGCATTGACAATGCCCATTGCTTTTTATCAGACATGTTTTCACCATTAAATTAAGAAAGGAACTTAAAGTATAGTGCAAGCAGTATGAGTTATGGGCTGTGCTCAACATAAAGTTCTCATCAAGCCGGCAGCTTTTTGTAATTAATGATTTTTTAGGGGCATTATGTTTACTTCATGCAGAAGAGTTACTAAATATTAATACACCCACTTCTTTGTTGAATTAGTGATGTGATTGGTTTATAAAAACAAGAAATTAAGGTTTGTTATTGTAAACAAACGCTTTTTCAACTTATGTCATAAGGGTAATTATATATGAAAGTACCGATGCGTTTCTTATCACCAGTGATTATTTTATTACTTTCACTATCAAGCAATACGGTAAATGCACTAGCGCAAACAACAACAATAGAGTTTTTACAAAGTTACCAGCAGGGATATGAAGCCCTTAACATTGCTAAATTAAAGTTGAGTTATGTAACAAACCTTAAAAATATTGGTACTACGACTGAGATTGAGCAACAACGTCAATTTTTTGAAAGAAAAAATAAGGAATTAATCATCCTTTTAAACGAATCAAAAAATAGCATCGAATTGTTGAAGAAAAAGTATGAAATTTCACTCAATTTAGAGCGGTTATCTTTGGAGAAAAAATTTCGGCAGTTAAATCAAGGAAAGCAGATACCTGAAACGGGGTTAGCAAACGTCATTATGGGACAAGAGTGGTATACACATTTCCTTAAAAGGTGGCTATCGGTAGATACTTCAATCAAAGATCTAACAGCATTCGGCATGAAACAAATTAAGTCTGTGCAAGCTAATATTTTAGCCATTCAAAATTCTTCGGGTTTTGTAGGTGATAGTGAAGGTTTTTACCAATATTTAAAACATAAAAAATTCGAGTTAAAAGATGAACATGCGGTTATTAATAAATACAGCGAAATAGACTCGGTTATTAGGAATAACGTGGGTGGACTGTTTGAGGTCACTGATATTTCAGAAGTAAAGATAGCAGCTATTCCCGATGTCACTAAGGATTCTCCGCCGGGCACTTATAGACGACATGCCGCCGATACATTTAGTTTTAATTTTTGGCAAAATAAACACAATAAACGTGGCATGGACTTTCTATATATTCATGAAGCTATTCCAGGGCATCATTATCATTTGAAGGAGCTTGCAAAACATCACACTATATCAGGAGACAATGCGGTCACACTTTATTCGGTGTTTATGGAAGGTTGGGCCGCGTATTGTGAAGAATTAGGTGCACAACTCGGCGTATATAAAAAGCCCACCGATTGGTATGGAAAATATGAGTGGGATTTAGTGAGGTCAGTACGTGTTGTGATGGATATCGGTTTAAATTTCCACCAATGGAGTGATAAACAAGCGCACCAGTTTTGGCAGGAACACATCATTGGTCAAGATAATATTGCTCAACGAGAGATCGACCGTATGCGTCGCTGGCCTGGACAAGTATTGACCTATAAGGTTGGTTCAGCGCATATTATGGAACTTAAAAAAGAGACACAAAAGAGGTTAGGCAGCGCTTTTAATATTAAGAAATTTCACTCAGTCTTGCTAAATGATGGTGGTACAGTCCCTCTTAAGTTGCTTGCGACTTTAGTCGAAAACAGCTAATAAACTCGAGAAAGTTGTTTATGTTGTGGTGTTGCTTCTTGGAACTCACTCTTTAAGGTAGCTATAGCCATTTTATATTCTGATAAAAAAAGAGCAGGATAGCTGTGCTCTTTTTTCTTAAATATACCTATCCAGAATTCTGGCTAGTTCGTTTTATTTCGCAATAATACGGGCATTAATGTCTTGCACTGGACGATTAGTATCACGACCCATAGTTTTACTAAACTGTTCTATTTGAGCTTGAGAAGCTGATATTGGATCTTTCAGCACAAACCAACGTACACCTTCAGAACAAGGAGGTGTTGTTAAAGAGCCATTAAAACGAAAATAATCGCTGCTCACCGGCATTAGGTCTTTACCATTTAATAAATTCGTTAAATCATTTTTTTCGCCTGCTTTTTGTGGCATTTTGGACCAAAGTTTTGCCAAGGTTTTATTTTCTTGGCCTTGTTCAAACATCACGCCGATCACCGCTAAGCGTCCTTGTTGATCCGCATGAACAAAATGTACTTCCATTGGGAATGATTTACCGTTAATGGTATTTTCACTTGGTGCGTGAAAGTGAAATTGTTTTAAGTCAAAACTTCCAGCATCATTGGTGAAGGTGTTACCCGTGGCAATGTTGGCTTGAATAGTATGACCGTTATTAACAACATCAACGCGACCTGCTTGATAATCAATATTTAATACAGGTAATGAAGCATCAATTGCACCTGTGATGTTAATCGGCGACTGATTGACTCCTGATTGACAAGTTGAAAATTTCGAAGATAAGCTGCCCCAATGTTCAGCGCCATGTTTACCTTTGTAATCCCAATGAACATCCGCAGCAAAAGCATTAATAGATATTGTTGAGAGTAAAACCAAAGCTAAACGGGTTGTCGTTAAATTCATTATTTCTCCAAAATCAAAAAAATTTATATATGATAAAATAAAGGTTCAACAAAATTCACCAATATTTTGTTTGACATATTATGTCGGGCGACAGTGTAGTTATCTTGACATATTATGTCAAGGTTTCTGAAAAAGTGCCTTTGCAAAAATACTTTCCCAGGCGGCAATGGCAATTTATAATGGGATCTGTAGATATTTTAACGATTTATTCATTACTTTTAAGGCCACATATGTTCACCATTATTCACCCTAGCCAATTCAAAACACTGCCATGGAAAAATGGTAAAGGCGAAACAATTGAGTTGGCGATTAATGATTCTGCTAATTTAAATGAATTCGAATGGCGCATGAGCATGGCGAATGTTGTTGAAGATGGTGTCTTTTCTGATTTTTCGGGTTATATGAGAAACTTAGTACTGATTGAGGGCAAAGGTTTAAACTTACTACATGATCATAATCATATTGATAAACTGAATAATCTCCTTGATGTGGCTACTTTTGATGGAGGCTGTTCAACCGTAGGCAATCTTCACAACGGCAGTATTACTGACTTTAATATCATTACGGCGAAGGAAAAATATAAAACGAAAGTTGGTACTTATTTGCAAAAAATCAAACTTGAAATTGAATTACCAACCTTGTGTTTTATATATAGTTTATCGGCAGATACTGCATTTTCGATTGATAACGATGCTCGCGATGAGATATTACCGCAAGGGCACTTATTAAAAGTTAGCCAAGAACAAGCATCACTGCTAAATATTGAGGGTGAGCAAATAATTGTTGTTGAGCTCAGTGCCGTATAAATTTTTAGCAAAAATAAATAAACGTATAATAGAAGTGTATTTAACCGTCTTAAATTGGCCATTCAACGGTTATTGCTGATAACGATTTAAACAGCGCGTACTATTTGCTATAAATTCAGAACAAAAGAGTTATCTCGTAGAAAGGAACAGTAAATGAATAATAAATATTTGGCGAAGATACTGACGTTAGTTATCTTTTTTTCGCCGCTGGTACAGGCTGATAATCAACGTAAATTACCGATTGATGAAAGCAGCACAACCAAACATAGTACAAAAGTAAATGGTAAAAAATTTAGTTATACCGCAACAACAGGTACTCAGCCGGTTTGGGATGAAGAAGGTAATCCAACGGCAAGCCTTTTTTATACCTACTACCAACGCAGTAATGTAAAAGATCCTAGCGCTCGACCCTTACTTATTTCTTTTAATGGCGGCCCTGGTTCAGCGTCTGTTTGGATGCATGTAGCTTACACCGGTCCTCGAGTGCTTAACGTTGATAATGAAGGCTACCCATTACAGCCATATGGCGTAAAGAGTAATGACTATTCAATACTTGATACCGCTGACATTGTATTCGTAAATCCTGTAAATACCGGCTACTCACGTGTTTTAGCAAATAAAGAAGGCAAAATGCCGTCAAAAGAAGAACAGAAAAAAATGTTCTTTGGTGTTAATGCAGATGTGAAATATTTAGCTGACTGGGTCAATACCTTTGTCTCGCGTAATAACCGTTGGCAGTCTCCTAAATACTTAATTGGGGAAAGTTATGGCACGACACGTGTCTCAGGCTTAGCGCTTGAACTACAGTCCCGTCAATGGATGTACTTAAATGGTGTGATTTTAGTGTCACCAACAGATATTGGTATAAAACGTGACGGCCCAGTAAAAGACGCCAATCGTTTGCCTTACTTCGCTGCCGCTGCTTGGTATCACAAAGCGTTAAATAATGAGCTGCAACAAAAAGACTTAAGCGAAATTTTGCCAGAAGTCGAAAAGTTTACTATTGAGGAATATATACCAGCGCTTGTCAAAGGTGGCTTTATCAGCAATGAAGAAAAACAACGTATTGCCCAACGGGTTTCACATTATTCAGGATTATCAATACAAGAAGTCTTACGCAGCAACTTGGATATTAGCGCATCTTATTTTTGGAAAGAACTGCTACGTGACCGTGAACAAACCATAGGTCGTTTGGATTCTAGGTATTTAGGTATTGACGAAAAAGTAACGGGTTCTCGACCTGACTATAACGCAGAACTTACTTCTTG
>Ga0105355_10005971_pt1 | contig 10178 bp, 8 predicted proteins | sample GOMGulsemesocosm_2_FD_83508 | JGI IMG/M metagenome (GOLD analysis project Ga0105355, IMG submission 83508) | Methane-oxidizing microbial communities from mesocosms in the Gulf of Mexico - GOM9C Gulf of Mexico | ecosystem: Environmental > Aquatic > Marine > Cold seeps | place: Gulf of Mexico...
AACTGTGTGCTAAACTTAGTACCAGATAAAGAAAAAGCATTTAAAGAAAGTTATAGAGTGTTAAAACCAGGTGGTCACTTTTCGGTTTCTGATGTAGTTTTAAGAGGTAATTTACCTGAGAAATTAAAAAATGATGCTGAAATGTATGCTGGTTGTGTGTCTGGTGCCATTCAAATGGATGATTACATTGGTATAATTTATGAAACAGGATTTACAGATGTAAAAGTTCAAAAAGAGACGTTAGTGAATTTACCAGATGATATTTTATCAAAATACTTATCTGATAGCGAAAAGGAAGAATTTGCTAACGGTACAATTGGAATATATTCGATTACAGTGTACGGAAAGAAACCTGAGTGTGAACCAGGATCTGGATGTTGCTGTTAATCTTTATATAATAAACGAAAACGCCCAATTATTTTAATAATTGGGCGTTTTTTTAATGTGTTAATTAAAGGGAGAAATATCTTTTTCTAGACTAAGAATTGTAATGGAGTTTTGCGTAGTAACCTTATTGATAAATTTTGTTTATAAAAGAAGTATCTGTTAATGCTTTTAAAAATAGAATTAATTGACGTTTTTGGTCAATGTCTAATTCTAAAGGTGTTAAAAATTCACTTTTATTATTATGTTTACTTCCTCCAGAATTATAATGTTCAATAACACCTTCCAAACTAGAAATGCTTCCATCATGCATATATGGAGCGGTAGCAGAAATATTTCGTAAGGTAGGTACTTTGAAAAGATCTCTATCTTTTTCTAGTGCAGTCACCCTCATTCTGCCTGAATCTAAAGGGTAGGGAGAAGGGTATAATCCATTATTTTCAAGAGAGTTATTTGTAAAGTTAAAGCCTGAATGGCATTCAGTACAATTGAGTGCGTTAAAAAATAAATTCATTCCTAGTTGTTGTTCTTCCGTTAATGCAGTACTATCTCCATTATTGAATCTATCGTATGGTGAATTACCACTTATTAACGTTCTTTCAAAAGCTGCAATTGCTCTTGTGATTACGAATGGAGTGAAGTCAGAATTATAGGCTTTGAAACTTAAGTGTTGTAAATTTGTGTCCCGTTTTAAGCGTTCTGCTATTAAGTCAATATTAAAATCAAACTCTTTATGTTCTTGAATCGGTACTAATATTTGCATTTCAAGTGTTGGAACTCCTCTATCAAATAATAACCCATCATCTTGATAGGCCATATTTGTTAGTGTTGGAGAATTTCTCGATAATAACTCTCCTTTGTTTCCTATGCTCAGCTTGTTTCCATCTGTAAAAGCGAGTTTAGGGTTATGACATGATGCACACGCTAATGAATTATTTCTTGATAATCTAACATCAAAAAATAACTTTCTACCTAATTCTACACGTGACAGTGTTAACTTATTATCTTTTGGGATATAGGGTTCTGGGAATCCTTTAGGTATGACAAGTATATAATTATCTTCAAAAAGTGTTTCTTTTATGCCAAAAGAAAGTATAATGAACAGACTAAAAAATAGATAAAAATATTTCATAATAAGTTAAACATAAGTAAGAGGATTCCCCTTACTTATGTTATGTTATGTTATGTTTTGTTTATTGTTGAACAATAAATTTTTCATTAATAACAGTACCTGTTTCAGTTTCAAAAGAGGCAATGTAAGTACCTGTCTTTAGTTCCTTTTTGATGAAATAATTTCCTGTATTAGACATTTCATTTTCTAAAATTACGACTTTACCGCTTATATCAGTTATTGTTAATTTCACTGATTTAGCAGAAGGTATTTTATAAAAAATAGTTGGAGCGTAGGCCTGTGTACAATCGAAATAGATGTTATGTTTTAATTTCGGACTGTTTACTATACTTAGTCCAATGTTTGCGTTAAAAACAGTATATGTATTTGTATTATTCATTACTGAACCATTAACTGCATATACGCCATGATTTAAACCTGCAGTTATTAAATTAACGTTGTAAACCCAATCCGCAATGTTTACATCTACATTGATGTCTAAATCAGTTCCGTTTTCTGTACCTGATGTGTTTATTGCTGTGACTGGTGTCAAATAACTATCATCAGCTGTCACATGAAACTGAAAAGATTTGTCTGGAGTACCATCATCATCAGAATCAACTTTACCTTCAATTACTAAAAATCTGTATCCTGCAGTCCAACCCCAGTGCATTGAAGGATTCTGAAGAGCTAATGGGTTAGGGGCAGTATAAACTGAAGGGTCTAAATGATTGGTAGCATTGTCGATACCTAAATCAAAATCTATTGACTCTAAATTTGTTAATGTTGCTGTACCTAAACTATAATCAGTGATGTTACCGCTGGCTAAAACATACATGTTTGGTAAGTTAGTTGACTGCGCTCCGTCATGTGTCAAATCAAAATCTGATAAATAATACTGTACTCTTGTAATACTTACGGCTCTACCATCATGGTCGGTATAGTTCTGTCCATAATTAAATACTTCACCATTCCAATAATGGTTTAATTTTAAGTTTACGTTTGTTTGAGCGTTTGCTCCAACTAATACAATAAGTGCGGTTAATAATGTTGTTAATTTTTTCATTTTATTTATTTTTTAATAGTTATTTTTTTTGTCATCAATTTCCCTTGTGTTGTATACTTAATTATATATACACCGTTCTTCCATTGATTCACGTTTAATTTTAATTTGTTTTCAATTGTACTGATTGAGTACATAGTTTCACCTAATATGTTATATATGTCCAGTTTTTCAACTTCTAGATTTTCAAAATCAATAAAGATATTATCACTTGCAGGGTTTGGGTAAGTTTTGATAGACCCCTTGTGTTCTAAATTATCGATTTCTAAAAAGCCATTGATCTTCGCTGAAATAAGCTGAGTGTTTTCAGTTACCTCAGGCGTATTTAAATTAAAATAATCAATTTTTATTAATTCGGTAAGTTCAGTTGTAGGATTCAATAACACACCATATCTTTCTCCAGGCATAATTTCTATTGTGTCTGATAATTCATTTGTTGGTAACGGACGACCATCTGATGCAATGATATTAGCATTTAAACTCGCAGAGAAAATTATTCTATTCCCAAAGTAGCCAACGTTAGCAAGTCTTAAATAAATGTTCTCATTAGCGTGGCCAGTAATTGTTGTTGTTTCGTGTGCCAATTGTTGCTCTGATTTACCATTAACAAGAAAATACTGAGGGTCATAGTTGAGTATAGTATGGTTTGTCGCTAACGGGTCGTGTGGGTGATTAATTATAGTATCGTGATGCCAGTCAATATCTAGTTCAGACATTAGCCAAGCATATTCCCTATGATAATTGTATCCACCAGTCCAAGTTGTGTTACTCTCATCAGCAGGTTTTACTATTATTAAGCCATACATTCCCGCTTGAACATGAAGTGAAGAAACAACATGGCAATGATACAAATACGTACCTGCATGTGGTGCTTTAAAAAAGTAATCTCCTTCTTCTAAATGTTCAACTTCAAATGAAAGGGAAGGAACACCATCATTTGCTTGATTAACATCTAATCCATGTAAGTGTATACTGTGCGGTGCTGCTTGCGAAAAATTAGATAAGGTAAGTTTGACGGAATCCCCTTCAGTAAAAATTAATACTGGAGAGGGGAGGTTAATACTTCCACCTAGCAATTCTGTATACCCCATTAACATAGTTTCTGTACCATCCCATAATTCGAACTGTGGATTAATATCCATTTTTGAAAAAATTGTTTTTTCAAGGTCGATTTGTGCAATGGTGTTAAAACCAATTAAGAGTAGTATTACAAAAGTATTTAATTTAAATCTATTCATAATTATGGGTTTATTAATAATGTAGTAAACATTCCATTGGGATAGATATTATTAGCAGTGATAGCTACCAAATTATGATCATGTACAGGATATTCTCCTTGTTTATCAGGTACAATTTGTAAGGTGACAGTTTCCATAGAATATATGGGAAAGGTGTCTTTACTTCTCCCTACATGACTCTGATTTTTACTTGAAAATAAAATAGTGGCATGATACCCATGAAAATGCATAGAATGTATACTTTGACCAGTATTAGCTATGTATAATATTAAGGTGTCTCCAACATTACCAGTTATGCGTGCATCTGTATCCAAATTAATATTCGGATGGCTGTTACCATTGATCGTAAAGTATTTAGGGTGATAAGTATTCCAGTCTACGTTGCTATTATTTACCAAGTCACAGTTCCATATTGAATCGTGTTCTTTTATGTTCCAATAGAAACTTGTATGCGCATGGTTTTTCACAATAATCATTCCTGCCAAACCCAAAAAAGTTTGAGTAGGAAATTCTTTTGGGTCGTAGTATATGTAATTACCAACCGTATTAAACTTTATACCAATCAAGACAGAATCATTTGATGGTATAATTTGCATTATACCATCAACTCCAATGATATCAAAGTTATGAATGATGGTATCGTAATTTACGACCCATAGGCTTAAAGAATCAAAAACGTTTAATTCTATGCGTGCATTTGTTTTGTTAAAAACAGAAGTTTCATTAAATGTTCGATATGGAAACTTAGCGCCTCCAACCGTTTCTAATGAATCCGAAACAATAAATAGTTTTGTATTTACTGTAGCAGCTAAACTTAGGTTTGTAACAATAAACAATACACCAAAAAGTAGTATATGCTTAAACATCTTTCACCAGCTTTTTAATAGCCACTAATTTCCCTTCAGAATACATGTTTACAAAATAGAATGCAGTTGGTAAATTTTCAATATTTACTTTACTGTGCTCTGTGTATTTTTGTGATTGCATAACTCTTCCATCAAGACTAGTCACTTCAATTTTATCAATAGCTAAGTTAGAATTGATTGAGAAGTAGTTATTAGTTGGATTAGGGAAAATAGAAATAATAGATGAAACATTTTCAAGTTCATTAATAGCTGTATAATCGACTGAGTTTATCACCCATGTAGCAGTATCCGAATCAGATGTGTTATTTATATCATAAACCCTTACTCGTAGTACGACATGTTCTAATCCCCCCATTGGGTTTGCAGTTAATCTTACATATCCTTCAGTATTGTCAGCTAAAGTAGTCATTTGTGCTGTTGTGCCTACAACAGGAATTGTTCCTAAACACTGTCCTTCTATACATACCATTCCATCCCAAGTTGAAGGGATGTCATTATATACAATTTCAATACCTAAATCTAAGTTAGTTCCTGATATGTTTGTTTGTTCTATTTTTAATTCAGTATATGAATTAGCATCAATATCTGTTACAATACTGTCATTTAGTGTCCATTCATATGATATTTGTGCTATTGTAGATGCTGCAAAGCTAAATACAATTAATGTTAGTAATATTTTTTTCATTGTTAGTCTTTTTAATTTGATTTTTAACTGTGAAACATTCACAGTATACTCCTGTAAAATTACAATTGAATGTAATTATTGTTTAACGCATAGCAACATATAAAATGTCATGCATTATAAAGAAGTTTGAAATCAAATTTGAAAAGATTGGATAAAAATCCGTTTGTCAACATGAATTAAAGGGGGAGAATTACAATTATATTTTCCATTAATTATATTACTCTTGAAATTCGTAGTTATCTTTTTGAATACAGGAATAAAAGCAATTTGATAATCAATGGTTTTCTCAACGTTTAAACTGTATGAATCAACATTAAATGTTTCACAAACTAATTTAAAAAGCATCAAGTCTGAAGAGCAACATTTTTTATTAATGGTTTCTGTTTTGGATTTACTGCTACAGCATGATTTTTTTTCAGGTGTAGAACAGTTTACTTTACTTTTTGCTTTACAACAACTTTTAACTTTTGATTCTAATTTTGAATTACTTTTAGAACAACAACATTTAACTGATTTAGCAGTGTAAGTAGAAATTTTGGCTTTATTGCACTCATTTTTATAAACAGTAAACCCTACAGATCCAAATTGGATTAGGAATAACATTAATAAACCAAGAATAGCAATAATCTTTCTCATTGAATTGTAAATATAAATAAATTAACGGAATGAGAAAAGATTGAATTTATCTATTGTTGGAATCCTTTTTTAAAAACTAACCATAATGTTATAGTGGCTTTTTTGTTGATTATGTTTAAAAAATAAACGTGTATCAAACTAAAATTATACTTATTTTTACGGAAAAATTAATTCACTCAGTAGTATGAAGCAGCCAATAGCAAAAAAAATAGCACATCAATTTGTAGAACATTCTATTGAAAGAACAGATGAGTATTATTGGCTAAAGGAAAAAACAAATCAAACTGTTTTAGATTATGTGGACGCCGAAAACGACTACACTGACTTCGGCTTAAAAGAAACGGAGGGTTTACAAAACGACTTGTATGCCGAAATGAGAGGAAGAATTAAAGAGGACGATAATTCTGTGCCGTATTTAAAAAATGGGTATTGGTATTATACCCGTTTTGAAGAGGGGAATGAACATCCTTTTTATTGTAGAAAAAAAGGAAATTTAGATACTGATGAAGAAATTTTATTAGATGAAAATGAATTAGCTAAACCACATCCGTATTATGAAGTGGTGTCATTTTCAGTAAGTCCAGACAATAAAGTGTTAGCGTTTAGTGAAGACATTACAGGAAGACGTATTTATCAAATTAAATTTAAGAATTTAGAAACAGGTAAAATATACAGAGATGTGTTAGAGTCTACTACAAGTGATTTAGCTTGGATGGATAATTCAATCTTATTTTATTCGTTAAAAGAAGAAGAAACCTTAAGACCATTTCAAGTGATGAAGCATGTGTTGAATACACCTGCCGACAATGATGAAATTATTTATACAGAAAAAGACGATACATTTATTACGGGTGTATCTAAAGATAAACTAGGACGTTTTATTTTTATTGGCGCTTGGAGTACCTTGTCTACAGAATATCAATTTTTAGATATAGAAAATAAAGAGAAAGGCTTTGAGGTATTACATCCGAGAACTAAAGATTTGGAATACTATCCTGAGGCAAGTGAAACTGGATTTTATGTAAAGCATAATAAAGATGGAGAAAATTTTTCAATGTCTTTTTGTAAGCATGGCAATAAAGCAATAGAGCATTGGAAAACAATTTTACCGCATAACTCTAATATATTATTGGAAGATTTTGAAGTATTCAAAAACTACTTAGTAGTTCAAGAAAAAGAAAATGGATTAACACAGTTACGCGTGTTTGAAACTAAGGATCATTCACACAAAGTAATTCCACCAAAAGAGGAAACTTTTACCTTGTCAATTGGAAATAATCCTAGTTTTGATACAGAGCATGTTAGAATAGGGTACAGTTCAATGACTACACCGGCCTCTGTGATTGAAATTAATTTAACTGATTTTTCAGAGGACATTAAAAAAACGGCAGAAGTGTTAGGTGATTTTAATGCCGATAATTACAAATCAGAACGAATTTGGGCAACTGCTACAGATGGTGTAAAAATACCTATGTCGGTGGTGTATAACAAAAACACATTTAAAAAAGACGGGTCGAATCCTATCTTGGTATATGGTTATGGGTCATATGGTCATACTATTGACCCATATTTTAGCTCGGTACGTTTAAGTTTATTAGACAGAGGGTTTGTATTTGTAATTTGCCACATTAGAGGGAGCGAATATTTAGGACGTAACTGGTATGAAGAAGGTAAGTTTTTAAAGAAAATGAACACCTTTACAGATTTTATTGCCTGTACAAAACACCTAATTGCTGAAAACTATTGTTCGGAAAACAAGGTGTATGCCATGGGCGGATCTGCAGGTGGATTACTAATGGGAGCCATTGTAAATTTAGAGCCAACCTTATGGCGTGGTATTGTCAGTAATGTGCCGTTTGTAGATGTGGTAACCACTATGATGGATGATACCATTCCATTAACCACAGGGGAATATGAAGAGTGGGGGAATCCAAACGATAAAACTTATTTTGAATATATGTTATCGTATTCGCCTTATGACAATTTAGAAGCTAAAGCGTATCCAAATATGTTAATCACATCTGGTTTGCATGATTCTCAAGTTCAGTATTGGGAGCCCACAAAATATGTAGCTAAATTGAGAGACTTAAAAACGGACAATAACCTATTACTGTTAAAAACAAATACAGATGCAGGGCACGGCGGTTCAGCAGGACGATTTGAACACTTAAAGGAAATAGCCTTAGAATATGCATTTATTTTGTCTTTGAATGAATAGATTAAGGTTTGTAGTTTGTCGATAGAGGGGTGTTTGTCCCCGTTAAAGAGGGGTGTTTACCCCTTTCTTTGCTAACTGACAATAAAAGAGTTCAAGCAGTCAACATATTACAATTTTAAAAAGTATATTTGAAAATATCAGGTGTATTAAAATACTATTTATAAATGTTTGCAGACGTGTAGATTGTTGATTGAATGGTGTTTAATGTTTTTGAAATTGGAGTGTGTCGAAAATCCAAACAAGAGTAGACAGAATAACTATAACTAACTAAAATGAAATCATTACAAGAAATTACAGACGCATGGGGTGCATGGTACTCAAAAAAAAACGGTACTACATGTAGATATACAGCAAGTACAAATTATGCTAGTCAAAGTTCTTTAAAAAACTATCATAAATACCAAGTAACTACAGAATGTCAATCCATTATTTATGATGGAAAATCGGTACCAACGAATGGTTCAAACACTGCTTTTGAAACATGGTTTAATAACGATACAAAAATTCAAAATCAACAGATTCTTAAAAAAACAGAAACGTCAACTCAATCATTCACATGGTCAATAACGGAAGCACTTTCTATTGGTGTTGAGATATCTGCTACTGAAGGAGTTCCTGCTGTTGCATCAAGTACACAAAAGGTAACGGTTGATTTGTCTTTATCTTCTACACAAAGTAAAACAAAAACTCAGTCTCAATCATGGGAAGTTGATACAATCATAAATATTCCTGCAAGTAGCTCAATAAAAGCAGATATCGTGATTGGAACACAGAGTTATGATATTAAGTTCACTGCAGCGGTAAATTTACATGGAAATGTAGCTATATGGAACAATGATAAAGTAAACGGTCACTGGTTATGGTTTATTCCTATTACTAGTGTACTTGCAGACTGTGTAGCACATAATATTATTGATACTACAGGTTACACTCAAGTGGGTGGAGGTATTTCTACTAAAGCAAAAGGCGTATTTTCAGGAAGTCAAGGTATTAATGTTGTTGTTAATACTAAACAATACCCATTAGGTAGCGATAAATTGTCTGCAGCCAAAATATTAACTACACAAGCTATTGAACAAAATAACTTAGTAGAGTTGGTAGGTCAATAGTAAATTGATTATCAAATTATTTTTTAACCACCTATCAAAAAGCTTTTATAAACATAAAGTTTTGATAGGTAGTTTTTTATATAAACTAGGTATTCCATGTCATTCAATTTATAGGTTAAAATCTAAATTTTTGTTACAAAAAACACACTAATTTAGTCTTCTCCTTTTTTTTAAAGTATTGGGTTTAGGAGAATAAACAACACATAACATGAAAAGAGAGTTTAAGAACTAAAGGCGAACAAAAAAATAATCGAATAAAAAGGGGGGCGTTTGCCCCTTTTTTTGTGTACTGACAAAAGTCAATCATTTATTGGGGTGTAGTAAACTATTAAACCTTATATTTGAAGTGTACCCTATGAACTAAAGTACCATTTGTAAATTTTTATAAACGTTTACAAATGGAATTGCGCTTGATTTCATTAGGGATATTAAAAATAGAATAAATAAAACATAATGTGAGTACTTGTGTCAGTACACTTATTCGGTTGTTAGTAGTTATTGATAGTAGATATACAAATATGACAAACAAAATAATGAAACAATACAAAATAATTTTTATTACTTTTCTTGTTGTAATTTCCAGTTTACATTCTAGGGCTCAAGACTCTATTGATAGTTTAATCAATAACTACATGTCTGAGCATAAAATCCCAGGTTTAGTATTGGGAGTTAGTCAAAATGATAGCATAATTAAATTAGGTGCATATGGGGTTTCTAGTATGCAAAGTAGGTCAGAAGTAAGGCCAAATACTTCATTTGAATTAGGTTCTTTAAGTAAACAATTCACAGCTTCAGCAATAATCAAGTTACATCAAAATAAGAAGCTGGAGCTAGAAGATTATTTACATCAATATTTTCCTGAATGCCC
>Ga0105355_10005978_pt1 | contig 10172 bp, 9 predicted proteins | sample GOMGulsemesocosm_2_FD_83508 | JGI IMG/M metagenome (GOLD analysis project Ga0105355, IMG submission 83508) | Methane-oxidizing microbial communities from mesocosms in the Gulf of Mexico - GOM9C Gulf of Mexico | ecosystem: Environmental > Aquatic > Marine > Cold seeps | place: Gulf of Mexico...
AAGTACAGCATACGATTTAAACATTAAAATGTTTAACAAGCTTCAACATACCATCACAGGATGGCCTGGAGGAAAACCAAATGCCGATGACACTAATAGACCAGAACGTGCCAATATCCCAAAAAAGAAGGTGATAATTTTCAGTCCTCACCCAGATGATGATGTTATTTCTATGGGCGGAACTTTTGATAGACTTGTTGAACAAGGGCATGAGGTACACATTGCATACCAAACTTCAGGAAATATTGCTGTATCTGATGAAGAAGCCTTAAAATTTGCTGAGATCGCACAGTCATTAAATAACGGCTCGAAAAGCACTCAAGACATCATTGACTTCTTAAACAAAAAGACCGATCATGATATTGACTCTTTAGAGGTTCGTAAGCTAAAAGGATTTATTAGACGAAGTGAATCATACGCTGCAACGCGTTATATGGGCTTAGATGATAAAAATGTACATTTCTTAGACCTTCCCTTTTATGAAACAGGGACTATCAAAAAAGGCAATTTAGCACAAGTAGATATCGATATAGTTTCTGATTTAATCAGAGACATTAAACCACATCAAATTTATGCAGCTGGTGATCTTGCAGATCCACATGGTACACATAAAGTGTGTTTGGACGCCATTTTTGCAGCATTAGATGAGTTAAAACCTGAAGCTTTTATGGATGATTGCTGGGTATGGTTATATCGTGGAGCGTGGCATGAATGGGAATCGCATGAAATTGAAATGGCGGTGCCAATGAGTCCTGATCAAGTACTTAAAAAACGTCATGCTATTTTCTATCACCAATCGCAGAAAGATGGCGTAATGTTTCAAGGGGATGATTCCAGAGAATTTTGGGTTAGAGTTGAAGACAGAAATAGATTAACAGCCGAAAAATACAATACTCTTGGATTAGCAAATTATGCAGCAATAGAAGCCTTTAGACGTTATCATTTTTAATGATTTATTAAACCCTTTTTCCAGAATGAAAACATTGATATACATCATTACTATTTGTTTTACACTTAGTAATTGTACCAATAAAATATCTGACAAAAGTCCTTCTAAAGCTTCAAATGCTCTAGTTGGGACTTGGAAAATGGTTTATGCAGAAATAAAAGAAAATGACTCTATTCAAGTGAAAGATTTAACTTCATCTAGTTTCATTAAGATTATAAACGAAAGTCATTTTTCTTTTTTTAATCAAGAATATAATAGCACTGACAACTTTTATGGAGGTGCAGGAACTTATACCTTAAACGGCAATGATTATGTTGAAACATTAAGTTATACCTCTGTAGCTGCAGTTAAAAATCATCAATTTCCATTTACCGTTCAATTTAAGGGAGACACTTTAATTCAGACGGGATTAGAAGAGGTAAAAGCAGCTGGAATAAATCGTGAAATAACTGAGAAATATATAAAAATTAACAAACAACAGATGTAATCGCAAAAAGAGTTAAAATATGAAGCAATTAATACTATTAATTCTACTATTTACCTTTTACAGCTGTACCTCACAAACCAACGGTTTATTTTGAGGTTGCGATAATAGATCCATTATTAACATTAATTACTTTTTGTAACACGACCTATTCCACAAAATAGCAGTTTATAGAAGTAGAAATAACCCATATTATGAGAGCAAATATCACTTTAAAAGACATGGCAGGCATATTAGGAGTATCTGTTTCTACAGTTTCAAAAGCATTGAGTAACAGTCCAGAAATAGGGCGTGAAACTAAATCTAAAGTTAATGATCTTGCAAGTTTACATCAGTACAAAAGGAATAGTCAAGCCTATAGCCTGCGAAGTAAAAGAACCAATATTATTGGGATAGTGATTCCTCAGCTAAATAGCGAATACATCTCTAATGTTATTGATGGCATTACCTATGAAGCGAATAAGCGTGATTATAAACTCATGACTTATCAAACAAAGGATAGTTATACCAATGAAGTAAATAGTTTTAACACTTTGAATGGCTGTGTTGACGGGATTATTGTTTCAACAGCTATTCAAACACTAAAAATTAACAAGAATGAACATCTATCCAATCTTGTAAACGATAAGTTTCCTGTAGTAATGTTCGATCGAATTATTGATACTATTGATTGTGACAAAGTCGTTTCAAATTATTTTGAAAGCGCATTTAAAGCGACATCCGATCTTATAACATCTGGCAAACGAAATATTGGTTTACTTATCAACCCAAATTACGATTATGCTTCTCAACTCTGGAAAAAAGGATATTGTAAGGCATTGGCAAGTTTTGGAATAAAAATAGAGACTGATTATATTCTTCAATTAGAGAAAAACCAAGTAGAATACCACAAGAGAATAGAACGACTAGTTAGCTCAAAAAAGTTAGATGCAATTATTAGCATTGACGAAATTTATGCTTTGGAGGTTCTTAAAATTGCTCAGCAATATTCCATTTCTGTACCAAATGAACTTGCCCTTATGACTTTTAAAGGTGATGGCATTTCAAAACATTTATCTCCAACGATTACAAACATTTCTCAAAATGGTTATTTAATTGGACGTAGAACGGCACAATTATTATTTAATAGAATCCTTAATAAACCTAAAGAAAGTTTTATTGTAAACACAGTAACAACTACAACCACACATAGAGAAAGCACTAGCCGTAATTCACAATTATTATCTATTAGTGCCTAAGCCTAAGCTTGATAACTATTATTTATAGTCTCGTTTAGCCCCAGGTTCTCTTAAGAAAATTAATAAAATTTTCACTCATAATATTAGAGATATCCTTTTCTGTATATCCTCTTTGAGAAAGCATAAATGGGATTTTTTGAAGATCTGCGATGGTTTCCAAATCACTAGGACTTTGTTCTTTTCCAAAAGCACCATCTAAATCAGTACCAATACCAACATTTAAGGTATTCCAGAAAGTTGGCAAATATGATCTATGTTTTCAATCATTTGATGCAGAGTAACACCCATACTTTCAGGAGTTGATTCCCCTCTTATCCAATTAGGAACCATCATCCAGGCATCTAGTGCAATTCCAATAACAGCATCTCTACTAATTAATTCCTTAATTTGTTCATCGGAATACTGTCTGTTATGATTCACAAATTTCCTGCAATTATTATGGCTTGCCCAAACAGGGCCATTATACACTTTCATTGTTTCCCAAAAGCTAACATCACATAAATGTGTAGCATCCAGAATCAAGTTCAATTCTTCAATTTTTTTGAGCAACGCCTTACCCTTTACCCCAATTCCACCAACAGAATCTGTGCCATGAGCATAGGTTCCAGGCCCATAATGCGCAGGACCAATAGCTCTTAATCCCTGATTATATGATCTTTCTAAATGATCAATGGTCACTATGGAGTCTGCTCCTTCTAGACTTAAAATATAACCAATTGGTTTTTTTGAGTTTGTGTTTTGCCATAAGGTTAAATGAGATTCTAATTGTTTTAGATTAGTGATTTGAATCATTTCTCCTATGTCTTCCATCGCTTTATACCATGCGAGCTGCCCTTGAGTTTGCGCCCAGGCTTGCTGTGGAGAATTCCAGCCAGGTAAATTACTGCTTTTCTTAACATATCTGGCAATTTGGGTTGCAACACAAAGACCAACATTTCCCTTTCTCATAGCCTCTAGAGAAACTGTATTCTTTGCTCTATCTGGCTTATCAGACATTCCAGACTCACTTTTTCTAATGTCTTCAACAGTCCAGGTCAAATCTCTATTCCATTCCAGAGCATTCATGGCCAAATCAAGATGTGCATCTAATATAAACATAGGTTTTTGTATTTCTTTTTTTAAATATTTATTTTAGAATCTCTGGCAGCAACCTCCCAAGATCCTGTAATTTTTCCATCGGCGATTGTTACTACCCGTTTATATTTTGCCACTGTAGGACAAATATGAATTGGTATTGCATAACAAACATCTCCAACATTATAATTTTCAGAAGTACTACTTTCAACCACAAGATGTTCTTCACTATGACTTACTTGTTTCGTGGCATTGCAGTTCAAAAACTTCACTCTTGGCAGCTTCATTTCAGGAGCAACCGACTTATGTCCTAAATCAAAACAAATTAAATTAGATTTAGGTTTACTTATTACCCTTGTTAACAATACTGCAGCAGGAAGAAATTTTAAATCTTGATAGGCATCACCATAACCTTGATCCCACAATAATGTTGTGCCAGGGCTAAGCTCAACATTGTCTCTCATTGCATGAATAGAAAAAGTTGGTGATCCTCCCACTACAACAGTATCAATATTTAAATTGATTTTTTTTAGATCACTTTTCAATTGAATTACTAAATTAAAGGCATCATCACAAACCTTCTTTCGCGTTTTAAAATCTGTATTGTGAATATGCCCATCATAAACATGAAGTCCGTTCGCATTTAAATTGGCATTCGCAACTATTGCTTTAAACAATGTCACTGCTTCCTTTCCTGGGCAAACTCCAGTTCTGTTCATTCCGTTATTAATATCTAGCCAGAGTGCAACTTTTATCTCCTTTGATAAGGCCCTTTTTGCAATTTCACTTATAGTATTTTGATTATCTACAATAGTTGAAAAATCACTCTTTGGATACTGATTAATTAAATTAAAAAACCGATCAACATTAAGGCCTACAGGTTGCATTGCTAACAGAATATCTTCAGCACCACATATTGCCAAAAGTTCGGCTTCAGCAATTGTAGCGCATTTAAATTTAGTAATCCCATAATCCATTTGCAACTTTATGATTTCTGCCATTTTATAGGTTTTTATATGAGGTCTTAAAAACCGTGTTCCACCAGCAATCTCAATCATTGTTTTGATATTTTCTTCAACCCTATCCGGATATACCAAAAGTGAAGGTGTAATTACATCTTTAATGTTTTCTACTTTATACCAGTTTTGATCTTTCATAATTTAATATAATTCAAACATTGCCTCAACTTCTACAGGAATATTATCAGGTAACATCATACCTACGGCACTTCTTACGCCTATGCCATGTTCTCTTCCAAATACATCAGCCATGAGCTCACTAAATCCATTTATTACTAGAGGTTGCTTTCCAAAATCGGGAGTAGAATTTACCATCCCCAATACTTTCACTACTCTTTTAATTTTATCCAAACTGCCATAATGGGTTTGAATGGTAGAAAGCATTGTTAAGCCCACTTGCCTTGCTGCTAATTTCGCTTCGTCTACATCAAAATCATCTCCTGCCCTACCAATAATTAATGATCCATCATTTTTAACTGGTCCCTGACCTGAAATGTATAGAAATTTATCTACGACTAATATTGGTCTATATACCCCTGCTGGTTTTGGTGCAGGTGGAAATTCCAGACCCAATTCTTTAACTCTTTCTGAAGGTGAATTTTTCATATTTAATTTATTATATAAATGTATTTAATATTAAAACGCCTATTAACCCCATGACACCTACTGTCGTTTCCATAACTGTCCAAGTGGAGAGTGTTTCTTTAACTGAAAGATTAAAATATTCTTTAAACATCCAGAAGCCTCCATCATTTACATGTGATAACATTAGACTCCCCGAACCAATGGCAAGCACCATTAATTCTGGACTAATTCCTGTACTTGAGACTAAAGGCAATACAATCCCCGCGGCTGTTAATCCAGCCACCGTTGCTGACCCAACACAAACTCTTATTACGGTTGCAATTAACCATGCCAAAATTAAAGGAGACATGCTTGAATCTTTAAGCAAATCTGCTATATAATTACTTACTCCGCTATCAATTAGTATTTGTTTTAACGCTCCTGCTCCTGCAATAATTAACAATACCATTGTTATGCTTGATACCGAACTGGAGATAGAGTTCATTAATTCCTCCATTTTTTTTCCTCTTGCTAAGCCCAAGGTATAAATAGCCACCAAAACTGAAATCAACATTGCAATCACAGGGTTACCTATAAATTCAATCACATTTTTTAATACCCCATCATCTATAAATTGACTCGTAATTGTGGAGAAGGCAATTAAAATCACAGGGAGCAATGCACTAATTACACTTATCTTCATCCCTGGCATTTCTTCATCCGACAGTAAAACAGGGTTATAGAATTCTTTCAAAGGCGTCCCTTTAACTTTTTTGATGGTTCTTGTAAATAATGGCCCTGCAACAACAATAGCAGGTATCGCAATTAAAATTCCATACAGTAAAGTTTTACCAATATCAGCTTTAAACATTACTGCAATTGCTGTTGGTGCTGGATGTGGCGGAAGAAACCCATGTGTTACTGACAATGATGCTAGCATAGGTAAACCAACATATATTAATGGTAAGCCCGTTGAAGCTGCCACCGTATAAACTAATGGAATTAAGATTACAAATCCTACCGAATAAAACATTGGTATACCAACAATAAACCCTGCCAGTACTAATGCCCATTGCACATGTTTTAATCCAAATTTTGACACTAATTTGGATGTAATCCGCTGTGCCGCGCCACTATCGGCGACCAGTTTTCCCAACATAGCCCCAAGACCTAGAATCATGACTAAAAAGCCAAGTGTATTTCCTATTCCCGTTTGAATGGATTGAATCACACTATCTAATGCCATGCCTTGAAATATACCTACCAGAAGACAAACAATTACAAATGAAATAAAAGCATTCAGTTTAAATACGGCTATTAAAATAAATAATAATACTATTCCAGAAATTACAATTAATAGAGGCATACTAAAAAATGAAGATTAAAAGAGTGAATATAAGAATAAGATTCCTAGACATTTAATGGTTTTGAGATAGCACTAAATTTAAAGCTTTTTTATTACAAAATATTTGAATATTTAATAATAAAAAGCATGTTTAATTGAAGAAAAAACAATTCTTAACTAGTGCCAATCCCAAGAAATTAGCTCCCAATTCTGGTTTTTGGAATTATAGGAATGCAAGTGTTTAAATCCTATAGCATAATGTGCATTAAGTGATCTTGTGTTTTCCGCATCTACCTCGGTAATTATCATATCAAACGCAGCGTCCATCTCATGTTTCATAAACCCATACATGCCTCGAAAAACGCCTTGCTTTCTATACGTTTTATCAATACAAATCTGTCCCATTACAAAATAAGTCTCCTCAGCTTGAAGGCAATTATCAATCTGTTGAAACATTGGACGAAGCACTTCTATATCTTCTTTAAAAACTTTTAACATACAAAGTGCATAGCCAATCACTTTGTTATTACTTATCGCAATAACATGGGCACATGTATCATTCATCGTCTTTAAAATTTCAAACGTATGATGCACGGTCACGAAGCCTTCTGCCTGTTTTTCGTTTTCTGAAATTACCTCTGGAATATTAATACGTTGTAGCTCCAGTATTTGATGCAATTCCTGATTGGTTTCCACCCTTTTGTAAATAATGCGTCCCATTAAAGTTGCTTTTCTAAACCTTTAATTGACTTTAATTCAACCTTCAATTCTTGAAACATACTCACAATACTACTCAACTTCAGCTCCTCCTCATCATATTCTTGTGTATTGATACAACAGGTAAATTCCCATAGCTCCATTACTTTTTCAATCGCCACTTTATAAGGCGCATACATTTTATTATCTGAATGCAGTATCAAAGCTCGCTCTTCTTGAATTTTATTATAAACACGCTTATAGACTAATCCATCTTCTTTTGTAAGTACAATATACGTTCTGCCATCCTTAACATCATCTATATCATCAACAAATTTGGCTACCACAAAAGAACCGTCTTTTACAGGAAGCATAGAGTCTCCACTAATTGGGAAAGCCCTGTGTGTTCCTGTAGGCAAAAAAGGTAATTTAATTTTTTGTAATTGCTCAATATACTCTGGATCTGCATAGCCCTGAAGATAGCCTGCCGAGGCTTTTGTTGGAATAATATCAATTAAATCCTCATTGGTTTCATTAACAGTTACGGGAAATAAAACGCGCTTATTTCCAACTTCAATAAAGGAGGTGTCTTTAGCCGCTCTTAGATCATTTTTTACCAAAATATCAATAGGAATATCAAAATAGTTTGACAACTCAATAAGTTTATCTATTGATGGCTCAGAACGCCCCTCTTCATAAGAACCAATTATAGATCGCGTCCATGTTAACTCTTCTGCAAATTGTTCTTGAGAAAATCCTTTTAATTTTCTAAGATGCCTGATATTTATTTGGATATTTTTCATTTGCTACAAATATAAGCAACAACAACTACATATTGTAGTTAATTTTGTTAAACCTAAAATGTATCTCAACTGTCACACATATTACAGCTTACGCTATGGCACTATAAAGCCTGAAACATTACTTGCTATAACTTCAAAAAATGGCCTGCAAACATTGGCGTTAACAGATATTAATAACACCTCAGCTTGTTTAGACTTTGTACGGTTATCAAAAAAATACGAAGTAAAACCTGTACTTGGTGTTGATTTTAGAAATGGCGCACAGCAGCAATTTATTCTACTGGCAAAAAATAATACTGGCTTTCAAAACATCAATGATTACCTCTCTCTATTTTTACATGATTCTTCTCTAAAAATTCCCGATTGTGCTCCCCAACTGGAAGACACCTTTGTTATTTATCCTTATCAACATCATAAAAACTACACGCTCAATGCAAATGAATTTTTAGGTATAAAACCACAAGACCTTAACCATCTAAAATTTTCTAAATGGAATAACTTTCAAAGTAAACTAGTAGTCCTTCAAACCGTTTCTTTCGAAAATAAAAAAGGATTCAATACGCATCGTCTACTCCGTGCGATTGACAATAACACCTTACTAAGTAAACTGTCAAAAAGCGAACAAGGAGAAGAAACAGACACGATGTTACCTTATGATGAACTCTATGAAACTTATCAGGAATTCCCAGAACTTCTTGAAAACACAAAATCACTTTTGGAGAATTGCCATATTGATTTCGACTTTTCTAAAAACATCCCAAACAATCAAAAATCTTATACCAATAACGAAATTTTAGATTGCAAGCTATTAGAAAAACTTACCTATCAAGGCTTAAACTACCGTTACAAAGACCCTGACGAGCCCATTTATACTCGCATAGAAAAAGAATTGAGCATTATTAAAGAAAAAGGATTTGTATCCTACTTTTTAATCAACTGGAAAATCTTAAAATATGCCAGAAGTAAAAACTATTTCTATGTTGGTCGTGGTAGTGGCGCCAACAGTATTATTGCTTATTTATTACGCATAACCGATGTTGACCCTATAGAATTAGATCTATATTTTGAGCGGTTCATTAATCTATATCGAAAAAATCCGCCCGATTTCGACATTGATTTTTCATGGACAGACCGTGACGATATTACTAATTTTATTTTTAAACGTTTTAAACGCACTGCTCTTATTGCGGTTTATAACACCTTTAAATTTAAGGCTTCGGTTCGTGAATTAGGAAAAGTATTCGGGTTACCAAAAGTTGAAATGGATATCCTTACCAGAGGAAAGTACAGTTTTGAGAGCCTCGATAAACTATCGCAACTTGTCTTAATTTACAGCAAATATATTCAAGGGTTTCCAAACTATTTAGGCATTCATGCCGGAGGTATTATTATTTCTGAACACCCCATTCATTATTACTGTGCTACGTTCATGCCTCCAAAAGGTTTTGCTACCACACAGTTCGATATGGTTGTAGCAGAAGATATTGGACTCTACAAATTTGATATTTTAAGTCAGCGTGGATTAGGAAAAATTAAGGATACCGTAAACATTATAAAGTACAATTATCCTGAAAAGTCCCCCATAGATGTTCATGATATTAAACGTTTTAAGCAAGACGATCGCATAAAAGACCTCCTTAGAAATGCGAAGGCTATTGGGTGTTTTTATGTCGAATCTCCCGCCATGCGCATGTTGCTTAAAAAATTACAGGTAGATAACTATCTAGGTTTGGTTGCTGCAAGTTCTGTGATTCGCCCAGGGGTTTCAAAATCTGGCATGATGCGCGAATATATTTTACGATATCGCTATCCCGAACGCCGCAAAGATGCGCATCCCATTTTATTAGACATCATGCCCGAAACCTATGGTGTTATGGTCTATCAAGAAGACGTCATTAAGGTCGCACATCATTTTGGTGGCTTAAATTTAGGGGAGGCAGACATGCTACGTCGTGGGATGTCTGGGAAATTTCGTTCTCGTGATGAATTTTTAAAAGTAA
>Ga0105355_10005980_pt1 | contig 10170 bp, 7 predicted proteins | sample GOMGulsemesocosm_2_FD_83508 | JGI IMG/M metagenome (GOLD analysis project Ga0105355, IMG submission 83508) | Methane-oxidizing microbial communities from mesocosms in the Gulf of Mexico - GOM9C Gulf of Mexico | ecosystem: Environmental > Aquatic > Marine > Cold seeps | place: Gulf of Mexico...
CTCTAACCGATCCAGCATGGCTGTGTCTAGGTTATTGTCACGCGCCGCCGTCATGTCTTTGGCATTTGCCGCCAACAAGGCTTCACGCGAAAATTCAATGGCATCAGCCATCGCCAATAATGCTTTATTTTTCTTACCGGTATCAGCTCGCGCCACTTCACGTGCCGCAGCACGTGCTTGCTGCCCCACTTCGGCATGTATGCTTTAACGTCCATCCCAACCCTTCGTTTTACACTAGTCTAAGGAAATATTCGGCGGATTATACAGATAAACGTCTCTAGCTGTAAGTTATCAACATGCGTCAGGTATTTCACGACCGAACTGTAGACGCATTCGACCTGAGGCATTAATAACTACTTCACGCGAGCGCTCTGATAAATTGCCATCGATCGCATCGGGCGCACAAAGACGAAAGGTCATTAAAGGTAGGGCTCTACTTGCTCGCCGGACGTGACCATCGGGATAAAACCGCAGACTGTTGGAGGTAACATTTGGACTTAACGAATAACCATCTTTCAGCGGATCAAACACTCTGACAGTCTCGCCCACATCAACTTGGGAGTTTTGATTAGAATCATCAAATACGATCCAACCTTGCTCCCAATAATTACTATTGTCACAACCATTGCCCGAACGAACACAGATAATAACCTCTGTATTTCGGTTGATAGCCTCTGTACGAGCAAAGTTCACCGCCGTAACAAAATGGTTAGTCTGTGTCGCTAATCGGTTAGCGCGAATAATATCAATAAAAGCCGGGATGGCCTGAGCCAGTAACACGCCACTTATTGATACTGACACCAAAAGTTCAATTAAAGTAAACCCGCTAAAGTATCTGCATTCCATTGCATTACCCCCAAGATAATAAATTTTTTTTAAAACATCGAAGATCAACTCACTTAACTTTGCAAAGCGAAATCCGTATCGCCTTTACAATTATTTTGTATCCTATTCATTGAGTAAAGAACAAATAAAAAAGGCGCCGATGGCGCCTTCATATAATCTCGCTTATGACTTATTGCCAACAATCAGTAGCACTACCGGTCCCAGTGAACCCTCGAGCCCCCGTTTCATCAAGCGTAAAAGTTGCACATTTTGCATCACTATTCTGTACACCCGTCGCATCCGCCGTTAACAAAAAACAACTTGCATATCCGCCACTCACGCAAGACACCCCTCCCTTAGTATTCGCTAAAGTGATTGTATAATGACCATCTGACGACGTAGCTCCGCCTACATTAGCAACGGCTGTTGCATAAGTATTATTTTCAGTAAACCATCGTTCCTGCAACGCAGCCGCTTGCTCAAGCGCTGCCTTGCCGTCAGCCCGGCGGGTCTTCTGAACCGAGTCCTGATAAGAAGGGTATGCGACCGCTGCAAGGATCGCTATGACCGCAACAGCAATCATCAGCTCGATTAGGGTAAACCCTCGATTATTATTGCCAACCATCAACACATCCCCATCATAGTTTTTAGAAATCATAAATTTGACGCCAAGACTGGCGGCCCGCCAAAACATCTTCCAAATCTACACTATCGCCACCAATTGCACCGGTGGAACCCTGAGTAATAACCGTAACACCACCCGAACCTCTATGAAGCACTGGCGCAGAATACAAGCCGGCTCCCAGTATTGTCCGCTCTAAAGACAAGTCCTCAGAGTTGCTCTGAATAGCTGAGTCACTACCTATTGGCGCAAACGGTGCTGCAGTCCCAGTATTAAAATGTCTTACATTCAAATAGCTAGTTCCTACATCACAGCTATTCTGAGCCCCCGGATCAAAACTGGTATAAAGTACTAAATTGCTTACACGCACAGAAGCACTTACATTTCGCTCACTCGGCGAGCCCGCACCCAGAGCCTCAAAATTGTTATACCAGCCACTATTACTGTCAACCAGATCAACCAACTCACTAAATTTGCTGATTGTGGTTCCACCAGGGCTATAAGCAGCTCCATTCTTCAACACATCATTATTTGTGAATACCTGCACATCGGTTGTATTTAACAACTTTGATTGGATAATCGCGGATGGTGTTGGTATAGGCGTCACTTTAGAGTCCGGCACACTCAACGGATCTTTAATTCCGTAGAAGCCTTGCGGCTCAATGGTTTTTTGATCAGCGGTTACAAACAGGCGTCCCGTGCCCGCTAATACCCACTGTTGTTTTTTGGAATCCTTGAATACATCAGGCGCGGAAATAAACGACTGGGAAAGCCCCATTACAAGCTCAGCGTACTGATCTGTTGTCGTATCCAGCCGTTGACGCATCATCGTGCCCGTCGCCGTTGTAGCGTCCCCTCCGGAAATACCGAAGTAAACCGAGTCATCGCTAAACTCGCTGTCCCAGTCAACACTACGCAACCCGCCTACAAAACTGGAGTTAATCGCTAGATCCTTTGTCCCAATGAGCGGCTCAAAGTCTGTAACCGAACTATCACCAGACGCTCCACCATTTAATGTTCCTAGATTAGTGCCAAACAGTTTTGCCGTTTTGTTACTGGTTGCTGAGGCCAAATTCGTTGGCCCTGACCCCATTAATAGATTCCAACTGTCCAGGCTGGCAGAGGTAAACCCGGAACCTGTTACAGCCTCTCTAGCCTTCACTAAGGCCGGAACAGCAACAGTAAAGCCCATATCAGGATCTGTTATTTCACCCAACAACACCGGAGGGCTCTCAGGGTCTGTCACATCTAGAACGACATAAGCGGAACGTAATGTTTTATCACTCCCGTCCCCTACGGTACCACTTCCGTCAGAATCGACAGTGATAGCGCCGCCCCCAAAGCGCATACCAACAACCAGGATAGTTCCCCAGCCCTCAACATGTGTAGTATCCGGCGTGAAGATATTCACATCGTAAAGACGAGGTTCTCCATCAACGTAATAGGTATGTTCATAGCCTGTAGACTTAAGCCATTTCAAATGCGGCAGTAGGTTATAGGGCACGTAGGCCCATAACTCAGCCCCCAATGGATGCGCAACATCAACACCATCACCATCCACGCCTACGGGATAAATATCATGCTGAAGCTTAAAACCTTTCGCAGATGAATCCCAAAAGCCTCCATTGAAAGCATGGATCATTCCATCATTGGCACCCACATAAACCACCTGACGACGGTTAAAGTAAGCGTTTTTGAAGGCCGCATAACTTTTATCGCCATAAAGGGTTTCATAACGATCACCAGGCACCCCTGCCACGACAGGTGTTGAGTGTACAATATCGCCTAATCGCCACACGTCATCGACATTATCGCCATCATAATCAACTGTCCGGGAACGTGAGTTTGAAACGCTCTCATCACCACGTATAAAGTTGACAACATCTTTAGCCGCGTCTGCATCTATTACATTAAAATAATGAAACAAGGTGGGATAGTCATCGACACTTTGAGTATTAAAATCCACCTGACTACCCTTGGTACCAGCAGTAGATGTAAGGATATGCCGCCCACCCGCCGAGGACGTCGGATCAACTGCTGTTGCATACACCCGCTGAGAAGTTGGATCAAGAATGGTTGATAGCTGGTCACGTGCATTCCAGACCGGCTTTAAATCCCCTAACTGGTGGACCGTGGAAGTAGCAACACTACAACCACTATCTGAAAAACGTCGTAGCTTAGTTTCAGAAAGCGCAGAATCGTAGAAAATCTCAATGATTGGGTCGGTTGAACAATCAACGTCCAGCACGGCATCACTATCACCATCTTCTCTCAAATAGCCATTGCTATCGATAAAGATGCCCTGAAGCATACCCACCCATTCAACGCGGTTATTATTCTCATCTTCAAAGAAGGGGTTATAGAGGGCCTGATAGACGGCACCTTCACCGGAGGTATTGTTTGCAACAACCGCAGCCGCCGTACCTGAGGCTACGTTAGCGGTAACTGCACTGAATACACGACCCAACCCTGCTTCAAGATTGGCAGGGTTTCTAACTGGAAAGAAACTATCGGGAATGCCATCAGGCGTCGCGTTACCGTTAATATCTTCAACATCCCACTCCCGGTTATCACCGGCATCCGGGCTACCATCATTGTTGGCATCAAAACCTGGCGTACCATCACCGTCCTGATCATTAAAGTTACCGTATTTGGCCGCATAATAGAGCGGATTCTCTAACAAAGCGCCCGCAGTGCCCCCCGATGCATTAAAAGTACGAACACTATCCCAAACCACTGGATTCGAACCACCGGGCCCAGAAAGTTCAAGAATAGTTACACCACCAGGCCGCGACAGGTTGGTATAAACACCATTACTGCCACTGCCATTCATCACAAAGCCAAACTGGAGGTCATTACCCGCCTCAGCCTGAGGCACCGAAACCCTAATTTGTATATGCGATGAAAGATTATTAGCACCCCAAGCCGGTTGCGTCCCTGGATTTACATAGCTAAGGCCATCATCGCAGGCCGCCTGAACAACAGCCGCATCAGCACTGTTTGCCGCACAGTACTCAATACGGACAATACCATCCATGTCATAGTCGTTCCCCAAATAAGAGTCCTCCCAGGCCACCAAAAAACGCCCATATTTAGTCGTGTTGGACTCAACTGTGACATCCAGCAGGCTGCAATCCCCCCAACCAGAACCATCATTCGACTGACAGGTAGGAACAATGCTAACGGTATCACCTGAACCACTGCTGACCTCAAAACTTGGCAAACTCTCAGCCAACGCAACTGTGTATGTATCTACATTTTGAGTGCCGGGATAACCTGTGGCGGTTCTTAAGTCTACCAGTTTGGCGTAATAGGCCAGGCCAGCCACATTATAGGAGCCTTCCAGCTGCGGTATTTCTGGACAAAGTCCCGTTACGTCTCCCAGTGCACTAACAGTTTTTGATGTGCAGTCATTCGCTGGGTCGCTCAGCACGTTGCCAACTATATAGTCCCCCCCCGTAATACCCTCTTTTGTACCCAATAAACTGGTAATCGCAGGAATATCAGAAGGATTTAATTCCACGTCACGACCGGATATCGGAACTGTCTCCGTTGGTAAATCACTGCCAGAAGCCAAATGGTCTGTATCAAAGGAGTTCAAACCCGTTGATAGCAGCACGATCGAACAGTTGGCACAGTGTTCTGTGCTTGACATGGGGTCATCCCAGGCCACTTGATTCAACCCGCTAATAATTGATGAGTCATTGACATCAAAAGCTGATGTCGGTGAGCCCTCACCTTTTAAATAACGCAAGGCTTCCAAATAAATTTCACTTAACGGATTACCCCAGTCCTGGCACAGGCGATCAGAAGCCGTAGTTGTTTTAAAAATATCAACGGAGATACTTGGGGCGTCACAATCATAGTATTTACCGTCACTATAATCCCAGCCGGCTATACGGATACGGTTCAAGGTATTAATAATGCCCTCATCACCGGAGCCTTGATTAACAAACAGCCCATTACTCTGATCAACCTCATCGCCCGAACCACCTGAATTACCTGCAAGCAGCTTAATATTTTTTCTTAAAACGCCGCCTTTGTCTCGGTTTTTGTAACTGCCAGTAACCAAACCAAACCTTAAAGCACCATCATCACCATAACGCTGCAGCAAGCCAACAGGCTTGGCGGAATCGCCGTCACCTTCGTAATCCTTGCAGTAGGAGGCGCCAATATCTTTACCGTCTACACAGGTTTTAACCCTGACGTTAAACTGGGTTCCAGCGGCGGGGCCATCAGTAGCGCTCGATGGCGTATCGACCCGGCCGGCACCCCTTTCTTCATCAAAGATACACTGGTATTTCTCCGTTGCACTCCACTGCGGAAAACTACCTTTAGCAATTTTTATTAACGGCGGGTTATCTTCTAATGTCATTACATTTGACCGATCATCAGTAAGACCGTCAAAGTTAGTCACATTACAAATACTCAGATCACCCGCAGGAAACGGTGTGTATTTTGAAGCATCCACCGATGCCGGAATAACCTTAACAAAAGCATGACCGTCGTTTGGTAAAAGCGCTCGCTGCAGTACGGTATCATCCTCGTCATCCGCACTCTCTAGACGAAGGCCACCATAGAGTACTTTACGCACCACATCCATGCGGGTCATGGTGGCCCAATTCAGAAAGTTACCGCTCCAGTGACTTGTGCTGGTCGTGCACGTATGTCCACTATCAACCCCACTTTCTGGACTAAAAACTCCACTGCCATAGCTGTAGCACCAATCGCTATTAAAGTAGCCATAGTACTCATAGCTATCATCGTAGCTAGTTTCAGACGTTTCAAGACCGTTTTCAGAATCCAAATCCGTATAGTCTGTATATGCCTTTTTGAAAAGCTCATGATCGACCGACATTCCCAATAGAACCAGTGGTGGAGCTGAAGGCGTGGAAATCACCGGCACACTGGAAAAATCGGTATTGCTCACAGAGTTGTTGACTGCACCATAGCTCGGCGCAGCCGCCCCCGCCAACACCAGAGTGAATATAACCGTCAAGCTGGCACTAATTTGTCTAAACACGGATCTAACGGTCATGGTCTTACTCCTTCCATCAACTTCACGCTCCCCTTACAGGGGCTTCTTATAAGTAGACTGCAACATAGTTCTTGAGGTGGATGTCGCCCCAAAACCAAGCGCCGTCACCCGATACATCTCCGACCACTGGCTATCAGCCCCTTCGCTCGAGCTTGGCGTAACGTCAGGGTCGGTTGGGGTATAACAACGGAACTCAATAATGTATTTGGGTTTGGCAAATACACCCGTAATGGTGCCTGAATACACTTTATATTTTGCAGTATCACCCCAAATAGTAGTTCCTTCCCAGGGTAGAGGGTCAACCTTCGGGCAATAAGCAGGCGATGTACCGTTAAAGCATAAGCCATTTGTGCAGGAGGAGCTGTAATCGGTCAGGTCAAAAAGCGTTGTCTCAATAAAAGCCTCACCATCACGCAAGGCTGTTTCTGCCGCCTGAAAAGAAAGCTGACTATCTCGGTAATTACGCGACATGCGCTCTTCGAGTGTGGTGGAGCTCATACCCTGCAAACCGATAATGGTCATCACTAACAGAATAATCAGGCTAACAGCCAATACCGCGCCTTTCTGTTGATTTATCTTAATACCTTGTCTCATCATATCGCCCTTTACGGTTGCAAGTTGCGATTACGCAGCTGAACTGTGCTGGTATATTCCTGACGTAAAAATCGGTCCGCGCCATATGAAACACCATCGAAGGTGTACGATCCGCTGGCCGTTGCCGCCACTCCGACACTGCGCAGTAGAAAACTGATTCTCGCTGTGATGACTTTATCCCAGTCATCCGCTGCTATCTCATTAGCTTTGAGGTAGCGATTAACAACACCATCAGCTGCTGCATCCGTATCCAGTCCATAAAGCACTTGCATGCTCTCAACACCCTCAACCAGCTCAACCGCTTCCGCTGTTAGGTTGTTACGTCGAAACAGACTGCCGCCTGTGCCGATATAAAAGCTGGTGGAAGAGGGTTTTAACACCTCTGCATCTTCAAAATATAGCTTAGACAGTCGGTTATCCGTATTACTGCCGTTCGCGTGCGCGAGGGTCACCTGAGCGGCGTCGCCCGTATTATTAGGATGATTCGTCACGGTAAACAGATCAGCGCTTGAGCAATCGGTAATCAAAACAGAGTCATCCTTCTCAAATTTACATGTATTGCTGCTAAGAATCTGGATATTGGCATTATGTCTATCCATATTACCCGTCAAGCCCGCACCACAACCCGAGGTACTCTGAACCGTTAACACATCGGTATTTATCTGCACTTTGCCTGTCAGCCCTGACGCCAAAGAAGGGGTCCAAGATGAACCCGTATATTCAGATCCCTGCACCATATTGGCACTATCAAACACCGTTTTTTTGGTTTTTCTAATATCAACTGGCTCTCTGGAATTTGGGGAAAGACAGCCGGTGTAACCAGTTTCTCGAACCGTAGGTACCATCAAATCAAACGCAAAGCGTGCACTTTCCTGCATCCGTGACATTTCTTCATTGACGTTATAGGTGACTTTACTGTTGACGTAAATTTCACTGACGCCATATATCAATATCAAACCAACCACTAGGGACACCATTAACTCAACCAACGAAAAAGCTCGTTGATATAAAGTCCCCGTATTCAAACGCTGTTTGTTAGCCATGTTATTTTTCATATTTCGCTTCTTATTGTAAGCGTTACATTGTTTCCGTCATCACGACTGTCCCATTGGGTCGTGACAGTAAAAATAGAACCTGAAACGCTAATCGCTCCATCTCCATTTGGCAGGCGGGCAGCAAGCGCTGTTTTCCATTGATTCAAATCATATTTGGCCATATCACCAGGGGAACAATCCGCTGATTCACAGTTAGCACCTGTGGGGATACCCGTACCAGCGGCCGTGACATAACTGGTGGTAGTGCTCGCCTGTTCTCGATTAGCCCGCATGCGATCAAGAACATCATAGGCAAGCGTAGTGGCATGAGTTCTCAGAAAAGCGCCCTGATTAAATTTCAACGCCTGGGTTTGCAGTGCCGCCAAGCCTAACAGTCCAATCGACAGGACCAACAATGCAATGAGCACTTCAATTAACCCCACACCACGCTGCCGCTTACGGTCTGATTTTATTTGTTTCTGTTTTGTCACATTTATGGACATGAGGCTGCACTCGCTATCAACCGGGCTCGACCAGTAGTATTAATTTCAATTGACCGGGATTTCGTCGTCACAGCATCGGCCGTACACACACGGAAAGTACCAGCAACACCTTCACCACTACTGCCTGTACTCATCCCTGTTCTTGTATAAGCAATCCAGTCACTGAAATTGCCGCTCACCCGGAGTGTGTAGCCAGTCGGCAGTGCACTGAAAACACGAATCAGGTCATCGCCACCATTTACACTGCCGTTACCATTAACATCTTCAAAAACAATCCAGCCTTGCTCCCAGTTTCCGGAAGTTGTGCAGCTTGTTCCATTAGCGCTTTTACAAGCAGTCACCTGTAACGCTCGCTGAATTGCTTCACTTCTGGCAGTTGCCAAGCTGGTCGTAAATGCATTGACCTGAGTCACCAGCCGATTGTTATCAATCATTTCTTTAAAGCTAGGAATAGCCACCATCAAAATAATAGCGGCCACCGCAATGGTGACCATCAACTCAATTAGGGTAAAACCAGCTTCTTCTAGGGCTCTATTAGTCATAATGTGTTTTTAGCAGCAAATAGTGGAGCTGTCCCATAAAACAAGACAACCGGTCAACTCCAAAGGATAAGTGGTTCGCAGGTCAGCTCATAGTATAGATGGGAATTGATAGCTTGTTTTTATTTCGCGGAGTGTTTTTCAAACTCATTTATTGCAACCGTGTATAAAAAATATAAAGTAGCAAGAACAAACAGCACACGACGGCTGCTCGCACCAACTCAATCAACATTGTAATAACAGAATACTCTGATGGATCTCACCCTCATACAACCCTTCCTTGATTGGCTCGCTGAGCATCAGCAATGGGTTGCTGTGTCTATCGCGGCTATCGCTTTTCTGGAGTCATTGGCTATTGCGGGCATTGTCATCCCAGGCGTTCTGCTTTTGTTCGGCGCCTGCGCAGTGGCGGGCAGCGGCACATTAGGCGTTGGGACCGCACTCGGTAGCGCTTTGATTGGCGCCATTTTGGGTGACTGCGTGAGCTTCTTTCTGGGTAAAACGTTAAAAGACCACATCCGCGATCTTTGGCCCTTTAGAAATTATCCGCAATGGCTGGATAACGGTGAGAAGTTTTTCAATCGTCATGGCGGAAAAAGCATCGTAATCGGCCGATTTGTTGGCCCTATTCGCCCGGTACTGCCACTGGTGGCAGGCATGCTGGACATGTCGTCAATTCGCTTTGTCAGTATCAATTTCATTTCTGCGCTGGGCTGGGCGCCACTCTATGTATTACCCGGCTACCTATTTGGCGCCTCGCTTCAGCAGGACATTAATTTACCCGAAGGCATCGGCAATCTCGGCTGGCTGCTACTGGGCATTTGTGCGGCGTTATTTCTGTTTGTACGCCTTTCGCACTGGCATTTACACCCGGATTCACGCCTCTCTCTCGCCCTGCATAACTGGATCGACAGACAACATAATGTGCGTATTTTTTGGCACTGGTTGGCTGAACATCGGGGCGAACGCCCAGCCTTCCCTATTTTATCCGCGTCACTGTTAATCTTCAGCCTGA
>Ga0105355_10005993_pt1 | contig 10157 bp, 7 predicted proteins | sample GOMGulsemesocosm_2_FD_83508 | JGI IMG/M metagenome (GOLD analysis project Ga0105355, IMG submission 83508) | Methane-oxidizing microbial communities from mesocosms in the Gulf of Mexico - GOM9C Gulf of Mexico | ecosystem: Environmental > Aquatic > Marine > Cold seeps | place: Gulf of Mexico...
GCATAATGCCAAGCTTGCTCGATGTCATCTTCATCACGAATAATACTTTGACCTTTTCCTGATGAACTCATGACTGGTTTTATCACACATGGGATACCGATTTCTGCAACAGCGGCTTGATATTCCGTTTTATTATCAGTGAAAATGTAAGGTGAGGTCGGTAAATTAAGGGTTTCTGCGGCAAGCAGACGAATACCTTCACGATCCATTGTTAGCTTAGTGGCTCGCGCTGTAGGAATGATATTGACCCCTTCTTGCTCTAATTCAAGCAGGGTATCTGTCGCGATAGCTTCGATTTCTGGAATAACATAATGCGGTTGTTCAAGTTCAATCACACGTCTTAGGGCATCACCATCAAGCATATCGATGGTGTGACTACGATGGGCAACTTGCATTGCTGGTGCATTGTCATAACGATCAACGGCAATGACTTCTACCCCTAAACGTTGAAACTCAATCGTTACTTCTTTGCCAAGCTCTCCTGAGCCTAATAGTAATACACGTGTTGCACTTTTGCTGTTGGCGGTACCTAACATAACAGTTCCCTATTAATTGATTATAAATTTGGTGGTCAAACAAATGATAATTCACTAACTTGTTGTATTTTAAGTACTATAGTTTTATTAACTACGTTATTAAGCAGTATAATATAGCTGTTTTATTAGAAATGGAAGTTTTAAGTGATAAGTAGGTTGTAATATCTAAAAGATGATATTTTGTTTCTAGGTTTTAATTTGACTGATAGCAAAAATAGAACCGTATAAACAGGCCATTAAAATGAAAGCAATAATACAGCGTCGGCGGTTAGTTAGGCCAGTTGTAGTCAGTAGGCTAGGGCGGAATAAAAAATTGATAGGATTAAATAAGGTTTGATAACAAAACAATGAGATACCTTCTTTTCTACCATGCGTGATGAGTTGGTAGAAGTAATAAAAAAAACGTGCAATTAAAAACGGAAATGAAATATAAATAACAGCAATAAATGCGAGTTCTATACCCTGTATTTGAACCTCAAGATTGAATATATTACGCCAATCCTTGGTAATAATAAGCATAGATAAGGCGGTGATAAGTAAGGAGGCACAAATAAAGAGAAGGCAATAACGGAACAATCTAGACCATTTAAGGGTGATATGTCGCATGTAAACCTCTTCGTTATTATTTGAATATTGATAGGTTATTCTGCTTTAGATCATCCTTGAGTTAAATTTAATACCTATTTATGATTAAGAACAACGAATCATCATTCTTTATTAAGCATAATGGCTATACATCATAACTACTTATTTTTAAAAGGCTTTATTATGACTACCTTGATTGAACGTTTTTTACGTTATGTAAGTTTTGATACCCAATCCGATTATACGCTTGATACATGTCCAAGTACGCATGGCCAAACAGTTTTTGCTGCGCAATTAAAACAAGAACTTGTGGCACTAAAACTAAAGAACGTAAAATTAGATAACAATGGTTATTTAACGGCAACGCTACCCAGTAATATTAGCACAACAGTACCAACTGTCGGGTTTATTGCACACATGGATACAGCACCTGATGCATCTGGCAAGGGGGTAAAAGCGCAAATAGTGAAGCATTATCAAGGCGGTGATATCAGTTTAGGGCATGGTGAAGTATTATCACCTTTGATGTACCCTGAGCTGAACAAATTACATGGCGATACGCTAATAACGACCGATGGAACAACCTTATTAGGTGCTGATAACAAAGCTGGGATTGCTGAAATTATAACAGCGGTAGCGTATCTTCAAGCTAATCCTGAAATCAAACATGGTGATATTAGTATCGGGTTTACACCTGATGAAGAAATTGGTCGTGGTGCGAACTTGTTTGATGTTAAAGATTTTGGTGCCGAGTGGGCTTACACCATTGATGGTGGTCCTGTTGGTGAACTAGAGTTCGAAAATTTTAATGCGAGCGCTGCTGAAGTTGTTTGTCATGGGGTCAATGTTCACCCTGGTTCAGCGAAAGATAAGATGGTTAATAGCATGAGTCTTGCAGCTAAATTTCAAACCATGATGCCTGCAGATGAAACACCGGAATGCACTGAAGGGTATGAAGGTTTTTATCATTTGAATTCAATGCAAACCAGTGTGGCAAAAACCACATTGCACTATATCATTCGCGATTTTGATACGATGGGATTAGCGCATCGAAAAGCATTTATACAACAAAAAGTGTCAGAATTAAATGAAGAACTTGGTTGTGAACGGATAGAACTGAAAATAAGTGATAGCTATAATAATATGCGTGAGATGGTAGAGCCACATGCGCACATTATTGAACTTGCGAAACAAGCGATGATTGATGTTGATGTTCAACCTGACATTAAACCAATTCGCGGTGGAACAGACGGCGCTAGATTGTCATTTATGGGTCTACCGTGTCCTAATATCTTTACTGGCGGTTATAATTTTCATGGTATCCATGAGTTTATTACTGTGGAAGGGATGGAAAAGTCAGTTCGAGTTATTGTTCGGTTGGCGGAACTAACTGCGAAAAAGTACGTGTAAATTGAATAGGTAATATTAATTAATGGCTTATATGTTGTCAATTGCATATAGGTCACTACTGTATTTGATATAGCTTGTTAAGCGTAATTCGGCCTCACACCAATACAGCCTTTAGGCATATCAAGCTCATCTTGTAAAAATGAAATACAGTGATGCAATTTAAAATTTACTGCTTCATCATGCAGTAAAGCCGCTTCATCTTGGAATTGGAGTTCAAATACTAAGTACCAAAAAACCTTTTCTTTTGGACTTGATATTCTGTTGTCTACGATATTTAAACGTTGCCAATCTTGTAATATTTCCCAAATATAATCACATAGTACGGTGTAACTCAGCTTCTTGTTCATGAATTGCTGAGTATGCCGGATTAATAGTTCTGATTTTAATGTGACAAAGTTACCTTCAAGCATGAGTCGCTCTCCAATTACAAATCACTAAAATAGTAATCCGTAGATTGCATACAGTTTGGCATTCTGATTAGCTCAAACTAATGTAAGCATAAGTGATGATCTTTGATTTGTATATTTATTGGATATAGGTGCTTATGTAGCAGGTCTTTGGCTGGTTAATTGACAATGGAAAATGTTTAAAATTTAGCTAAACTTTCGCTATGGGGTTGTGAATCTATAACAGTAGGAAATGGCTATGGTCAGATATAATTCTGTGTTAATTACTGCGCTACTTATTTGTTTATTTATTTTTAGTACAATCTTTAGTTTGGGTGTTAAAGCGGCAAAAGATGTTGGGCATGAACATTCTGATATTTCACTCTACGATAGACTCGGAGGACTGGTGCCGATGACGGTTGTTGTGAATGATTTTGTCGATAGGGTCATCACCGATGTCGAGTTAAATAAAAACCCAGCAATTAACGCTTCAAGAACAAGGGTACCTAAGGCTTATTTAAAGTTTCAAGTGACGACTATGATGTGCCAAGTAACAAAAGGTCCCTGTGTTTATAAAGGGCGAGAAATGAAAGAGGCGCATAAGAACTTACGCATAACGGAAAAAGAATGGTATCGGATGATCGTTTTGTTTAAAGAGGTATTAGCGAAGCACAAAGTATCAGCGATGGAAACTCATGACTTACTTGCTATTGTTGAATCTACGAAAGCGGATATTGTATCTGCAAAGTAGTACTCTATCGATAAAGCAATATTCTATCTGCAAAAAATAATAGGCTTCACTGGTGTGATAACGCTGCCAATGAAGCCTGTTTTTATATCATGGTATTCCGAGTCACTTTATTTAACGACAAGCGTCAATGTTGTTTGTGTGCTTGCTGACGGCACATTACTTTGATGACTTAATACAAAGATACGGCCTGCATCAACTTTACTGACATCTCGTAAGTGAGTTTTAATCGCGTTAGCTCGCGATTTAGCTAATTTTCTTAGCGTTTTATCTGTGATAGTTTGCTGCTTACTTGTCTCTGTATATAAACTTTGAAGCCAAACTTGCTCAAGTGCCGAATTATTGAGTGATGACTGCTGAGCTGAAATCGCATTGCGTAGTGCATCCGCTTTGCCTTGGGTTTCTTGCTCATATAACGCGATAAGCGCATCTTTCATATCACTTGATACTGGTAGATTCGTTGCGTTAGTTATTTCCGAAATTTTGGTATTTGTTAACTGACTTAGTTTTGTATTTACTACTCGATTTTGAAGCGTCTGCTTGTCCACATTCACATCATAACTGCCTTTTATGTTCAATTTGATGTCTGGACGCTGTGCTAATGCTTCCGCTAATGTATCTAGCTTAGTTTGTTCTGCTTTGGCAAGTATTGCCGAGCCATTAGCAAAACTTACTTTATCTAAATCGTCGGTTGTATCAACAAGACTTGCCAATAACGTAAATGGTGAGGTAACCGCTTTAAGGATAATGTTGCTTAATGATTTTAGTACAATTTCACCAACATTAAAATTTGGGTCGTTAATATCACCAGACACATTTACACCTAAATCAATCGCACCACTACTGTCTTTTAGTAGTGGTATAGCGAGGGTAATTGGAAGAAAACTCCCTGCGTCACTGTCTTTGGTATCGTTCATATCCAGTTGGTCAATAAAGATATGGTTACTGCCCTCTAAATGATTTTTATCTAGTTTGTATTTTAGGGCTAGAGATAACTGACCTTCATCAATATCTAAACCGGCATATGTGCCAGAGTAGGGGGTCATTGATGGTAACTCGAAGTTATCAAACACGAATTCAACATCAACAAAAGGCTCTGGGATTAATGGGTTAACCACACCTTTTAAGGTCATGGGTGCGTATTTATTGACGATAGCTTGTATATCTATTTCTGCATTTTTGGTTGTTGTCGACGATAGTTTACCAACATGGCCTTCTATATTTTCGATGACAGCTTCAAAACTAGGTTTAAGCACGTTATCGGTATAGTCAACTTTACCTGCGACTAGAGTGAACTTGTTTAATTCAATCAGCATTGCGTCTGTTGCTGTTACCGTTGTAGTTGCTGATTTTGTTTTTGCAGGTGTTACTTCGGTATTTTTATCCGCCGGTTTCTGCTCTATCACTAAGTGAGATAGGTTCGAGCTTTTGTCTGCAGCCACGATAACTTGCGCATAAGGTTGGATTAATTGGATATGATCGATGAGTAAGCTATTTGCTTGTTGATCGAGGGCAATACTGTTGATGGTAAAATCTTGCCATTTAAGTAGAGATTTATTCAGTTTCTTGTCATTAATAGCTAGTTTTTCAACTTGAACTTCACCGTTGAAACGTGCGGTTCCTTTGCTATTAGCATAAAGGTTTCCTTTGGTGGTGAAATTGCCACTTTTCATGATGATATTTAGGTAAGGAGTGATATAAGGCTGAAATTGCGTCAAATCCAGTTTATCTAAACTGATGCGAGCTGCAATTGATTGCTGTTTAATATCTACGCTGCCTTGTGAAGAAAAATGGCCGTTATCATTAATACTTAGCGCAAGCTCATAGTCGATAGGCGCATTATAGCTACTCGATATTGCTTTGGTGCTGAAGTTGAGTGGTGAGATACGCCATTTTGTTGCGTTAGTTAACCACGATTCGACGATGTTGATATCATAATTGGTTAAATTAAATTCCCCAAGGTTAACTACCCACTCACGTGCGTCTGATCGGGCTTCAATAGCTGCGACTTGTTCGACGACTGTTTCCACCTCTATTTCAGATACGGTCTCGATCACATCGATTACCGAATCTACAACTGAATCTTTTTCTGGTTGGGCTCTTTCAGTTACGGTTGGAACGGTAATGTCGCTAGGTGATTGCTTGTCAGTGATTGATTTTGGTATTAATAACGTGGCTAAATCGACCTCGCCTTTATGAATGCTGGCATGGAGTTGCAATCCGTCAGTACTGATATTATCTATACCCACTTGTTGCTGTTGTAAATCTAGTGCTATGCCTGCAGCTGTTAACAAAGGCAAGTTGATAAGTTCGTTACCTGCTGAGGTAAATGTCAGTGAACGTAACGAAAATTCACCTGAGTCAGTTATAAATTGTGGTGTTGTTGTACTTTCAGTAGGGTTTGTATCGCTAATGAAGCGGTAATTAGTGGCTAAGTTAATAATACCGGATTCTAATTTCGCCCTGATTTCGTTCTCAATAAATGGCCAAAATGTCACTAACTTAATGTGTTTAAGTGCCAGATTACCTTGTGCTTCCAATGGTGTTAACTGGAATCGACCTGTTGTTGTGACTGCACTATTGTCAGTGCCTTCAATGCTCAAATCATAACTGTTGTAAATTGGGAATTGCGCGTTACTGCGTTTTTCGCTATTCAACATTGCCAAACTATTGAACTTGGTGAGCACAATATTGATTGCTGGGTAGTCGAGTTCAGCACCTGTGGGGTGATCTTTAAAATTAAACGCGGTGTTAGTGATGCTGATATTAGCGATTTGAATATGTGGTAGCTCACTGCTCTCATTTGTGTCTTCGTTAACCGGCTCTGGTGTTTCTGATGACGCGGTTTGTGTTGCTATGTGCGCAGGAATATCAGAGAAGTTAAATTGACTCTCATCTAACTTTTCAATATGAGCAAAAGCTTGGTCAATTTCGATAGTCTCAATATTGATACTGCCATTGAATAAACTCTTCCATAAGTTAATCTGTAATGTGAGTCGACCTATGCCTGTAAAATCTTGCTGTTCTTGGGTTTGAATTTCAAAATCTTTGATTTCAAACTTAAGGGTGAAAGGATTAATGTTTACATCTTGCAGTTGCACTGGGCGGCCAAGTAATGCACTGATTTTTTCTGGTGCGATACTTTTTACTAGATAGGGAGCAAGCAAACCTAACAATAAGGCATACACTAAATAGGCAACCAGCGCATAACTTAATAAACGTTGATAACGTGGCGCCCGTGAAAATTTGTGTCGGAAATTTGAAAGTTTAGCTGCCATTAGAGATGTAAATCCTTTTTAAATACAATCAATAAACTTTATTATAGGATATCAATGGCAAGCATAACAGCTATTATTCTAACCATTGCTGATGTAACTGGTCACTATCACCCAAATAGTCTAATAGCCATTCAACAGCAGGGCTCATACGTTTGGTATTCCAAGCAAGGCAGCAATCACTCACTGGTAAGGTAGTGATAACTTCTTTCTCTATTAACTCACCTGTGAGTAATAGTTTATTTGCCATGTGTGCAGGCATGACAGCAATACCTAAACCGCCTTTGAGTAATTGTGTCGCACTGTGCCAGTTTGGTACAACTAGACGGCGTTGGTTTTCGAGTAACCACGTTGTGCGTTTAGGTAACTTACGAGCTGTGTCTTCTAAACAGATCACGGGGTATTTTGCTAGTTCTTCGTTACTAATTGCTTGTTTAGCCTCTGCGAGTGGGTGATTAGGACTGATCACAAATGTCCACTTCAATTCACCCATACTGCGGTAATCAAAGCCGCCGCTAACAGGGATTGTTGCCGTCGCCCCAATCGCGATATCGGCACGTGAATCAACTAATGCGTCCCAAACACCGTTGTATACTTCCATTGTTAATAGTAGTTCAACATCAGGGAAGGCTGTATAAAAATCGCCAACCATGGTATTGATTCGACCTTCGTGCACAACGTTATCTAAAGCGAGCGAAACACTTTGGTTCCAACCATTAGCAACACGTTGGGTTTGAAACTTCATGTGTGCCATTTGCTTGAGCAATTTACGTGATTCAATCACAAAGTACTCGCCTGCTGGCGTTAGTTTCACCTTGCGATGCAGACGAATAAATAAATTAACGGCTAACCGTTCTTCAATATTTCGTACCGTATAGCTAATCGCACTGGGTACTTTACATAATTCATCTGCCGCTGCGGTGAAACTTCCGCGTCTGGCAACCGCGTCGATAACTTGTAGATCTTGTTGAGAAAACATACACATCAAATTTTTTGAAAGCAATGGTGAAATATTAGCGTTTCTCAAACCGAATCGCCAGTATTAAACTAGCAACATCATCATTAGTCTATGTAGTTTAAGTAATGAACAATATTGAAAATAACACGAAAAATAAAATCCCAATGCGCACGATGATCTGGTTTTCTGGATTAAGTATGTTAGGTTTTCTCGCAACAGATATGTATTTACCTGCATTCGAAAATATTCGTCATGAATTTGGTACATCTCAGACATTAATTAGCTTGTCGCTTAGTATTTTTTTATTGGGTATGGCGCTTGGTCAATTAGTTTATGGTCCGTTATCTGATCGTGTTGGCCGTAAAAAAATGCTGTTTGTGGGCATGACTATCTTTGTTATATCAACCGCTGTAATCTCAGTATCTAACAGCATTGAACTGTTTTTATTAGCAAGGTTCGGCCAAGCATTAGGCGCGTGCTGTGGCACTGTTATTTGGCAGGCTATTGTGATCGACCGTTATCAAGGTAAAGCGTCAGAGCGTGTTTTTGCGACTATCATGCCGTTGGTTGCTCTGTCTCCGGCATTAGCACCTTTACTCGGTGCAGGTTTGGAAGCGTTCTTTGGTTGGCGCAGTATTTTTGCCGTACTGGTAGTGATTGGTTTAGCGTTAGCATTTACAACAAGTCGCGAACAAGAAAGTGCACCATTAGGTAAAAAACAAGAAAAACTGTCATCTCAATTGGCGCGTGATTATAAACAGATTGTACAATCAAAAATATTCATGGGTAATATGTTGATATTTGCGGCGTGCTCCGCTGCATTCTTCGCCTATTTGACCGGTTCACCATTCATTATGACTACTATGGGTTATTCGGGTGCGGACATTGGCCTGAGTTACCTACCTCAAACAGTGGCTTTTCTTGTTGGTGGTTATGGCTGTCGTAGCCTGTTAACACGCTTTAGTGCGAAGCAATTATTACCTTGGCTGATTACCTTATTTATCACAACGGTTGTCATTATGTTTGTGATTACGTTTGTTACATCACCAACGACTATTTGGCCTATTTTGATCCCATTCTGTTTCTTAGCGGTTGCGAATGGTGCGATTTATCCATTGGTGATTAATGCTGCATTAGCAGATTTTAAAAACTGTAGTGCAACGGCTGCGGGATTACTTAATTTCTTACAGACAATGTTTTGTTTCTTAGCAAGCAGTGTTGTATCGGCATTCTCTGAGCACGGCCTTTATACAGTGACAGCTGTGATGTTGTTCCAAGGTTTAGTTATTGTGGTCGGTTATGTATTAGCGAAACATAAAACAGCGAATACAACTGTAACGGAGGCGGTTGTCGCTTAGTGATAACCGCTTAGTTATATGTGGGCTCGGCATCAGTAACAATTTAAAGATAAAAAAACGGGAAAGACAGTCGCTGTCTTTCCCGTTTTTATTTGTAATATTGCTTTAAAGCGTATGCTAGTGCTAGTGCTAGTGCTAGTTTACTCGAGTAGTACTCGAGATAGCTTAGTGGCTTAATTCACCACGAATATTTTGTTGCATAAGCACTTTGATTTCTTCGCTTGGTAGCTTTTTACTGATCAGATAATGCAACTTAGTTAATGCCGCTTCTGTTGTCATATCATAACCTGAGATAACACCAACTTGTGCAAGTGCATCGCCTGTCGCATAACCGCCCATGTTAACTTTACCTTTAATACACTGGGTCAGGTTAACCACAACGATACCACGCTTGTTAGCGGCTTCAAGTGCATTCAATAATTCTGCACTTTGCGGTGCATTACCTACGCCATAACTTAGTAAGATTAACGCTTTAACTGGTTGTAATAGAATGTTGAAGATAACTTCTGTTGAAATACCAGGGTAAAGAGTCACGATCGCAATAGGCTGTGGTGTAATGTTACTGACGGTAAGTGTTTTTTCAGTAATAGGTTTTACATCACCCAGCATTACTTCAATGTTAATACCAACTTTCAATAGTGTTTCGCAGTTTGGTGTTGCAAACGCGCTAAAGCCATCGGCATGTACTTTTGTTGTTCTGTTACCACGTAATAATTGGTTATTAAAGAATAAACAAACTTCATGAACCGGGTAGTTTGCTGCAAGATAAAGCGAGTTGAGTAAGTTGCTTTGACCATCAGAACGGATCTCAGCCAGTGGGATCTGTGAACCAGTAACGATCACGGGTTTGCCAAGGTCTTCTAACATAAATGATAATGCTGATGCCGTGTACGCCATGGTA
>Ga0105355_10005994_pt1 | contig 10155 bp, 7 predicted proteins | sample GOMGulsemesocosm_2_FD_83508 | JGI IMG/M metagenome (GOLD analysis project Ga0105355, IMG submission 83508) | Methane-oxidizing microbial communities from mesocosms in the Gulf of Mexico - GOM9C Gulf of Mexico | ecosystem: Environmental > Aquatic > Marine > Cold seeps | place: Gulf of Mexico...
CGGTGGAAGCTGCATTGAGCGAAAAATTTTGCATGCATGGGGTGCTGGCCACCACTATGTTTTGCGGCCCTATTGTTATCGTCAACGGACCCGTTACCCGGGCCATCGATATGAACTGGAGCAATAATGCCCTGGGCCAGGGTAATCGCGCCAACGCCACCATTGGCCGGGCGCTGCAGCTGATAATCCGTAATGTAGGCGGCGGCAAGCCAGGCGAAATCGACCGCGCCGCCTTGGGTAGTCCCGGTAAGTACACCTTTTGTTTTGCCGAAGACGAAACCGATAGCTTTTGGACACCCTTGGCGCAGGAGCGCGGGGCCGCAGTGGGCAGCTCCGCAGTCACCGTATTTGCCGGTGAAGGAGTGCAAGGTGTTGTCGACCAGAAGGCCCGCAGCCCCGAGGCGCTGACCGCCTCTTTTGCCGCCTCGCTGCTGGCGGTCAGTAATATAAAGTCGGCCATGGGCGGCGACGCGATACTGGTAGTGTGTCCAGAACACGTCAACGTATACCGTGATGCAGGCTGGGACAAGGCGCGGTTACACAGCGAATTGGCCAATCGCCTTGTGCGGGACGGCGAGCAACTGGTCGCCGGCGCCCAGGGCATTGATGAGGGGCTGCCCGCTTGGGTTGCCGGTAAACAGATACCGAAGTTTAAACCTGGCGGACTGATGATTGTTCGCGCCGGTGGCGACGCCGGTAAATTCTCAGCTATTCTAAGTGGCTGGGGCGCCAGTGGCGACGTCGGTTCGACACCTGTTACATTGGAACTCAGCGAATAAACAACAATACGATAGGAGTGCAAAACTATGACAACTGAACGGGTCTTAATGGACCCCACCGCAGAATTAAACACCAGTGCCCGGGAGCGAACACCGCGACCGGCGCAACTGGATGGTCTGCGCGTTGGGATCCTAGATATCTCCAAACCCCGGGGCGATTTGTTTATGTCGCACTTAGCCAAACGTCTGCGCGAACGCGGCATGGAAGCAGTGGAATTTGTCAAACCGACATTTACCCGGGTCGCCCCCCCTGCCCTATTAGCGCAGATGGTGGGTAATGTTGATGTGGTAATAGAAGGCCTGGCCGACTGAGGTTCTTGCACGTCGTGTTGTATACATGACCTGACAACCTTAGACAGCCGCGGCATTCCCGGTGTGGGTATTGCCTCTTCGGTATTTGTCGAAGCTGCTGCTATTCAATCGAAATCACTGGGTTTTCACCCGGAGATGATTTATGTCGAGCACCCGATTCAGGATCGCAGTGATGAAGAGCTGTGCGCCCTGGCCGACCGGGCCATCGACAGTATACTGGAATGCCTGGTAGCGTAATGTATGTTGCGCGGTAAACATTGATTGAGAAGTGTTGTTAGATAAGTGTTACTTGATAAGCGCGGTTTGCAATCCGCGTTTTGATAGCCCTACTTTGACATTAATGCGATGAACGTAAGCGGTCGCAAAACACCGGCAAAAAAACGCCTCGCAAGAGGCGCTCTAAAAGAGGCTGTGGTGAAAATGAGCGAATTTTCCTATCCCGCCGATAAAAACGGTCCGTCGACACACAGCCGGCGACCATCGGGAGCACTGCAGGCCCCGCAGATACCGACACCACACTTGGTAAGATAATCGATGGCACTGTGGATTTGATCGTCCCGGCAAAATTCTCGCTGCACCGCAATAGCGGAGTGTACCATCGGTTCTGGACCGCAGTTATAAAAATACAGCGTGTCGCGCTCAGCCGCCGACATGGCCTGTAAGCGCTGGCGCAGCAGTTCAGTAACCACACCTTGATAGCCGCGACTGCCGTCGTCGGTGGCGATATGCAGCTGGCTAATAGCCTCGCACTGGTCGACAAAATAGAGTCGATCGGCACTGCGAGCACCCACAAAAATCTCGGCAGCCTCGCCCTCCGATTCGCCGTAACCAAAATCTCTAGCAATTTGATAAACCGCCGCCAGCCCGGTACCGCCGCTGACAGCCATAATTTTAGCCCCTTCCGGCGGTTGCACTGGGGTGCCATGGGGGCCACGTACATAGGCGCGAGTACCGACTTCCAGACCGATTAAGGCCTCGGTAAATATACCTAAATTAATAACCACCAGGGCAAAGGGGTCATCGGTTAAGGCTGAGAACGGCTTTTCACCCAGACCTGGAATCCACAGATAGATAAATTCCCCGGCCTGAACTCCGACCTTGCGGTCGAAGGTCAAGATCGAAATATCGGCACTGACCTGCTCGTTTTTCACCAACGTAACCGGGCTAAAACGCATATCGATATCGTAGCGAACAAGGGTTTCGGCGCGGTTGCTATCAAACAGTAAGTCGTTGTTGAGGGCGCGAAAGTAGTCGGCGATCTGCACAGTATTCATACCCACAAGAGCCGAGCCAACACCAATAATAGTGGCGCCTGCGGCCTGAAAGGCACGCACATTGTCGGCACTGCTAATGCCACCACAGCCGATAATCGGGCAATCGACCGCAGCCGCCATCTCGCCAACACACTTTAGCGCCAACGGTAATACGCCCTTGCCAGACAGCCCACCGAGACCGTTGCTTAGTACCGGCTCACCGTGGCTGACATGGCTACCGGGACCCACTGTATTGATAGCGCACAGCGCATCGGCACCACCAGCCTCCGCCGCTGCTGCAATCTCGCCGATGTTGGGCACATTGGGGGTCAGTTTCGCCACTACGGGCACCGTAACCGCCGCCTTAACCGCTGCCACAATTTCTTTAACCAGGGCGGGGTCCTGGCCCATGGCCATGCCCAATCCCTTGGCGTGAGGACAGGACAAATTGAGTTCCAGTCCGTCGGCATGGGGCGCCATGATCTTGGCGACGTCTACGTATTCTTGCACACTGCCACCAAAAATGGAGACCAGTAAAAAACGGTCCTCGGGAATAACCAGCTTGGACATAAGCTCGGCCGAAGCCTCAGCGCCAGGATTGGTAAGCCCCACAGCATTGACAAAACAGCCTGGGCCGTACTGGCTTAATACCGGCTCCCTGTAGCCGGCCCGTGGCGCGGGGCCAATGCTTTTGGTGGTCAATACGCCCACCTCGGGCATACTGTCAAACACCGCTTGAATAATCGGTGCAGTACACGTCACGATACCAGAGGGAATAGTAAAGGGGCCGGATAGGGTCTTGCCGAGAAATTGCGTCTTCAAAGCGGGTACAAACTCCAGGGGAATGATTAGGAGTAGGTATTTTACAGAGAAATAGACAATAACGCACTAGTGACGCTACCCCCGTGGCAATAGCCACTTCGAGGGCGCGCGGAGTCGTGCAACCGTTGCATTATTGACTAAGGCTATATTTAGCAACAAGCTAACAGCGGGCAAAAGCCTCGCGCAATTTGGCCGCAGAGTAATTCAATGCCTCCACCGCTACCGGTATGGCGCGACCCATGGTTAAAAAGCCGTGCACGGTGGAGGAAAAGTGCTTGAAGTCTACTGTCACCCCCGCCGCCTCCATATTGCGACCATACAGTTGACCATCGTCCTGCAGCGGGTCATATCCAGCGGTTAGCAGCAGCGCTGGCGGAAGATTGCCACAGTCCGTGGCGCGCACAATAGCGTACTGAGGCTCGGCGGAAATGTCCCGGCCATTGCCGTAGTGCATTTCAAACCAATCCATGGTCTTCTTTTCTAAATTAAAGCCTTCGGCGAACTCCACCATGGAGTTGGCGCTCGGCCCTGGCATCTGGCCTACACCGGGATACCACAGCATTTGATAACAGAGTTTTACTGTGCCGGCGTCGCGCATATGGCGAGCTACAACCGCCGCCAAGTTACCACCTGCACTGTCACCCCCGACCGCAATTTTGCTGGTATCAGCGCCGATTTCAAGTCCGTGCTCACCGGCCCAGCTAGCAGCCGCGACGGCGTCAATAACCGCAGCTGGGAACGGGTGTTCCGGTGCCAGTCGGTAATCTACCGCCATAACAATAATACCGGCGTCACCACACAGGTGACGACAGGCGGCGTCGTGGGTATCCAAATCACCGATCACCCAGCCGCCGCCATGGTAAAAAAGCAACAGCGGCAGCGGACCAGTCTGGGCCGTCTTGGGACGATAAATACGTACCTCAATATCACCGGCCGGACCTGGAATGCTGCGCTGCTCAGTGCTTTCGATTTCGACATCGGTACCGTCCATCATTTCCGAGGCGCCCCGATACATTTCGCGAAACTCCGTTGGTGTTATGTCGGCCAGTGCCTTGCCCTCTTGGCTGGCCATCATATCGACAATTGCTCGGGTTTCGGGATCCATATTGCTAAGGTCTGCCATGTTATCGCTGCTCCTGTAGTGATAGCTGTTATTACGTGTTATTAATGACGTGCTATTAATTATTAGTTGATTGCCACTGAGAATAGGCCAACGTTTATTGCCGTGCCGTTCACGCTATTGGCTCCTTCGGGCATCGTCTCTAGTATGCGTCAACATCTGCCACTGCGACAACCACTAATCGCCTCATGATTTTCTCACTTCCGTCATCGCCCTTTGACGCTGCGGCACCGGTTTACCTGATCGCATTTTATGATTATTATCGATCGTTACAATACGGCTCACTGTTAACGGGGATTAAATGAACATCAGTAAACTAGGTGCCAGTCTAGGTGCCGAAATACAGGGTTTGGATCTGCGCCAGCCACTGTCTAGCGAACAGATTGATAAGGTTAAAAATGCATTGTTAGAGCATTTATTACTGGTTATTCCGGGCCAACAATTACAGCCCCAGCAATACATAGACTTCGCCGCGCATTTTGGCACCTTGACGGAACACCCGGTGTTTCCCCATATCGATAACCACCCCGCTATTATTGCGATTGAAAATCACGGCAAACAATTCGCCGTCAACGAGCACTGGCACTCCGATGTCATGTTTAGCCAGCAGCCCCCGGGGGAGACAGTGTTATACGGCGTGGACATTCCAGCCATTGGCGGTGACACGCAATTTTCCAATCAATATCTCGCCTACCAGGCCCTCTCCAGCGGCATGAAAAATATGTTAGGTGAATTGCGCGCCCACCACGGTGGTGCCAGCGCTGCCAAACTAGCAGGCAAGCATGCCGCTCAGGCCCCCAGTTCAGTGCACCCAGTGGTACGAACCCACCCCAAAACCGGTCGCAAAGCGTTGTATGTCTGCCGCGCGTTTACCGAGCGTTTTGAACATATGACCGTGGATGAGTCGCGGCCGCTATTGCAGTGGCTTTTTCAACACAGTGCCCGCTATGATTTCACTGTACGCCACCGCTGGCGGCCCGGTGATGTGGTGATCTGGGACAACCGCTGTACCCTGCACTACGCCATTCACGATCATGGCGATGCAGCAAGGTTATTGCACCGCTGTACAGTGGCGGGCGAAACCCCTAGCTGAATTGGCGGGCACAACGGTTAAATAACTCGCGGGCAAATAACACACGTTTTATTGACCGTTGTTAATATCAATGCAAGCAAGCATATAAAAAGAACAACCGGTCAGCGACGACAAGACACTCTATCTTAGCGGCGAACCCTTTGTTAAGTGCCCTTATCTGGAAAATTGCTTGCACCGCCGCTACCTTTCCATCGCGGCGGGTAAAGCCATTGGAAAAATTCCAGCCATCGCTCTACTCTGAATTACTAGCGCTGACTAATGCCAGCTGTTACTAGTTATGACCAACCACCGCCTCGGCTTCGCCGTCAAAAAATACCAACACCGCACGCTGGCCATAGACCACCCGGTTGAGCAACAACGCCAGCGCTATGCAGGCAAACAGTGTGATCGCCATCAGGTGGATATAGTGAATAGGAGTCCACACAAAAGTAAACACCGCGTACAGGGCGATACCAAATACCACCGTGGCGATAACCGCCCTAGCGTCGACATTTCTGAATAGCAGACCAACAATAAATGCCGATAAAATAGGCATACTAAGCAGGCCATTCAATTGCTGAACCAGGTTAATAATGCTGTCGGCACCGTTGTAAACCGGAACCAATAACACGGCTAAAACAGCAAAGGTCACCGAGATAATGGTATTCAACTTGTGCACGTTGGTGTTTTCGTTCAGATATTTTTCATGTAAGTCACAAACGTATAAAGCCGCCGAGGAATTCAGTACGCTGTTAAAGCTGGTGAGCACCGCCGCCGCCATCATCGCTGCAAACACACCGGACAACCAGCCCGGTAGCAGCTCGCCGGTTAGTCGTCCATAGGTGGCGTCACCCAGGTCACCATAGAGTTTGTAGGCGCAAATTCCCGGTACCACAATAATCAGCGGCACGATTACAAGGCGTATGGCGGCGGCCATAAACACCCCTTTTTGGGCTTCTCGTACTGTTGGCGCCGCCATTGCCCGCTGGGTTATTGTTTGATTGGTGCTCCAATAAAAAATCTGAATAAATACCATACCAGTCAACAAGGTATGCCAAGGAATGGGGCTATCGTCGCCACCAATAAGTGTCAAGCGCTCCGCAGGAATACCGGAAAAATCAAAGTGAATGGCGTCCAAGGCCAGGTATACGATTAGCAGGCTCAAGCTCAGTAGACCGACGCCGCTGATAGTATCCGATACCGCTACCGCTCGCAGTCCGCCAAAAATCGCATAGCCGGACCCGACCACAGCAAAGGCGGCGGCGATCACCAAAATAGGGATATCGACGTTGAACATCGACTGCATAAACAGCGAGCCGGTATAGAGCATAATCGGCAGGAACAACAGCACATTGCCCAGTAAAAACAACACCGCCACCATGGCGCGTATATGTTTGTTGTTGTAGCGTTTCTCCAGCAATTCGGTGGTTGTGGTGCAGTTGTATTTGTAGTAAATGGGAACAAATACTGTAGCCAGAATGATGAGTCCCACAACCGCGGACAATTCCCACCAGGCCAGCAACGCCATCTGGTTGCCATTCATACCCACTAATTGATCGGTGCTTAAATTGGTGAGCGTTATTGAGCCCGCTATAAACATCCAAGACAGGCCACCGCCGGCAAGAAAATATTCCTTATTAGAATCACCGCCCCGGTTCATGCCTCGGCACTTGCGATACGTTACCCAGCCTATCAGCACTGTTATCGCTACGAATACCAAGGGCTGTATTAAATTTTCCATCAAAATACCTTTTATTATTGTAGGGTCGAACCCTATTTCCATTTATGTTTAATTAATCTACTACTGCGCCGCTGCTCCAGCCACGAGCGGTACACCGTCTAGGGTGATGCGGTGCATAACCCGACGATAACCCTGGTAATCATTAGCAGCGCTGTGCCAGGTAGCCCGATTGTCCCAGATAGCAATAGAGTGTTTCTGCCATTGAAATCGGCAGGTAAACTCGGTACGGCGGCCATGTGCATAAAGGTATTCTAACAACGGTTTGGACTCCTGTTCGGTCCAACCGTCAAATTTCACCGTGAAATCGGCATTCACATAGAGCGCTTTGCGACCTGTTTCCGGGTGGGCAATAATCACCGGGTGTAGCGCGTCTTGAGTAGCCAATTCGCTATTGCCGAGACGATCATCTCCCTTATTATCGCCGCTTTGTCCCATTTTACCGAAGGCGTGGCGACTGGAATGCCACGCGCTGAGTGAACCCAACATTTTTTTCAGGCCCGGCGATAGCGCTTCAAAGGCTTTATACATACTGGAGAAATGGGTATCGCCACCACTGGGGGGCACTTCCCGGGCCACTAGAATAGAACCCATAGCTGGAATCTGGTCGTAGGAGTGGTCGGTGTGCCAGGCGGCACCGATGTTCATGATTTGATCAGGCTCCTTGATCACCGTGGCAATTTTCGGATGCGTATCCAGCGGTTTAAAAAACCGATTGATGTTAATCTTGCCCCAGCGCTCGGCAAAACTCACATGCTGATCAGGACTGAGCGCCTGATCGCGAAAGAAAATAACCGAGTACTGGCGAAAGGCCCGCCGAATCTCTTCGTAGCTGTCGCTATCTAGATTACTCAGGTCGACCCCGCTAATTTCTGCTCCTAGAGCATCGGCTATGGGCTCGACCTGAATTTTCTTATAGCTACTGTTCATGCTTTCATCTCCCGATAGTGAAGTACTGGCAGGCGGTTGTTTACTAAGCCCCGGCCCTGCGGACCTAGATTACTCGCTCTGGCGACCGGCTTGCAATTATTAGTTACCGGTATCGGCTTAGTTTCAAATTCGCTTCCAAAATTTGACCAATATAGCCAGAGACAACCCCTGCCCCAACCCTGTTTGTGTGGACTCACAATTACCTAGGGCGAAAGGCATTATTATCACCATGGAATATTACTTTTTTACGACTAGTGCTAGCTACACAATACGATCAGCCTTATTATCGTTGTAGATTAACGGTCCCGGCAGGGTAATTGCAATCGACTTTGTTATCACACTAGCGTGTCGATACCTACTAGCCCCTCTCATAATCCGATTTATTGCACTGACATTCACTGTGCGTGAAAGACAACAACGGATAACAGGCCGGGAAATAACGCTTAATCGCAGCTGACGCTAAGAACCTACAATAATGCAACGCTAACCAATAAATCTGCCCCTGCGGCAAATACTGACCAAGAGGCCCAATATGCAACGTCATCCCATTTTTGCATCGCTACTCATCACTGTGTTTTGCGCGGGTTTGTCCCTCTGCGCTTATGCGGACAGTGCCGCAGCAAATAACACCACGGCACAGCAAGCGCCTGTTGCCGGCGTGAGCTTTCAAACGATACAGAGCAACGGTATCAACATGCGCATTGCGCAAATAGGCAACAGCGGCCCCCTATTGTTAATGGCCCACGGTTGGCCAGAATCCTGGTATTCCTGGCGTCATCAAATGACCGCGTTGGCGGCGGCGGGTTACCGGGTAGTAGTACCGGAAATGCGCGGCTACGGAAAAACCGATGCCCCCGCTGACGTTAATAGTTACGACATCACCCATTTGGCCGCAGATATGGTTGGAATACTCGATGCCCTAGGTGAGCCAAATGCCATCATGGTAGGCCACGACTGGGGCGCCGTAGTAGCAGCACATAGCGTATTGCTGCACCCGGACAGATTCACCGGCCTTATCATTATGAGTGTCCCCCACAGCGGCCGGGGTGCTAGTGACCCCATGGCCGGAATGAAAGCCTTCACTGGCGATAATTTCTTCTACATGCTGTATCACAACGAGGCCGGTGGCGTGGCCGAGGCAGAATACGACAACGACCCCCGAGGCATCTTGAGCCGGCTGTATTTATCGCCGGATTCACCCCGTGAAGCACCTGAGATAACCGACCCACTTCGCGTCGCTGGCGGCTGGATTCCACGACTGGGTGCCGCCAAGAGTCTACCCAATTGGCTACAACAAGACGATCTGGATTACTTGGTCACACAGTTTGAAAGCAGCGGCTTTCGCGGCGGGGTTAACTACTATCGTAATATCGGTCGCAACTGGGCAACCACCGAGCATTTGAGCGGCGCCAAGATCACCGTGCCAACGCTATTTATTGCCGGCGAGAAAGACATTGTAATCCGCGGCGCCACCAAACCGATGCTGGAAGCGGCGATGGCCAAGACAGTGCCCGGTTTGCGCGATGTAGTGCTGGTACCCGGCATGGGTCACTGGATTCAGCAGGAAGCTCCAGCACAGACCAATAACGCTATGTTGAAATTTTTAAAGAGCCTCTAGACCAATACGGGGACAGTTTACTTAATTGCAATGTGGATTAAGTAAACTGTCCCCGTATTTATGTTGCCTCCGATCCGGAGGCAATAATCATCGCGGTGCCGAATATTAAGCCCGTTATCGGCCATCGGTAGTGATTTTTAAATAGTGAGGAGTTTTTTACCCACTTATAGTTACCACTCGCTACGCGGTAATTGTTAGCCATAATAGATCGGCTACAACATTTCAATTGGCTTGAATCTATGTATTAAACGTTGCACTATGCGGGGCACCTGAAGTCACAAAAACACCTAAATAGGCGTCGGCAACGTTTTCTAATGCTTCTTGTTCACATGCTTTTCATGACCCTGTTCGCTTTCCCCGCCGTTGCTGGAGAGGCACCCCCGGCCACCGTTACCGGCACCAGCGAAACAGTAATATCTGAAGTAGCATTGGCGCAGAGTCCACCAGCACAAGTCACATCTTTAGCCGAACAATGGAAACTTCATCCCGGTGATAATTTGCATTGGGCACG
>Ga0105355_10006004_pt1 | contig 10141 bp, 8 predicted proteins | sample GOMGulsemesocosm_2_FD_83508 | JGI IMG/M metagenome (GOLD analysis project Ga0105355, IMG submission 83508) | Methane-oxidizing microbial communities from mesocosms in the Gulf of Mexico - GOM9C Gulf of Mexico | ecosystem: Environmental > Aquatic > Marine > Cold seeps | place: Gulf of Mexico...
AAAACTACATTTGAACGTCAAAAAAGATTATGGGATCAAAAGATTGGTTCTGAAATGCAGTTTTTACAATCTAAAGCAAATTTTGAAGCACAAGAAAAAATGCTTGAGCAATTAAAAACTCAATTAGAAAAAACAGAAATTATTGCTCCTTTTGATGGTGTTATTGATGCTGTTTTTAAAGAAGCTGGTACTGTTGTTGCTCCTGGGCAAGGTGCGGAAATCTTTAGAATTGTGAACTTAAACAATATGTATATTTCTACAGATGTTCCAGAAAGATATATTGCTAGTGTTATAAAAAACAAAAAAGTAAAAGTAGAATTCCCTGTGTTAGGAGAGTCTTTAACAAGTTCTATTAGGCAAGTAGGTAGCTTTATCAACCCAAATAATAGATCATTTAAAATAGAAGTAGCTGTAACAAACAAAAGCGGAAATATTAAGCCAAACTTAACGGCTAGGTTACAAATTAATGATTACACAAATAAGAACGCTATACTAATTCCACAGAGTATTATTTCTGAGAATGCAGATGGAGAACAATTTGTTTATGTAATTGAAAATAGAACAAAGAATACGGCTGTTGCGAAACGAGTAATTATCAAAACAGGAAAAACTCAAGGAGATAATATTGAAGTTTTAGAAAATTTACCTGTAGGAACAGAAATTATTCTTGAAGGAGCTCGTAGTGTAAACAACGGTCAAACGGTAGAAGTTATCAATCAATAAACAAGTAATGATGACAAAAAAACAAAAACAAGTAGATAAAGAATTTAAATTATCATCTTGGGCAATTGGAAATAAAACAACCATTTATGTAATGATGGCTGTATTATTCTTTTATGGTATTTCGGCTTATTTCGGAATGGCAAGAGAAAATTTTCCTGAGGTAAAAGAAACTAAAATCTATATTAGTTCAATGTTTCCTGGAAATACAGCAGAAGATATTGAGAAACTAATTACAGATCCATTAGAAGATAAACTAAAAACGGTTAGTAATGTTGTAAAAGTAACTTCTACATCTCAAGAAGATTTTTCAATGGTAATTGTTGAGTTTGATGAAAGTATTACAGTAGATCAAGCAAAACAAAAAGTAAAAGATGAAATAGCGACAGAAACATCTAGTGAAGATTGGCCAACATTTAATGGTGCTAAGATAGAACCAAATGTTTTTGAATTGAGCATGTCTGAAGAAATGCCAATTATGAACATTAATTTATCTGGTGATTATCCTGTATATCGATTAAAAGAGTTTGCAGAATATTTACAAGGTGAGATTGAAGATTTAAAAGAAATAAAGAAGGCTGATATTCGTGGAGCTCAAGATAAAGAGGTTGAAGTTGCTGTGGATATTTATAAAATGATGGCATCTAAAGTAAGTTTTAATGACATTACTGGCGCTATTGGAAATGGAAACGTAACCATGTCAGCTGGGAACTTTATTACAAGTGGACAAAGACGTACCATTAGAATTATAGGAGAAATTGACAAGCCATCTGAATTAGGAGATTTTGTAATAAAATCTGAGAACAACAATCCAATTTATTTAAGAGATGTAGCAACAATAGCGTTTAAAGATAAAGACAGAACAACCTATGCCAGAGAAAAAGGTGAAGAGGTTGTGATGCTAGATGTTAAAAAACGTGCTGGAAAAAACATGGTTGCTGCTGCAGAAAAAATTGCAGTAATTGTAAAAGAAGCAACAGCAAATAAGTTTCCAAAAGATTTAAAAGTTACCATAGCAAATGATCAATCAACAAAAACTATTGGTCAAGTTGATGATTTGGTAAATAATATCATTTTTGGAATAATACTAGTTGTAACTGTGTTGATGTTTTTCTTAGGGTTTAAGAATGCAGTATTTGTTGGATTTGCAATTCCAATGTCTATGTTTATGTCTTTAATGATATTAAATTTATTGGGATATACCATGAATACCATGATTCTTTTCGGGTTGATTATGGGACTCGGAATGTTGGTAGATAACGGAATTGTAGTGGTAGAAAACGTATACCGTTTGATGGATGAAGAAGGAATGGGGAGAATTGAAGCTGCCAAAAAAGGTATTAGCGAAATTGCTTATCCAATTATCATTTCTACAGCAACAACTGTTGCAGCATTTATTCCGTTAGGATTGTGGCCTGGAATGATGGGTGACTTTATGATTTTATTACCAATTACATTGTCTACAGTATTAGGTTCATCATTATTGGTAGCAATTTTCTTTAACTCTGTATTGGTTTCACAATTTATGAGTGTAGAAGATAGTAATATGCCTATTAAGAGAATCATTATTATGACCAGCGTTATGATGCTTATTGGAATGGCGATTTATTTTATGGGAGGCACATATAGTGCTTTAGGTACCTTAATGATGTTTACAGCAGTAATGTTGTGGATTTATAGATTGTTTTTAAGAGGTTGGGCAAATAGCTTTCAAAACAAAGCATTGCCTCGCTTAGAAGGTTGGTATGAAAGACGTTTAAGAAGTGCATTGACAGGAAAGCGTCCTTATGCACTAGTTATAGGAACCTTTGGAATATTAATCGCTGCTTTTATGGCATTTGGATGGTCTTTAGGGACACAGAGAACAAAAGTGGAGTTTTTTCCAGATAATAAACCAAATCAAATTATTGTTTATATAGAATATCCACAAGGAACAGATATCGAAAAAACCAATGAAATTACGAAACTAATAGAAGAACGTGTTTTTAGTGTTTTAGATGATAAAGAATACATGGGTGATGGGCATAACTATATGGTAGAAAATATAGTTTCTCAGGTTGGAGAAGGAGCAGGAAACCCACAAACAGATGCTGGTTCTGCATCAAAAATGCCACATAAAGGGAAAATTACAGCTTCTATGCGAGAGTATAAGTATAGAAGAGGAAAAGACAGCGAATTGTTACGTCAAAAAGTACAAAAATCCTTGGTTGGAATTTATCCAGGAGTATTAATCTCTGTTGAGAAAGATGCGAACGGACCACCAGTTGGATCTCCAATTAATATTGAAATTCAAGGAGATGATTATGCAGAGTTAATTACTACTGCACAAAGAATGCGTGATTATATCAACACAAGAAGTATTTCTGGAATTGATGAATTAAAGATCGATGTAAACAGAGATAAACCTGGAATGCAAGTATTGGTTGATAGAAAGAAATCTGGAGAATTAGGCGTAAGTACTGGGCAAGTTGGTCAGCAATTAAGAGCTTCTATTTTTGGAAACAAAGCAGGAGTTTATAAAGAAGACGGAGAAGATTATGATATCTATGTTCGTTTTAACAAAGAAGATAGGTATAACACTAGTGCTTTATTTAACCAGAATATTATTTTTAGAAACAATACAGGTAAAGTAATAGAAGTTCCTGTTTCTGCAGTTGCAACTCAAAAAAATAATTCAGGTTTTAGTGCTATTAAACACTCAAGAATAAAACGTGTTGTAACAATTTATTCTGCATTAGCACCAGGAGAAACTGATGCAGCATCTGTGGTAGGTAAGATTCAAAATGAAATGAAAAATTTTAAGAACTTACCAATAGGAGTGAAAATCGATTACACAGGTCAGATTGAAGAACAGAACAAGCAAATGGTATTCTTAGTAGGCGCATTTTTTACAGGATTGGCATTGATTTTCTTTATCTTAATCTTCCAATTTAATTCGGTTTCTAAACCAGCAATTATCATGTTGGCAATCTTCTTAAGTTTCATTGGAGTTTTTGGAGGAATGGTAATATCAGGAGCATCATTTGTTATAATGATGACCATGATGGGTATTATATCGCTCGCAGGAATTGTAGTAAACAATGGGGTTGTATTACTCGATTATGCACAATTATTAATTGACAGAAAGAAAATTGAACTTGGTTTAGCAGAAGATGCTTATTTAAGTAGAAATGATCTATTTGAAAGCATTATAAGAGCAGGTAGAGCACGTTTACGTCCGGTATTATTAACAGCAATTACAACCATTTTAGGATTAGTTCCTTTAGCTTGGGGATGGAATATTAACTTCTTTACACTTTTTAGTGAATTTGATGCAAACTTTTACATTGGAGGAGATAATGTTGTCTTCTGGGGGCCTTTAGCAAAAACAGTTATCTATGGTCTTTTAGTAGCAACATTCTTAACATTAATAGTAGTGCCAATACTATTTTATATAATCACAAGATTTAAAATGTGGATCCGTTTAAAAATGGCATAGTTAGCTAGTTAGTTTTAGTAGTTGAAAAAGGCTGTGATGAAAATTACAGCCTTTTTTTGTTGGTATGAATTGCTTCTCTATCTGTGTTTTTAATTCTAAAAAAGTGATAGTTTCTGGTTTGTCATCAGCAATATATTGTACTATTGCAATATCAATATTCAATAAAGTAGCTCAAGAAGTAACTGTTTATGTTTGAAAAAAAATATTTTTCGATTCAAGAAATTACAAGGAAAATGGAAAGGTATTGTGTATATCAAGATCGCTGTCATAAAGAAATTGAGAATAAATTAAAGGAGTTTGTCTTAATAGAAGAAGCAAGAGGTCAAATCATTTTACATTTACTTGAACATAATTTTTTAAATGAAGAACGCTTCTCAAAAAGTTTTGCAAGAGGGAAGTTTAACATAAAAAAGTGGGGGAAACAGCGAATTACTAGAGAGTTAAAATTTCGTGATATTTCTGAATATAATATTAAGACTGCTTTAAAAGAGATAGGTGATGACGACTATTTAAAAACGATAGAAACAATTACAGAACGAAGAAACCAATCCATTTCTGAACCAGATTTATATAAGAGAAAAAAGAAACTTACCGATTTTTTAATGAGAAAAGGATTTGAATACGACCTTATTTATACGACTATAAAAAATGAGTTAGATAAAACGGCGCCTTTTAATTAAAAGGCGCTGTTTTAGTTTACGATTAATATTTTAATTGATCTTCTAAATTGATCTTTTCATCAATTTCTAATTGATTATAAACAGCGTTTATTTTAGAGTTTGTAGCAGAAAATGCAGCGAGTATTTTTTCTACTTGTTGGTTTATTTCATCTGCTTTAATTGCGCTTAATAAGAAAGTCATGTCTTTTAAACGTAATGTTTCATTTTCTAAGACATTTACTCTTGTTCTAAATGAAAGTGTTAGTAGTTCTTTTGGTCGGATACTGTCTTTTAAAAACCTTACTAACTCATTAAGTGTCAAAGCATTGTTTAAGGCTTCTTTTGCAGAAATAAATGAAAACTTATTTAAGTTGTCAGTTACCGCTTGATATTCTTTCCAGTTTTGAATTTTTCCTTTTGAATTTTCTACTAAAGGAATAACTGAACTATGTTTTGTAACCACACTCATTTTTGGCTGTTGACTTTCTTTTACCTGCGTAGAAGAGGTGTTCTTACAAGAGAAAAATAAAACAAAAAAGAAGATAGTATAATACTTATTCATGGTCGTAAAAATGAGCCTAAAAATACACTTTTATAATTTAAAGAATTGTTCATTAAAACAGATATAATAAATAATCAATAATTGTTGATATTCTTTTTTGTGGATACTTTAATTATGTACTTTTGTTTTAGTAATTTTTTGAAGATACACAAATGAGCGAAACCATTTTAATTATTGGAGCTTGCGGGCAAATTGGAACAGAATTAACCCAAAAACTAAGAGACGTTTACGGTGCTACTAATGTAATAGCATCAGATATTAGAGAAGGAAAAGAAGAATTGATGCAGTCTGGACCTTTCGAGATTTTAGATGCTACTGATAAACAAGGTATTTTAGAAGTTGTTCAAAAATATAAAGTGACTCAAGTATACTTAATGGCAGCAATGTTATCTGCAACTGCAGAAAAATATCCGCATAAAGCTTGGGACTTAAATATGAGTTCTTTACTTGGAGTATTAGATTTAGCAAAAGAAAAACATATCAAACAAGTATATTGGCCAAGTTCTATTGCTTCTTTCGGACCAACGTCTCCTAAAATAAATACGCCACAACAAACAATAATGGAACCTACAACAGTGTACGGAATAAGTAAGCTTGCAGGTGAACATTGGTGTAACTATTACCATGAAAAATATGGTGTAGATGTAAGAAGTATTCGATATCCAGGAATTATTAGTTGGAAAACAAAACCAGGCGGAGGGACCACAGATTACGCAGTAGATATTTATTTTCAGGCTACTGAGAAAAAATCATATGAATGTTTTTTATCAGAAAACACACGTTTACCAATGATGTATATGCAAGATGCTGTAAATGCAACCTTGCAAATTATGCAAGCAGACGCATCTACTATTAAAACAAGAACGTCATATAATTTAGCAGCAATTAGTTTTACGCCAGAAGAAATGGCTGCAGAAATTAAAAAACATATTCCAGAATTTGAAATCTCATATGATACAGATTTTAGACAAGCAATTGCAGATAGCTGGCCTCAAGTTATTGATGATTCTAAAGCAAGAAAAGATTGGAATTGGAAACACGAATTTGATTTAAGTCTAATGACAGCAGATATGTTAGAGAACTTGAAATAAGTTATATACAAGCTAAAATAAAAACCCTACATAGAAATATGTAGGGTTTTTATTTGTTGATAAATATCATGTTCTAAGAATAAAATCACCTGTATTTTTGTCTACGATTACCAAATGTAAGTTTTGGAATTAGGTACGTCTAAAAACACAGATTTAGAAGATTATGAAAGATTTAATTAAAGACAGTTTAACAAAAAGTACTTCTTATAGTACGTATAGAAAATTGGTTAGTGATTTACTTGAAAACGGCAAATCTACAGGCCCAAATCAATCTGCAGATTTATTAAATTATAGTTTGCTAAACGATAAACGCATGAGTAGGTTGGATAAAAAGACATCTTTAACTGATGCTACTATCTCTGCTTTAAAAAGTACAGAAACTGAACAAACATGGTTGCTAATTACAGAAGGTTGGTGTGGTGATGCTGCACAAATTGCTCCAGTAATTAATAAGATGAGTTTAGAAAGTGATAAGGTGAATTTTAAAGTTGTTTTACGTGATGAAAATGAAGATTTGATGAATCAGTTCTTAACAAATGGAAGTAAGTCTATACCCAAATTAGTAGTGCTAAATGAAAAGGATGAAGTAATTTCTTCTTGGGGACCAAGACCTTCAGTAGCAACAACAATGGTAAATGATTATAAAGCAGCAAATGGTGGTTTAGATGCCGATTTTAAAAGAGATTTACAAATTTGGTATAACAAGAACAAAGGCGAAAATATTCAAGAAGATTTAGTTGCTTTTTTAGAGAGATAAATAAAACCAAGTATATTTAAAAAGTCCATTTACAGAATTTGTAAATGGACTTTTTTGTTTGTTAATGTTTTGCTATTTTTTTTACAGTCGGGTAATTTGAGATTTATAATACTTAAGTTAGCGTATTAATTACCAGCAATTAAGGTAATAACTCAAAAAAAACAGCATGAAAACTAGTACTTCTCAATCCAATTGGTCACCAGTTAAAAAAATAACTTTTAGACTTATTTTTATTTATTTTTCGCTTTTTATCATCGTAGAAAACAATGGAGCTTATCCATTTATGCAATTTTTTATGACCAAACCTACGGAATGGTTACATCAATTTATACCATGGTTTGGTGAGCATTTTTTAAATATTTCATATACTATTAGAGTTGGCCCAAATGGAAGTGGAGATACAACCTATGATTATGTTCTTATTTTCGTCTGTTTTGTAATTGGTATTTTAGGAACAGTGATTTGGTCTTTTCTAGACAGAAAAAGAACTAATTACTCTAAACTATATTATTGGTTCACCGTTGCCATTCGTTTTTATGTAGGTTTAATGCTTATTAATTACGGACTTGTTAAGGTTGTGAAATTACAATTTCCGTATCCAAGTTTTAGTAGACTATTGGAAGCATATGGAGATTCATCACCAATGGGAATTGCTTGGGCTTTCTTAGGGTTCTCTAAAGGCTATAATATGTTTATGGGAATTGCAGAGGTGTTAGCAGGATTGTTATTGTTTAGAAGAACAATGACTGTTGGGGCTATTATTACATTAATGGCAGCAATGAATGTAATGGCTGTTAATTATTTTTACGATGTGCCAGTTAAAATTCTATCAACTCATTTGGTATTGATGACCTTGATTTTACTTTCAAGAAATATACAGCAATTATTGCTTTTCTTTTTCACCAATAAAAGTGTTCAATTGTCACTTATAAAAAGACCAGCCTTTTCTTCTAAAAAAATGAATAAAGGATTGAATATTGTTAAGTTTCTGTTTCTAGGTTTTGTTTTTATCTCTGGAATAAATGGGATTCAAAGAAGTAATAAAATCTATGGTGAAGCAGCTCCAAAACCACCAATGTATGGATTGTATAAAGTGCTAGATGTATCTGTAAATAATGACAGTTTACACAAATTATCAACTGTGAACCCAGGCTGGGAGTATCTAGCGATAGAAAGAGTTGGGAGTGTTCAGGTTTTTAAAAAAGACAAGGAAAAATCATATTATAGATCAGAATTTGACACTATTAAAAAGAATCTAAAGCTTATGAATTATCGAGATTCTACGGTAGTGTTTTCATTAGACTATACAAAAAAAGGCACCCGTTTTATTTTTAAAACGGACCGTGTTACATTTGAAACAGAAAGACTTACTAAAGATGATTTCTTATTAATGAATAGAGGTTTTAACTGGATTAATGAACGTCCATATAACAGATAACTTTGTAGTAAGAAAGGCGGTGGTTTTGTCATATATTTGCAGCGTTAAACAATATATATGATAGTAGATTATAGTGCATTGCCAGAAACAGCTAAAGTTTGGGTATATCCATCAAATAGAAAATTTTACGATACAGAAATTGACGGAATTCATGAGAAGATAAAAACCTTCTTAGAGAGCTGGAAAGCAGATGACGAAAACTTTAAAGTTTCTTATAAGTTTCTTTACAATCGTTTTATTGTTTTCTTTGCAGATGATAGTGTTACGCCATTAGAAATTTCTGAAATTGACGCATCTGTTCTTTTCATATTGCAACTGCAAGAAGAGTATGCGGTTAATTTGTTAGACAAAATGAATGTATGCTTTAAGCAAGGTGAATATGTACAATACAAAGATTTAAAAGATTTTAAAAAATTGCTTAAAAACAAAGCGGTAACAGGAAAATCGATTGTATTTGACAACTTAATTACTACCAAAGAAGAGTTTGATAACTTTTGGGAAGGGCCAATTTCTGAAAGTTGGTATGGACGTTTTATAAAATAGATTTTTAAAAATGAAAAGAACAACACAAATAGTATTCGTTATTTTAGTGCTTATAGGAAGCTTTCAAGTGCAAAGTCAAGTTTCAACCGTTATGTCGTTTAATATTAGATATGACAATAAAAATGATAAGGAAAATTGGTGGCATCATAGAAAAGAAGAAGTTGTTCAATTTATAACAAAGTACCATCCCGATTTTTTAGGAATTCAAGAAGGATTATATGATCAAGTGGTGTTTATTCAGCAAAATTTAAAAGAGTATAATTATATAGGTTTTGGTAGAGATGATGGTTATAAAAAAGGGGAATTTACAGCTATTTATTATGACACAACCAAATTTGAGTTGATTAAAAGTACTACTTTTTGGTTGTCAGAAAAACCAGATGTTGTTTCTGTAGGTTGGGATGCATCCATGGAAAGAATTTGTACCTATGGAAAGTTTAAGAATATAAAAACAAACAAATTTATTCATGTTTTTAACGCACATTTTGATCATATTGGTGTACAATCTCAAGAAATGTCTGCAAAAGTAATTTTATCAAAAATAAAAGAATATTGTGAAGATGATGCTCCAATAGTAGTACTGGGAGATTTTAATTGTAGTCCTTTAAGCACTCCAATTCAAGTATTAAAAAGTAGGCTTTCAGATGGGCAAAAAATATCTAAAACAAAACCAAAAGGACCTGTAGGGACATTTAATCGTTTTGATGTAGATGTTGTTCCGGTTAAAAGAATTGATTACATCTTTACCTCCAATGTAGAGGTAAAAGCATATGCTCATCTTGATGATAAGAGAAGTAATAACTTGTGGATTTCTGATCATTTACCAGTATTGATAAAAATAAAAAGTATTAAAACAAAGTAAACCCAATTCCCAACGATACACTGTCTAGATT
>Ga0105355_10006008_pt1 | contig 10138 bp, 14 predicted proteins | sample GOMGulsemesocosm_2_FD_83508 | JGI IMG/M metagenome (GOLD analysis project Ga0105355, IMG submission 83508) | Methane-oxidizing microbial communities from mesocosms in the Gulf of Mexico - GOM9C Gulf of Mexico | ecosystem: Environmental > Aquatic > Marine > Cold seeps | place: Gulf of Mexico...
GTTCTACTACATTTGTGAATGCTTTTAAGAAATGCGAACCAACGCACAGCCCTTAATATTTAGTCCAAAATTTCAACGCGCCAATTTTTTATCTTACCGCCCTAGAGTTTTAAGCTACTCAATTCAACGTCCGGAAAAAAACTTAATACAGACTAATGTTAATTGCGATATAGCGAGAGATTACTGCCCCAAAACGCTCTTACGGGCTATATTTCTATCACTAAGGATTATGTCGAACTAAATGTGATCTGCATCATCTCTACTTGTTGAAATGTATCTTTTCCAAAGTAGGGATTATTGTAAAGGACGATGTAGGTAATTACCCTGTAGAATTCACGTAGCGCTGCATTTATTTGCATGAAAATGAAGTCTAAAGTGGACAACTCAAAGTGACAATTTAATATTTATCATGGTCACCATTACGGTGCGATTATAATTTTGAATTTAATCTTAATCTATTGGCCAATTCGTAAATTGAAATTGGGTTTAATTCTATATTGTTTACGTTTGGTTTCGCCTGAGATATCTAGCCGGTATTTTCATCCGGACTCTCAAATGGCTAGTCAAAAAAAATCCAAATGCCCGTATATTATTTCTTCATTTGATTTATCAATTTGTTTTCATCTAAATGTAATTTGCGATCAGAATCGTAGATGGCAATTGTTCATCTCCAGTATGAATTAGGTGGTCTAAACATTGCACTTATTAAGATCAGTACTGTACCGATATGTACATTTCGGTACAGAATGATTAAATATGGTTAATTATATATTGTTGATATAAAAGTAAATTAACTAATATTTCTGGAAATAAATGAAAAGCTGTACCGGAAAAAATAATTTGTAAAAATCGGTACAGTAACGCTGCATTCTAAAAAATACGCGCTAATATTATGTTATTATTTATGTAATTTAATTTTATTGGCCAATAGTAATATGGATAAAAAACAAGGTACACCACTTACGTTTCATGACGTAAAGGAAGTGTGTGATCGACTTCATTCAAGTAATGAAAAAGTAAGCGGCAATAGAATTATTGCTGAGTTGGGTCGTGGATCCAAGGGTACCGCACTAAATTTTATCAAGCAGTGGCGTGAAGAATTAGATGCTTCATTACAGCATTTGCGTGACACCATGGGCTTCAGTGAGGCGTTCTCAATCAGTTTTATGCAGGAAATTGGTCGGTACAAAAGTGAAATCGCCCTACAGTTTGAGCAAACACTCACAGCAGCTAAATTATTGGAAGCTGAAGCTTTAATCGCCCTGACTGAATCTGAACAAAAGCTTGAAATTGCACATTCTGAACTCGGTAAAAAAGATGAAACCATTGCTGCCTACAAGCAAGACATTGCAACAATAACCTCCTCCAATTTGGCGTCCGATGAGGCTCTACGCGGTCAAATTACTGATTTTGAAATAAGCATAAATGAACACGTTGGTAAGGCAGATCGCCTAACTACAGAATTGGCCAAAGCAGAAATAAGACTTGAAGACAGTTCGGGTTTTGTTACTGAAGCAAAGTTAACATTAGTAAGCAAACAAGGTGAAATTGATACCTTAACTGGCCAGCTATCTACAGCAAATGAAAGAATTGCTACATTGACAGCTCAATATATTGCTGCAAATGATGCATTACAACTACTGCAGACTCAATCAAAGACAAGCATAGTATCACTTGAAAATAGGTTGTCACAAGGTGAAGCACAATCGATGGCATTGGCAGATATAACAAGAACTGAAAGGAAAGACCTGCAGAGTGAAGTTTCTAAGCTTAATAGCCAATTTTCCTCCTTGTCCGCAAGCCATCAAGCCTTAATTATCACGCATGGGGAGTCAGGTAAAATACTTGATTTAGAACGGAACGCCCATAACATTACTAAGCTGCAGAGCGAGAAGATATCCGAATCGATAGTAACAGAACGGGCTGCTCATGATGTAACAAGGGATAAGCTCGCAACATTACAGGAACTGAATGCGAACAAGGAATAAAGGAGTGAGAGATGACAAATGAATTAAGTGCTACCGTTAAAATTAACCTTGAAACGTGCATGAGTGAGATTGACCTAAAGTTGCAGGAACTATCCGAAGTCTTAAGATCATCATCCCCTATAGCACAAGTGTATGTTTTACCGTTAATTACGAAAGAAGACGAGAACGAAGATAATAAATCAATCCCCGTAAAAACAGTCACAGGGGACCGAGCTGTTGATCTTGCTATTCAAGCTTATAAAAAATTCATTATTGATGATAACGTTTCATTAAAATGTGTATATCGCTTGCCTGGCTTTATCCAAGTAAAAAGTAATCACGAATTAATATTAAGTATTGTTGATAGTATTAATAGTCTTAAAGCCGATTTTAAAGAGCAGGTAATTGAGGCCGGCCCCAGGATGGTTAGATTTAGGCTGGTTCATGAACTATTCCCATATACAAATACAAAACAAATTTACCGCCGTATCAACACCCATAAAGGCGCCGACATACGCATGGTTAAATTTATTTGGGCGAGAAAACATTCGATAATAAAAATTACCAAATTAGATGTTTTGAACTTACTCGATGAGCAAATAAGTGAACGTTCGCAAGATGCACCATGGGTGAAAACTGTGAATGAAGACATCAATAAAATAAAGCGGCTACCGGATGATATAGACTTAAGAATAAAACGAAGTATAAAGGAGCACCCGATGATAATCATTAATAATGATACACAACTGCAGTGTGCATTACCCCTAATTGTTTTTCAGGATATGCCATTTAGAGTGCGTGAATTACATGATTATGATCCAAGTGAATCTCGAAGTAAACGTTCTGACGTGTTAATCTCGAAAGATCCTATTATCAAACGGATGCACCTTTTTGAATTATTCAAAACGGACACATAAATGAAACAATATTTACACTTTAACAAAAAAGCCAACCCCATAAGGATTGGCTTTTTTATTAAGATTTAATTTTGTAATAAGTGAAGTTGTAACTTTAGAGACTTAACTAATGCTATTGCATCATTAAGGGCATCAACAGGATCACGACTTTTTGTTACCACTAGTTGTTCTTTCAACCAACGTGACGCAGTATGATTAAACCGCACATCATTCTCATGACAAAATTGTACAAAATGTTCCGCTAATGAAAATGTTGCTACCAGCATATCTCGAAACAATTCCAGACTGCCATTATTCTCAGACAAGCAAAAACCTTTATTTAAGGTAAATTTTCGAATGTCGATATGGTAGAAGTCATCCCCAGCTTTAATTGCACACCAATACGATCAAAGTACGTCACCTTTCACACTAAAATGTAATGAAAATTCAGTGTTTTCGATGTTGAAAATTGCCTTAACTTGGCTTGCAGCATAGTCTTGACTTAAGATTGAAGCCGTCATAATCTTCATATTTGTTACTCCTGCGTTGAGTTTTGAGTGGTTAACCGGTTGACATTAAAGTTGATGAAGTGAGACTCCGTTTTCACGGACTCATTGCCATCATTATTGATGTTTTCATTCGCGGTTATTTCCTAATGGATGTTTGTTAGAGCCATGCAATTTTATTGCAAAGATTAGATTTAAATAACTTAATTAATTCGTTAACAATTTCATTAAAGTATCTTTATCATCACTATCAATAAACGGTCTATGTTCTAGAATTAACCTAGCATCGCGAACATCGTATTCACTAAGTACCTTACCAAGACCTGTTGTAGGAATCATAATGGAATGTTCTTTTTTGCATTCTTTACAAAAGTTATTATAAGTTAATTCGGCGAATAATGATGGATTAACAATACTTTCGTTACATTCATACTCTTCAGCTTTAATCGTATTTTCAGTGCCGCAATCATCGCACTTAAAGCCCATTTCACTAACAAATACTTCTGCCATAATAATCTTCCTTTATTAAGAGATTTATCGTTTAAAGTTAACATAAACCAGCTCGTATAAATGAGCTGGCTTAGTAAGTTTCATTGAAAGTTACGCTGTGTAACCTTCCGATTTCATTGCTGCTAGAACATCTGCAGAGTTAACATTATCACCAAAAATAATTGGCGTATCTTGGTCAACATTATCTTCAAGCCACAACAATAGTTCTCCAATTGCTGTTGGGGTTTTGAGCAGTTCGTTCTCCACCGGATTTGCGGATGCTTGAGCGAGAACTGGAATGGCAGTATTTGTGAATTTGAAGTCAGCAATTATGTCTTCTTTAACTGCTTGCCCCAAGAGATTGTTGAGTTGATCTGCAATATCGTCCCCGTCACTAACGTTAGCCGACATGGCTAATTTTATCGAAATGAGAGCGTGCATAGCATTTGGTTTTAAATTGTTCATATTAACATCCTAATGGAGTGTTGAAAAAGGCTAACTTACTTGAGTAAGTTAGCCAATAATAGTTTTGAAGTAGAAGTTACCCGAATGTGCCCTCATGAAAGGCGTCACTAAGATAACGACCGACCTGCCATGAAAGATCATGATTGAAATACTTAATATCAAACACATCTATTATGGTACTTTTATTAACGACAGATACAGTTACATAGTACCCTTCTGAACCGCCATGTTCGACTATGACTTTAATTTTACCTGATGGCCAAGTGTCTTTAGGATTAATACCCCATTGAATATCACAACGTTCTGCATTGCCAAGAGCGGTGCAGTCCGATCCAATTTCTGGAAAGATTAAAACATCCAGTGCATTTGTGAAATTCTTAAACACCTCTTCAATTGTAAATGTACGGTCAAGTATTAAGTTACCTGGTTTGTTTGGATTTAATTTCCAGATATCGGTTCTTATTTCTATACGATTAGACATAGTATTACCTATAATTTTGGATGGTGACCTATTGGTCAATTGGAGTTTTAAACCCCTTATAAAGCGATAGCGAAATAAGGGGTTTAAGTATTAAATTAGATTGAAGTTATATCTTGCCAACCAGCACAAGCACAGATAAGGGTTTTACCTTCAACTTTAATTACATCACCAATTGATGTACAAGAGTTAAATGTATTTCCACTGATTCGTTCGACCTGTTCATTGTCTCCCCAAAAGTGATTAATTGATTTCTTCAACGTAAACACTTCATCTATGTTAGTTGCGATCACTTTTTCTGCGAGTTCAAAGTATTGATTATGCTCACGCCAAAGTTCAATAGCTGCGTCAATAGAAATAAAACCTAGCCGTTTTAGATTGACCATTTTTTCTTCAGCTTCAGTTACGTCAGAAGGATATTTACTATAAATATCCATAAATTCATTTGTAAGACGATAAACTTCAAAGATTTTATTAGAATAACTCATCGATATTCTCCTCTGTCAGTGTTTCACCATCTTTAATCACTTCATAAAGAAATCGAAACTCAAGAACAAAAGCTTTAATAACTGCTTTGTAGCTCTCAAGATTTAACATCTTATCGCGAAATGCTCGTTGTTCTTGACGTGATTCGCCCATTTTACCTTTAGCTTTTTCTCCGATTGAGATCAAAGACATGGTGTTACCAGATCGGCCGTCAAGATCGATAGTTTGCATATTAAATTCCTTAATGGATTATTGGGTTTTGCCAGATGGCAGATTGGGTTTATGTTTAGTATTTGTTTAAGCTTTGCATCTTAGTTATAATTTTCGATTTCGAAAACTTACCAGATAGTCCATAACCAGCTTCTGATTTAGCTTTCTCTCGCATCAAATTCTTACCGAGTAGTTCAGTTTCCCGATTTTGGTCACAGTAAATTTGCTCGACGATTAACATGAAGTTAAGGTCAGTAAGAGCCGTTTTCAGAGACTCGATAAGTACTTGGTTTTTTATCAGGCGTTTACCAATGAAGATGGCGCCAATAGTTGGGATTAGAGATTGAACAATACCGGTTGCGGCCTTAATCAGTTCTATCATTAATAGTTTTTCCATAAGATTTACCCTGTGTGGAAGGATTGAAAGTAAGGCAGCGTAAGAACGCTTGTCGCTAACAGCCAGGTGCGACGATCTTGTGATTGGATTATCACATAAAACAGCAATGAAATATCAACTTACTGAGTTCAGGAAAGAAAAATTGTCATAGCTCTTTTGAGTATATGGTGTTGGGAAGTATAAGTTAGAAAAGTGTGACAGCGTCACAGTGCGTTGTAGATAGATGAACGTGGAAGTGAGGCTTCGATGACGCACTTAGCCTAATGCGTAACAATACTTTACATTATATGCAATTATTTACAATAGTGTATATCGTTCTATTTAAATGAACTGCATATTCTTTATTAGTTATCCACATATTTTGTGGATTGATTTGTACAAGCTGAATTATCATATAGATTTCAATGCTTAACTGCTATACCTATTTTTAAATTTAGTCTAACTATTTGTACCAATCGTAAGTTGATCTTTTTTGTGTAATAACAGCTTTCTGCCAATCAATTGCAAGAAAGTGGTTATTGGGATCAAAATGCATTGCTGCAACTACGTTGTCCATTCCTAACTTAGGTACTAAACTATCCATTCCTTGAGTTGTTTTTCGAATTAAAGATACATCTTCAATGGGCGCACTCCAGAAAAGGATTTCACCATCAGGTTCTTGAGTTGCACAAGTTGAACCTGATGGCCATGTCATATTATTTATCAGTTCAAGTAATGATACGTACTGTATTTGAACCTTATGCTTCTGGTGTTTTGTAATGTCCACAATTGTCGGTTGAATAATAATTAAATCTTTGATCTTAAACACCATGAATAAAGTATAATAATAGAACTTTATAATATCACATGCACGCACCGGAAAGCACAACGGCTGAATTATGAAGTATAACCATCACTTGATCTAGAGAGATGTCGCCTCACGCCTTGAATATTCTTCCCTTAATACATGTCAAATGCAATAGTTTTTTAAACACAAGCACATAAAGTAAAGTTATCAAAACAACTTCAAAGTACACTATGCATGTTGTCATAAATACTTATATTCATTTTATGTTGCAAATCATAATATATGGATATTAAAAGTTAGTATGGGTGACTTTTAGAGAGAGTTTAAGTTAGATATTGAAATTATACGGGCTTGATGTTACCCGATGGAATTGCTCTTGAAAATTTCAAAGCCTAGTCTGGCTTTGAATTAATGTTTTACTATCAAGTTATACTATTTGGGGTGATGTCGGAACTTTCAATGACTCTAATGCTTAAAAGGTTACTAGCCTCTTTATCAATCGTAAATGTAATCGAACTCATAGATTCGATGTTTATAAATGCATCAAGTAAGCCTCTATCTCTCTGACTCGTGGTTGATACCCATAAAAGCTTAATCAACATTTCACGGCGTTCATTTTCATCTACAGCTGGAAATCCTTTTTCGATACTTTTAGTTATATCAGATCGAATTGAACTATATTCAGCTACTGTGTATTTAGCTGCTGCTATCGATATAAGTGACTCAAAAGCAAATTTTGGCATTGAAACATTATATATATCATCACTATCTACAGTTGTTACATTTATTTCAGATTGAGTGTTTTTATGAACTAAATCTTTCGAAGAAAAACCTGTAACAATTTTGAATTTTAACGATAATGTAATAGCTTGGAAGTACAGATAAAAATCATTATTATTATCAAACAACTTATCTAGCAATTGCTCTTTAGACTCTCTAACACCAAGTTCTGCCTGAAGTAGATTAAGCATTCGAGAGAGTAAATGAACGCCATTATTATCGATAACATGAATACGGGTCTTATCATTGACTTTTAAACGAGAGAAACTATCCGCAAGTGATTTATCATTTGTATTAATTTTAAACTCAGGTTGAACTGCTTCTAAAATCTCTTTCGAGAATAAACCACCAAACTCATCGTTTTGAAATCGACAGGTTCCAATTGTAATCATGTTGCTGACCCTTTATTCGACTTTCCACTTTAAACATTCAAAAATGTCACCGTGAGTCTCAATAGTTATAACTTATATTCTATTATAGATTATCTAAATTAAGAAAACGAAAGTTATAACGTTAATTTACAAATATTTGAATAAAAATAACCTCTTTTGATTTATATCATATATTCTTTAGTTATATATAAGAAGTTTAAACGATCTTAAACTTCGATATTAGAGACCCGTTAGGTTTTCCTAGATAATAACCTTGACAAAACTGTATACCTCTCTGTTTAAGCAAATTTAACTGCAATTCAGTTTCGATACGTTCGACTATGACAGTCGACCCAACACCTTTAGATAGGCTTATAATTGCCTTTAATAACTCTGGATTATCTTCTTTCGACCCAATATGCTCAACAAAAATGCCGTCAATTTTTATGTAATCTGGCTTGAGCCATGTGAACAATGCTAGATTACTGAAACCTGTACCGAAATCATCTACAGACAAGCAAAACCCCAATGAGGTTAAAATATCAATATTATCCATGACTGATTTAGAACGTTTCAACTCTGATCGCTCTGTAATCTCTAAAACAATCCTCTGCCCTACATTAGAGATGTTCTCATCTGACATTAGCCGTCGTACGTGTGATATAAAATAATTTTTTACAATATTCTCAGGTTCAATATTCACTGAAAGATAGAAGGATTTGTTGTTATATCTACTAATAGTTGTAATAGCATGTTTAAGGCTAAATAAATCAAAATTAAAGCGAGTTCTATCGGTTAAATTGTCGAATAGCGTTGAAATATTGACGCGACCTTGGATACCATTTATTTCAGCTCTAGAAAGCATCTCAAACCCAACAACTGATTCATTGATTACATCCACAATAGGTTGATAAAAATACTGATTTGGCGAAAGTAAAGCATCCATGACCATATCATCAAGTCTTACACCGGATTTATCCATACACGTGAGGAGTTGCGCACCGGCTCCACTTACTATCGTCATCCTAACCTCTAATTCTAATTATATTGGCTGAATTAGATAATAACCCTTTCTTATTAATAAATGTGAATCGGCCGAATATCGTTATTCAAACTCTTTATTAATTATGCTTGTAATTAAACATCTAAATTTATTTTGATCCATTTGTTCTATTTCTAATGATTTCATCATCTTTTCAACCGTTGACTTGCTTATTGGCAATTTCAGCATAATTCCAGTAACTTTTTCCTCACTTTTAACTCTTTTACGCAGTCTAAATTGTCGTAGAGCACATCTCAAAGGTTCCTTTATTTCAAGATCTAATTTGTCACCAATGAAAGCGTTTAATTCATTCTGCGCATTTTCGGTATCAACTGTAACTGCACAGACAACCTTCTTTTTAGCTAAATAATTAAGAACGTAAATGATTTCTTCGTATGTATATACATACTCAACTTTAGGAGTCGTACTCATGATCATGGTTTAAACACTGACAAGACATGCATATAACCTAACCTCCAAACATATTTTGGCCACTTTCATGGGCTAATTCTGATTCAATATTACACGCCCAATACAAAATAAAGAAACGTACAATGACTTGACAACCGAAAATTGCTAAGGTGATAGCAAACATCTGAACATCAAAGTTTTGGCCAAACATTAAGCCCCAGGCTGCCCCAAGCAACGCAGCAATTAACAGCACCGGAATTACTAGTCCTATGAAGGAAGATACAGAATCAAGATAGAGTCCGTAGAGCATTTTTCGCTTTGTCTTATATGAACGAACATCTGCAGCGATAAAATGCAGTGTCCTATCATGCTCACAATTTTTTACTGCATTAAATAATCTTTGACTATATTTTTTCATTATACTTTCCTTTTTGTGTGTACACGTACAGCCGCACGTTCATAGATATCAACCAAAATCCTGATTGGTTCATCGTCTTTATTGACGCTATTTTCAAGTCTGTAATTAAAACGACTACCTTGTGTCCCCCAAATTTCTCGACCAGTATCTACGTCAGTTTTTTTATGTTCAAAAAGTTTGTTATTCATTTGCTTAATTATTGTCGCGAATAAATCGAGGATATTCGCTGCAGCATCGGTTTTGGCGAATGAATTAATGGCTGATAGTGAAACAAAAACTTCACCGGCTACTGTGTCAAAGTTATCTGCGTAATAAAGCCTATCAATGTCATCTATCGATAACCTTTCGTCATGGATCACTTTCAATGAATAAAAATCAGTAGCACCAGAACGTTTAACTAGTTTTAATGATGTCCGGTACTTAACATTCATAAAA
>Ga0105355_10006010_pt1 | contig 10137 bp, 7 predicted proteins | sample GOMGulsemesocosm_2_FD_83508 | JGI IMG/M metagenome (GOLD analysis project Ga0105355, IMG submission 83508) | Methane-oxidizing microbial communities from mesocosms in the Gulf of Mexico - GOM9C Gulf of Mexico | ecosystem: Environmental > Aquatic > Marine > Cold seeps | place: Gulf of Mexico...
CTTTACGCCATATAGCAGAATCGATTAAAAAACGTGAGGAAAAGCTGGTTGTTGATGCAAAGTCGATAGAGCCTGTTAGCGCGCACCGCAAAGTACTTATCAGCGACTCGATTCAACGTGCCAAGCGTGATAATGCAATCCTTGGTTATCTGACCAATAAAGAAATGAAGGCATTGGAAAAAGAGTTAAAACTACATATTGATTTCATGTTACCTAGCGTTGCTGATTATACACAAATACTGGGCGAACTTGGTAAAGCAACCACGCCAACTCAAAATGAAATAGACACGTCTATGGCAGTGGATGAAGTGGTTAGTATCGATTTAAGTAGCGAAACAAAAGAAACAAATTGCAACCAAGTGGATAATAATAACATGAATATGAGTACAGTGAATAACGTCAATACAGTGAGCGAAATTAGCCTTGCCTCGTCAGCAACATCGCCAGAACTGACTCCGGTCATTGAGCAGCAACCCGTCGATATCCACGCTGTTACATCGTTAACTGATAGTGCACGTATTGCCGTTTTACAGCAATTGACTAACAATGAAGCTGCGCAATTAATCGCAGATATTACCCAAGCAGTAGAGCTTAACCGTCAGGCTGATATGCAACATGTATTGAGTTTTATGCAAGAAAAAGGTATTTCGCTCGATGATATTTCCGCTAGACTCTCAGGAAATGGTAGCGAGATAGCTGAATTATCGAACAGTCATTTGGCCGCATAAAAATGACAATGTAATCCCGCCAGACCCGTACTTGACCCCCTTTCTATGACAAGAAGGGGTCAAAATTGCTTAGCTTGATTATACAAATATATAAATATGGAATTTCTATGTTTTACCTGAATCTAAAAGTTCAAAAATGACAGTTCTTCTCGATGGCATCGGTGGTTGTGGCTGCAATACATCTAGTCTTTTGGGGCCTGAAATTCAATCTGATGAACTGACTATTATCAATATAAATACGGATGCTGCTGCACTTGATCATTGTCGTTCTGGTGACAATATTTTAATAGGTAAAAACCTAACCAATGGCTTTGGTGCGGGGTCAGCACCTGAGGTTGGACTTGCAGCTGCAGAGGAAAATGAAAAGCAGTTACGAGAGCTATTAATTGGCAATGATATTTTGATCTTAACAACAGATTTAGGCGGTGGAACTGGCACTACACCTCTTATCGCCAAAATTGCGCGTGATCTTGCAATACCTTGCATTAGTCGTGCAACACTGCCATTTCAATCAGAGGGTAGTATGCGGATGAACTACGCAACTGATGGCTTAGAGTAGTTACGTGAGCGTGCTCATGCGCTTATAACACTACCAAATGATAATCTTGTTGAAGTGCTTGGCGAAACAGTTCGGATTTTTGATGCATTTAAGTTCTCTAATACCGCTTTAAAAAATACCATTAGCGCTTTAATGAATATGCTTACGACAACGGGGTTTATTAATGTCGACTTAAATGACTTTAGTAAATAATGAATCAAAAAGGTGATGCCATTTTAGGTATTGGCCGCAGTGACAATTCAGAGGGTATTGAAGATACTATTGAGCAAACGCTCAAAAACCCACTTTATAGAAACGTAGATATAAGCAAAGCGCAAGGTGCAATAATCCAAGTAAATTGTAAGGAAGAGACCACTTTAGCTGAATACAACAAGATCACCGGTTTAATACACAATATGTTAGATGAGAAGGCCTTAATGATCTGTGGTATCTCTAAAAATGAAGCGCTTGATTGTTATGTTGAAGTACTAGTTATTGGCACCGGATTATCAATCTGTGATAGTCAAAGTGTAACCGAACTAACGTCTGATGAAATAATCCCTGAGCCTGAAGATGTTAAAACTCAGAAACCACATGAGTACCTTAAAATACCTGCATTTATTCGTAATAAAGGTGCGAAATTAGAGTTAGGAGAAGTAAATGATGATTCAGTTTTAAGCTCTCTACTGAGATGGCTATAAATGTCGTTATCGTAAGCTTATAAGAATATAAAGCGTTGAAGTATAAGTTATAGTTGTACTTCTTAAAATAAGTGAAGCATAAAACTCTGTTTTATTACTTAGTGGTTATATTACTTAGTAAGTATATTTTTATTTATGTAAGATAAGTATTAATTGAGTCATGCTCATACAGTTAAATATTATAAAATTTAGGAACAAAAACATGAGTTTAAAAAAATTCGCAGTAGCTAAGGCAAGAGCATTACCAGTTATTATTTTAGCTGACACAAGTGGTAGTATGTCTGTTGATGGGAAGATAGCAAATTTAAATGAAGCTATTCAAGATATGGTGTCAACATTTAAACAAGAATCAGCAAGACAAGCAGAAATACAAGTAGGTCTAATTACCTTTGGCGGAAATGAGGCAGAACTTCATACTCCATTAATTAAAGCGACTGAGATTGAATCAATCCAAGAGTTAACTGCAATCGGTAGAACCCCAATGGGTAATGCTTTTGAGTTAGCTACTGAGCTGCTAGAAGATCAAAGTAAGATAACATCAAGAGATTACCGCCCAGTGCTAATTTTATTATCTGACGGAATACCTACGGATGAGTGGAAAAGTAGCTTGGAAACATTATGTAATAGCGAACGGGCTAGTAAGGCAAGTCGTTTTGCCATGGCAATTGGTAATGAAGCCAATTTAACGGTACTTGAGCAGTTCAATAACGATTTAGAAGCCTCTGTTTTTAAAGCAAATGAAGCTCGTGACATTCATCGTTTCTTCAGAGCTGTAACGATGAGTGTTACTGCTAGATCGCAAAGTCAAACACCAAATGAGCTTATAGCTATTGATTTTGATGATTTGGAAAATGGTGATGACTTAGGTTTAGATTTATCAGGCCAATGGTAAAAATACAGACCGTTAAAGTATCCGTTATTGGACCTGGTCATATACATTCTAATATACCTAATCAAGATGCAGTAGCAATTTCTAATGTTCCTACGGGTTGGATTGCTTGCGTATGTGATGGTATGGGTTCAAGAAAGAAGTCTGAAATAGGTTCCCGTTTAGCATGTGAAGCTGTTTCTAAAGTGATTAAAAAATCTGTTTTTACCATTTCAGATAAAGTCTTAATTAAGTTGATTTACCAAACGTGGCTGGACTCTTTAGGGGAGGTTAAGCCTAATGATGCAATAACTACCTGTTTATTTGCATGGTTATCTCATAGTGGCGAAGTTAGAACGTTTCAGTTAGGTGATGGTTTGATTTTACCTTACTTAAATAAACCATCCATGGGTATAAATAATCGATTTGGTAATGAAACGACTGGGCTAGGAAAGTCAAATAAATTCTCTGACTGGGTTACTAATAAATACCACCTAGGTGATGATAATTTTATTGCATTAATGACTGATGGTATTAGTGAAGACCTACAAAGTGGTACTGAGGCTGACTTTGTGAGAGAAATAATTAAACAGATTAAAGCTAAAAGTACGAGGCAGTATAAATCCTGGTTGAAAAATGAACTGAGAAATTGGGCCACTCCTAATCATACTGATGACAAAAGCTTAGCAATACTAGCAATAGGTAATAATTAAAATGTTAGAAGCAAAACTAAAAACCAATAAGTTTGAATCTACCGCTAAGGTTTCAAGCCAAAAAGCTAAAGAAAGGGTTGTGACGGATGAGTTCGGTCAAAAATTTAAGCTAGTTTCTAAGTTAGGGGAGGGCGGTCAAGGGATTGTTTGTACAACTCAGTTTGATAAGATTTTGGTTAAAATTTCAACTGCGAGCAAAGATAAAAAAGGAAAGTGGTTAGAGCATATTAGATGGTTAATGAAACAACCACTGGAAGAACTGAATATAGCTAAACCATTTTCTCGTATTGCTATAGGAAATACTGCCGGCTATGCAATGGAACTGATGGATCACTTGATTCCATTAAAGCTGCTGATGGATGAGACTGAGACAGGCATAGAAGAGTCAGAGGGTAGCCCTGAATCTTATATCAACTCTGGAGGGTTGAAGCGCAGGATGAATTTACTTGCGCGTTTAGCGAGAACAATTGCTAAATTGCATGAAAGAGGAATGGCCTACGGAGATTTGTCCCCTGCAAATGTATATATTTCAGAAGATATTGAACATGACCAAGTCTGGCTTATCGATTGTGACAATATCTGTGTGAATCAAAGAGCAAGCCAAGATTATGAATTTTTAGAGGGGAAAGCTGGGCGTGTATTTAGCCCTGGATATGGTGCTCCTGAAATTGTGAATGGTCATGCGTTTGTATCATCTTTAACAGATTCTTGGAGTTTTGCTGTTCTTGCCTTTAAATTGTTAACAACAAATCACCCCTTTATAGGTGAAGTCGTTGATAGCGGTACGCCTGAAGATGAAGACCGTGCTTTTAGTGGTGAATTACCTTGGGTGTATCACCAAGAAGATTTCTCTAATGAAGTATTTAACGGGATCCCTATTGAATTTGTTGCATTAAAGCCATTGCTTAATTTATTTAATCAATGTTTTGATGAAGGGAAAGATAACCCTGTGTCCAGACCTACAATGTCACAGTGGGCCGAATTGATTGAAAAGATCAGCCATACGTTGGTTGATTGCCAGGAAGAAACATGTAGTACGTCATTTAATTTCCAACCGATCAATAAAAAGTTGATATGTCCTTTTTGTGATAGTGAAAGTGGTGGCGAAGCATTACGTTTATTACGTAATTATTATTATGATTCATCCATATTAGACCTTGAAAATACAACACCAAAAGATTGCTATATTGATGTTGGTAATATACAAACCGTCAATTTTGGAAAAGAGATTGCGATCAAAAGCAGCTCTGTTGGCAGCTGTCATTGGGAAAAATCTACAACATTATTTACAGTAACAATCAATAGTAATGGAATTGAAATTAATATCCCTCAAAGTGAATACTCAATAGAGATTGGCTACGATATAAAAAAACTTCAGCCTTTTAAATCAAAAGTAGTTCTTGGTAAAGAAAAGCGTAAGCAGAAAATGCTCATTATTAAGGTGATACCAGCTAGTCAGCTTAATATTATCGATAACCTATTTATGCTTAGGTGGTAATTAGATGAAAGTATCAGAATTAAAGCACCTAACGAACGAACAATTAATCGATCTTGAATTGAGTGATATGGATGTTAATCAAATTAAGCTTGATAACCATATAGAAATCAAGCAAATCGAAGATGAATTCTTTATTGTACAGGATGACTTGCTTGCGACAGTAAATAATCCAATTGTCTTATCAAATTTTGGTCAAATAGAACACTTCATATGGCTACCAGTCTCTATACAGGGACATAAGCTATTGGTACAAATTATCCCATGCCTACCGAGTTTTATTGAGTTTGATTTTCTTGACCTCGCATTTGATGAAAAAATAATATCAGATGTTGCTAAAAAAACAAATAATAAAGCATTAGCAAGTAACGGTGTAAGTGAATGGTTGATAGATGAGTTTGTTCTGTCCAAGGATTTTAAAACTTATGTCCTATTTGCTACAAGCCAACACAAAAAGAAAAGTGATTTTCATACCATTGTAGGACGGCACAACTTACTTCAAATTGAAGTGACAAATGACAATTTAATGTGGATTAAAGGTATAAAACCAAACCGACGTGACAAAGGGTTTGAGTTAAGTATTTTAAAAGCAAACATTCAGTTTTCTGAGGCTACGGTAGCTAGCAAAATTACTGACCCATTAATTAGAGAAAAGCTTGAAGAGCTAGAGAAAAATAATTCTGCGTATATAAAAATTTGGGATGAATACAATCAAAAAGTCAAAGATAAAGCGATAGCGGAAGCAAAAGCGGCTGGGTTTATTCGCTATGTGCGATTTGAAAACGAACTAACTGCTGATGGAATAAGGTGGAAGTTTTATTTTAAAGATAAAGATCGAGATAAAGTCGATAGATTATGCGCAATATTTATTGATGATAAGCAGCAACAGATAGAAGTTAATAGTAACTTACCTGATTGGTTAGATAATGCTTCTGGTGATGATATCCAGTTGAGTAACGATGGAAAGAATAAAGGGATAAAGGCTGCATTTGTACAGAAAAATAATCAATATATTGAGTTAGCGATACAACAAAAAGGCCATTTTTCTGAGCAAGGAGTACTATACCTCTCTATTAGTGGGTCTATTGTACAAATGAATAGACGAGAAAAAGCGCGCGATTCTATTACTAAGCTAGCTAACCCAATGAAAGACTTAAGGCTACTCATTGAGGATATAGATCTTAGTTTAAATCGACGAAATGTTCATAAAACTATTAAAGCGGATACACCAGTTGCAAGACGTTCATTTAAGGACCAACCAACTGAAATGCAGATGGAAGCACTTGATGTAGCATTAAATACTCCTGATATTGCATTGATATTAGGTCCTCCTGGTACAGGAAAAACTCAAGTTATCAGTGCAATACAGAATCGATTAGCTGAAGAGTTCCAAGGCGAATTGACAGGACAGATATTATTATCAAGTTTTCAAAATGATGCTGTTGACAATGTTGTTGCAAGATCAGAAGCGTTTGGGATTCCTGCAATTAGGGTCGATGATCAGAAACGTTCTCCAATACTTCTTGAACAATGGACGCAGAAACAAAGTGCATATTTAGAGGCAAAGCTTGAAACTTTCAGCGGTGAAAATACCTGTTATAAGGTTTTAAAAAATGTCCGTAAGGATATTGCTACGTTGTTAGATTCACGAACAGAGCATAACTTAAGAAAAGTAAGGATTAAGAGTCTTAAAGAAGACTTAGAAACACTAACTCTTTACCATGGTTTTGCAATTCCAACAGAAATTAATGTTGAAATTGATGACGTTTTTGATATCCAGACAGAGGATGCACCATGTCAAGAAAATAAGGTGCTGTTATCTAAAGTGAGAGGCCTTAGAACTACGTTAACAAGTTATGAAGACGATGGTTTTGAACAAGTTATATCTTGTATTAATAGCCTTAAGCGAACGGATAAAGTAGCGTTTAAAGTTGAATTAAAAGCACTTGATAAACTAATCGACATATTTGAAATAAATACAAGTGAGTTATTTGAGTTATTAAAGATTAAAAATGCTCTACTTGAGAAGCTAATTCCTGATTATAGACCTATGACATTAAAGGCTGGCCTAACAGGTAAAGAAATTACTTTATTGCATAAAATAAATGATCTGTTAACTGAAATCGCTGAAAATAGCTCTGCTGGTATTCCTGACGTAATTGATGAATACCTTGATGTTATTAAATATCAATCTAAAAATCTTAGTAAAAGTGTGTCTAACTACACCACTTCAGTAGGAGCATCGTGCCAACGGTCTCAAAGTGAACAAGTTAGCACCTACAAGCAAGATGTAGTTAGCTCTTTAACAGAAATTGGTAATGAGCTTGTATTTGATACTGTTATCGTTGATGAAGCAGCTCGAGCAAACCCTTTAGACTTATTTATTCCCATGTCGCTTGCAAAACGAAGAATTATATTGGTTGGTGATCACTTTCAGTTACCACAAATGCTTGAACCTGATATTGAAAAGCAGATGCTTGAAACAGGTGAATTGCGCGATGAAACAGCTGATGCAATTAAGAAAAGTTTATTTGAAAGACTTTATAAACAATTACTTGCTCGGCAAGCTAAAGATGGCATACAACGTACTGTAATGCTCGATACACAGTTTCGAATGCATCCGAAATTAGGAACATTTGTAAGTAAGGCATTTTACGAAAGTGAGGGAGAGAAGAAAATTATATCTGGTTTGCCAGCAGAGAGTTTTAATTTAGGTATTCCTGAATATAAGGATGTGGTGGCACAATGGATCGATGTTCCAAACTCAGAAGGCAAAGAGTCTCGCTCTGGTACTAGTTGGAAAAGAGAAGTTGAAGCAACAAAAGTAGCATCTGAAGTGCAAAAATTATTAGAAACAGGCGCGGACATTAGTATTGGTGTTATTACTTTTTTTGCCTCTCAAAGAGAGCTTATATTAAACAAACTAGCTAAAAATGCTATTTGCAATAAAAGTAATGAAGGCTGGGAGGTCGCCCCTGGTTTTAAAACTACGTTAAAGGGGGATGAGAAAATTCGTGTTGGTTCGGTTGATGCGTTCCAAGGTAAAGAGTTTGATGTTGTTATTTTGTCTATGGTCCGTTCAAACACATTTACCTGCTCAGATGAAAACTCGCTACGTAAAAAATATGGCTTTATTCGCACACCAAACCGACTGAACGTTGCATTTAGTCGAGGTAAAAGCTTAATTAAGGTTGTTGGAGATAAAGCAATGTTTTCAAATGACAACGCTAAAAAGGCAATTCCTCAGGTATGGTCTTTTGTAAATGAACTGTGTGAGGTTAAATGATAGGACATAAAAATATTGAAGATATAAGCTATATCGCAAGTAAAGCACCACCTGGGTTATATACAGAGGCTCGAAAAGAGTTATTTTGGCCATTTTTCCTATGGCGAGTCTTAGCTAAGAAAGTCGAAGAGCCATTAAATGTTTTTCAAATGTTAATCCTTAAATTAGTAAAGGCGGGCTGCAATGTAAATGAACAGCTTGTTGAATACTGTAATTTAGATAAACAACTAGTTATACATATTTTAGCTGAGCTAACAAATGAAGATTACATAAAGGACTGGAAGTTAACCGACAAAGCTCATAAATTGTTGAATGGTGAAGAAGTGTCATCAAACGAGTCTTGTGTCTATTACATGATCCAAGATGCAACTACGGGTAAGCTATTACCACGCGTGTTGACAGCTATTCCTTATATTGAACAAGTATCAATAAAGGAAGGCAAACCATGCTTTGTCAAAAATAGAGGCACAGGAAATGAAATTAAGCCTTATTTAATCAAGACAGTTAAACCTGCAGTTAAACCTACTGTTGAGCAAGTACTAGACGGTTTGAGGAATTATAGAAGAACAATAGCTCAACTCGACCAAATTGATGAATTTGTCCCTGAAGAAGAACTTAATGTAGACGCTTCAATTGAGTTTATAGAAGAGGATGCTATTCCTGTTTATAGCAATTTATCATTATTTACCACAACTTCGGGAGACCGTTCGTGGTATGTCTCTGATCCCACAGGACTGACTCATAGCCTTCCTGAGTTAAACGAAATAGCAGAGCAGTTGTTAAGAAAAAATAAAGGATTTTCATCTCGAATTGACGATATGTTAGGAATTGCTGATACGACAAAGGTATCAAGCTATCAAGATAAAATACGTTCTTTTGAAGAGAAAGCTAAAACTGAATTATTTTCAAATTATAGCTGGGCATCTGAGAATGAAGTCGTATCAAAGCATACCTTAGCGATGCTTCGTTTCAAAATCCAAGCTGAAGAAGAATCTAAGCCTCATTCAGAATTGCTTGAAGCCTTAATCTCTGAACTTCAAAAAGTGGTTGAAGCGTGGTTAAAGAGTTTTATTATACCCAATAAAAGTAATACTGATTGGCACATACTTGTTAAACGCTGGAATGATGATAAACCTATATATCAGCAAAATACAGCCTTAATAAGAGAGATATACTTAAGGGTCGAGGGGGTAAGTGAGTACTCATCTCAGCGCTTATCAACAGTAAATGTTGGAACGTTGAGATCTGCTCTTACCCACCACGGACAATCTTTAAAACCCATGCTAGCAGCATTATTGTTAAGCCATAAAAATGTATTTATTGAGATTAACAATAAGCAACCCGGTTGGTTAGATGCAATGATTCGCTTAGCGGATGATAGGAATACTAAAGCAAGCCATGCGAGTGCTCAATATTTAACAAAAGAAGAAGCTTTTATACATGTAAAAGCAGTTGATCAGTTATTAACAGTTTTAGAAAAATTAGTAGGAAAATAAAATGGCTAAAAAAGCAAAGAAAGCGAAAAAGATTAGTTCATCAATTGAGACAAATAAAAGTGAGAATAAATTAAGTGGCGGTTTGGCCGCTCTTAAAAACTTTGTATCTAGTAATGAAGATGAAGAGCATGGTTCATTGGCCGATTCGTTAAAGTCTGCGCAGACGTCACATGATGCGGCTGATAATGAAAGAAAAGAAAAAGTAGCACAATCTCTTGATGATGATATTCAACTACTAGTTGGAGAGTTAAAGTTAGTAATTGAAAAAAATAAAAAGCTTGAAATAGAAAGCAAACAAAAACACGAGCGTGC
>Ga0105355_10006012_pt1 | contig 10136 bp, 3 predicted proteins | sample GOMGulsemesocosm_2_FD_83508 | JGI IMG/M metagenome (GOLD analysis project Ga0105355, IMG submission 83508) | Methane-oxidizing microbial communities from mesocosms in the Gulf of Mexico - GOM9C Gulf of Mexico | ecosystem: Environmental > Aquatic > Marine > Cold seeps | place: Gulf of Mexico...
ACGTTCCTATCGTTTTGACCTGAATCGGCACGTTTTGAGCCATGACTTTGGTTACAACCACCTTAATATTCTGAGGTGAATGATTAATTTCAGTTGCATGACTAAAAAAATAATCGTTACCGAGCCAAATAACCATAGCTGCAACAATTGCTGCTATGCTAAATTTTACTTTCATTTATATATCCCTTTAAGAAAAACTTGCTCTTGTTCTTTTTGTCATATCAATACCTGGTTAGTTAAAGTGAGTTTATCACCTCTAACCAGATGGCCAAATTCATTGTGCCACTTCACTAAACCCTGAACGAGACGTCGTCAAAGTTGAGAGTGTATAACGTAGTGATCGCGACAATTAGTTTGACAAACACCAAAAACAAGCCGAGCTTTAATACCGCTCGGCTTGTGAAATTAAAAACAAAATATTAAAGTTTATCAGTTTATCATCCAGGCATCTTCAAGCTTACCGCTAATCGGCCAGTTATATGCTTTAGAAATTGAATATATCAAGTCTTGAGCTAACTCTCTCCCGTTATCAGAATTAGTCATCACAACTGCTCCCTGTCCAGTATTTGGAAGCCCGACCAACCAACCTTGATAGCCAGCATTTTGGCCCAACTTCATAAAGTGAAGTTCATCGCCTTCACCTTCAACCACAAAACCTAATCCATATGGGGAATTCTTTTGCTTAGACAGTGACAGCTTAGCCATTTCAGGGCTAATTATTTGCCTTAACTCCCCTTTGTAAGCCTTATTAATTGACACTATAAACTTACTCAAATCCGTAGGCGTGCTCCACAAACCAGCAGCTGCATATTCTGGATTAATTCTCCATTTATACGCAAACCCTTTGCCGAAACTATCGGTTGCTTCAGCAACATTAGTTAAACTTACTCCGGATGGTTGGTTGTAACTAGTATTAGGTATTCCCAAAGGTCCAAATACATATTTGTCAGCACTTCTTTGGCTGGTCATATTCGTAATATTATCAGTTATTAACTGAACTACTTCATAACCGCCTCCGGAATATTCATACATACTACCAGGCTTATGAACTAACGTTACAGGAGTAGTATTAGCGGGAGCTACACCATTCAATGTATCCAAAAGGCTCGGCAACGGCTCCCCAGGGGCGTAACCATAGTAGCCGCCAACATTCAGCCCAGACGACATGCTGAGCAACTCTCGTAATGTAATAACTTCTGTTTGATAGCTATGAGGCTTGGGTATTTTCCACATCCCTAAGAATGAACCCACATTTTCATCCAGCGTGATAAGCCCATGATCGACCAAACTCAATGCGGTCACTGCCGCAACAGACTTAGACATAGATCCAGCTTGAAACAAAGTATTGACATCCACCTTCTTACTATGAGCAGAATCAATGTAACCGATGGCATCTGACCACACTACTTTATCATCATTAATAACTGCGAAGCTTATAGCTGGAACTTTGTAGTGCTCCATCGCTGACGTAAGATCGACAGAACCCACTTTATCGCTAACCCTAATGGGTATGTTATTTAATACAAACTCCTCCCTACCACCATCGTTCATAGACGCATGAACAAATGGTCCCGATAAAAATAGACTTAACGCCATACTACACCGAACAAAACCGTTAAAGTAACTCACATTCTTCTCCTCGAGTAAAAATACTTGCAAAAAACATCATTATAGAAGCAACAAGCATAACCAAAGCACAAGAAATAATTGAAATATCTAGGCCAAATGCTTGAACAGAAAGCCCGCTGGCCAATATTGAAATAGGCGCAACGGATACAGAACAAAGGTTAAATATCGTCATAACTGAAGAAACATGTTCTTCCCTAACTATATGCTGGTAATAAGATATAGAAAGGATATTTCCCAATGACAAAGAAGCACCTAATAGAAACAAACTAATAGATGAATAGTACAAATCATCGAATACTCCGAATGTAAAATAGAAAAAAGACGACAATATAAAGAAGAGCGGTATTAACTCTATTTTATCACTACCGAACTGCCTTATAACGACAACTAAAGAGCCCAATATAGACCCAAGACCAATACAAAGTTCAAACACAACAAGAGCAAACTTGTCATCACTAAGCGCACTTGACCCAGCTTTAAGAGGGATAAAGTATGGTAGAGGTGAGAAAACAATCCCAACAATTAAAAAGCACCCCAATAGCCACATCAACACTGGATACTGTTTAATTACAAAAGGAGAAGTTTTTAAATTTTCAACATTTAATTGATCTGATTTACTAATAGATTTCATTCCTAGATAACCTGCCAATAGGGAAACGAAATATATTGTCGAAATAAAGCAAAGGACATAAATATGGTCCGTACTTGACATAAATATAAACAAGGCAGCAAGAAGTGGAGCTAATGCCGTACTAAATGATAAAGAAGAGCCTAACATGCTATTTAACTTTCTACGAGAATATGGATTCGCCTCCACCAGAGCAGGCAAAGCCATAGCCGCAGGATTAAAGAATGTACTACCAATTCCGTTAGTAAAAGCCAGGATCGCCAACCCATAAAACCCGCTATAATCGCCAAGATAAACAAAAATAGAAAATGTTAAAAAACAACAAAACTTTAATCCATTAGATAGAAACAACACCTTAGCAGGGCCAAATACTGATATACCTCTCCCTACAAAAATAAAAAACATTATATTAGGAAGAAAGAAAGCCATTACGAGAAGGTTCAAATCTTCAGTGCCTCCACTCCCCATAACTAGCCAACAAAAGTATATAAACACACCTCTGTCCAACGAATTGGACAGAAAGTGGCTAAGAAGCAGAACACCTCTTTTATTTTTCATCTATAAAAGCTCTGATAGACCCAGAATGATTATTTTTTAATGCACTTTGATTAATCAAATCAGCAATAAACTTAGAGTTATCCTTCAACAAACCTAGGTGCGTAGTTGGAAGAGAAACCTTTCTCATACCTCTAAATATTTCATCCCACCCATTGCTAGACGTAGAGACCAGTTCTGACAAAAATTCATTATATTCATCATCGAGTGAACCATCAAAAATAGAAGCCTTGATAAGCGTAACATCTAAGTTAAACTCTTGATTGCAGCTGAAGTTTAGAAGCGATTTAAGCTCTATATTAGACAAGTTTATAAGAGCTTCATCATTTAACTCGCTAAACCCCATATAGTCTGAGTTCAAGGATAAATCTCGTACGTAATGACGATGAAGCGATTCCCGTTTATATTTCATTTCCTCATTCAAATAAAAGGAGTCTAGAAGAAATACATGGCTAATGTTTGAACCTTCCTTAAGAGCTAGATTCAATATAGCGGAAACAATTAGACAACCTTGAGAAAACCCAACAAAGGAAACTCTTTTATCAATTAGATAACCCTTGATCTGGCTCCAATATATATTAGCTAGAGATTCAATATCATCCACATAATTTCCGTGGCCTGAAGACCCTGTATTAAAGTTCAGTGAGTCTAAACCTACAACAGGTACATTCAAGCAAGATATCATTCTACTGAAAACTTCCAATCCACTAGCTGCACCATGGATAAGAACGACCACATCCTCACTCGAATTTACTTCCCCAAAGCATGTCACTAAAGAAGAGCTGTTATTTTCCATCTCCTCCTCCCTGACCATTAGCAGATCTCGTTTCAGTTGTTCTAACAACTTATTAGATAAATCTACCATATACTGTTTATTAAATATTTCTGAGTCGTAAGTTAAAACCAACTGAGGGGTTTGTTCACCCCACTTTACGACTAATGAAATTGGACTACTAGTACATGTGGAAAATTTAACTTCATCTATATCTTGACCTGACGCTATATTCTCGAACGTATACAATGTATTGTAGATTTGTTTTCCTGATTCAATAGGTAAACTATGAGACAACTCACGAACAGATATAGAGTCGTGCTCAATTATAGACTGAATATCATCGTGTACCCCTGTTATTTTACTTGAGGTCAAACGATGATCTTGTTTAACCCTAACAGGAACAATGTTCATATACATACCTACGTAATCGTCGGACGATTTTAAGCTGGATCTCCCAGACGTTATCAAACCAAATGTCACATCTATAATGTCAAGCTCTTTTGATAGCAGTGCGCTCCAAGATTGTTGAAAAATAGAACTAACTGTAACTTTCAAACCTTGTGAAACCTCACGGACTTGTCTACATATATTTTCGTTTATACACATTACAACCGCTTTTTCGATATCGACAGGTTTATCTAACGTTTGCTTTCCAGTAGCTCCAGGCAAGGCCATAACTCCAGAAAACCCTTCTAGATAAGACGCCCAAAACCCCTTAACTTCTAACTGTCTATCCGGTGTATTCAGTAAAAAATAATCTTCATAGCCTTTCAGGCTAGAAAGCGCATCATCAAGTAGAGCATGACTACGTAAACCTAGCTTAATCAAAGAGAAAATCAATCTCACAGATGCTCCATCAATAATTATATGATGGTGATCTAAACACAATACTAATCGATCATAATAAGACAAAACGACACACCTAATTTGCGTTGAACTTTTTAGATTAAATTGTTCAGGAAAATGGCGGTAAATATGCTGGCTTAATTTGTCTGAACTATAAATATCATCTATATATATCACATGAAATTCGCTATCAACCTTAGTAAATGATATTTGACATGAGCTATCAACATCGTCAATAAAGCACACCCTTAGCTCTTTCAACCGATTAACAATTGTTTTAAACACTTCGTTTACATTGCTTACTTCTTCAACACTTGTTATTTCACAGAAAGCATGAGTGCGAAAGCCTTGGCTTTCTTCATTATTACAGAATTGATTAAACATAATATCTTGGCCTGGCAACAATGGATATATATTAGATATATTCTGGCACTCGGCTAGACTAGCAACATGATTGGAACAGACAATATAGTTCCGAATTTTATGACCAACGCCTAAATTATACTTAGATAGGTCAGAAAACAATGACATTACATTACCTCTAAACAAATCCCAAAAAACCTTATCTGGAGATCTATTTCCGTTCTTAATATTAAACGACACAATCAATGATTTCTTCTCTAACCAAGAGTTCACTTCTAATAAAAACTCGCTTGATTTTTTATTATCCAATGAAACTGGCTCTGGAAGAAACTGGACCGGTAGTTCCACTAAATCATTATCACCTACTGTGGTCGACATATCCCCTAAATAATTGAAACAGATTGGCGGTAACGTGTAACCGTCCTTCATCATAAATCCAACCCCCAGGTTAAAGACCTCCGAACGCAGGCGATGTATACCCCTAATTTGAGATAGTTCATCGGTTGACGTCTTAGATTTAGATATGACTATCGGGTATAAACATGTAAACCAGCCTATAGTCCTTGAAAAATCTAAAGACGGATTTAAGTCCGCTCGTCCAACACTTTCTAGCGTTACAGGGCAAGTATCAATATCAGGCAGCACTTCAAATATGGTCCGACTGAGGGCTAACAGCAGTATATCGCCATAACCTATGTTCAACGACTTACTTAATAAATGCAGTTCCTCAGAGATAGGGAAAGCCTCAATCCTTGTGGCATTACTTTCATCATTACTGATACTTTCATTGTCGTTAAAATATCGATTATAAATGTTGTTTTGATCAACATAACTGTTCCACAAATAAGAATCTTGACGACTGGGATCAGATGCATATTTTTGTAGAGCGTTAGACCATGTTTTATAACTAGGTCCTTTGTTCACTTCTTGTGATAAAAACACGCTAGACAACATATCCTTTATAGTAGACAACGAATATGCATCTACGACCAAATGGTGAGCCACGATCAAAAGAGCATCATTGTTATTAGGTGACCTGAAGTGACGGACTGAAAACAACGGACCAGAAAAAACATTTATGTCATCGTAAATTCGAATAAAATCCGACTCATTAGTTTCCGTAATGTCAGAGTCAATCACTCCATATTTAAAGTTATCAGAGTCCCCACTCTGTACATAAAACTGTCGAACTATATTTCCAATACTTTCATACCTAATCCTAGCTGCATCAATCATAGAAAATACGGTTTCTACGTTTCCTCTTACTTCCTCAGCAGAGTATTTATTAGGTAGTCGAATAGGAAGCAATTGTAAGTATCTATTTTGATCAGGGAACTTACTATTGAAAAACCAGTCTTGGATTGGCGTTAGGGGGACGTCGCCATCTATTGATTCATTTACATCAACAATTTCAATATCATCCTGACTACTTAGATGTTTCGAAATTTCGAAAATTGATTGCTGTAAATAAAGTTCTTTCGCACTAAATTTGTAGCCTAGAGCCCGAATGCTGGACACCAACTTAATAGCAATTAGAGAGTCGCCACCTAAAGCAAAAAAATCATCATCAACATTTACATCCTCATTCTTTAATATTGACTTCCAAATTCCTAAAAGCTTTAAATCCAGATCCGTCAATGTCTTTTTTCGTGTTAAGTTCACGATCCTATCCCTTTTAACAGATCCATTTTCCAGTTGCTTCCTATCGACTTTACCATTCTGCGTCAAAGGAACATAAGACATGACAAAATAGTGGACGGGCCTCATATAGTAAGGAAGATACTTTGTCGCCTTATTTTTTAGTGTACTCAAATGAGGCACATTCTCCCCATCCCTTAATAATAGATTAAAGCACAGGCTACCATTTTCGATGGTAGCCACACTATCCTTAACACAGGAAATAGCATTATAAACAGCCTCTATTTCACCAAGCTCTATCCGGTAACCATTAAGCTTAACCTGCTCATCTATACGTCCAATATAATGCATAGTGTCATAGTCAATAAACTTAGCAACGTCGCCTGTTTTATAACATTTTACGGTAAAGTCGCCGTCAGCATATGGGTTTGGAATAAATCTTTCAGAAGTGGCCATATCATTATTCCAGTATGATTCAGCAAGGCCAACTCCAGATATATATATTTCTCCCACTACACCATGTGGCGTTGGTCTCATAAGGTAGTCAAGCAAGTATATTTTATAATTTCCGATTGCAGAGCCTATAGGAATCGAATTGGATAACCCGTTAATGCTTTTATCTACAACGTAGTTCATAGCACCAACTGTCGCCTCTGTCGGGCCATATTCATTAATAAATATCGATTTACTACAATATGTAAGTAAATCATCCATATCATCTAAATACAGTGCTTCCCCCCCGATAACAAAACAGGATGTTATTTTACCAAGCGTACTCTTGGACACCCTTTCCTTAAGTATTTTTAAGTGTGCAGGCGTTATCTTTATCAAGCTATAATCATGACAATTATTAAGAGCCTCAACCAAACCGAGCACACCGTCTTCATCGCTAATCATGTGCACTTCTTTTCCACAGCATATGGGTGAAAACAGGCTTGTAATTGTAAGGTCGAATGCGAGAGACGAATGGACTAACGATCCTACACCAACACCTCTAATGTAGTTCTCGCAGGCCCACTGACAGTAATGGCTAAATGCCCTATGCCCGATTTTGACACCCTTAGGCTTGCCTGTTGAACCAGAAGTATATATTACATAAGCAGCACTATCGACGTTTGATAAGTTGTAGTCTACGTCAACATGTTCATCGATTTGGCTTTTATTACAAAAGAATTCATTTATATTAATAAAATTTGTAATCGAAGACTCCGCCTTCTGACTTGTAAAGTCATCTACAAGAGTAACTATAGAACCAGAGTCATCAATAATATAATCTACTCTGTCCTCTGGATAATCGGGATCAATAGGTACGTATATCTTCCCAGCTCTGAGAACTCCGAGTAAAGCTGGCAATGTATATATATCACGACTTAACTTTACGCAAATTGTCTTAGAATCTTCACTAATATTCTCGTTTATCCAAGAAGCAAGCTGTGATGATAATTTGTTCACTTGTGAGTAGCTTAATACGCCACTCTTACCACGAACTGCAATAGCTTCCGGCTGAGAGTAGACGTAAGACAAGAATATATCGATTACTGTCTGTTCTGAGTAAGAGAAGTCTATATTATTAACTGAACTAAGTAATTTATTTTCTTCTTCACAGTTAATGACACGGAGTGAGCCTATATCGACTTGTCCATCTGAAGATTCTGATATCTGCTTAATAAGCTCCAAATACCCTCTACAGAAAATTTCAGCTGCTTTCTTCTCAAACTGGCTAGTGTCATACTCAAACTCAACACGATACTTGCCAGATTCAAACTTTCTAATAGAAAGCGTCAACGGGAACTTAGCATTGTCATTCAACGCTTCTTCAGTTCTTCTTTCTATCTGTCCACCACAGAACGAGCTAAGGCTTTTCTCATCAGATTCATATAGAAACATGGTTTCGTATAGGCTGCCACTATCTAGTCCACAGCTATGGCCATCAACTATGTCTGCTAAAGAAACGCCATTGTGAATATATATATCCTTCACTTTATTAGAAACAGATTTTATAAAGTCCGAAAACGTACTATTATCTGGAATACTCATCGATGCTGGCAATGAATTTACAAACATCCCAACACTATCATTAAACATATAATGCTTTCTTAATGATGTAGCTATCCCCACTGAAAGGGTTTTCTGATTACAGAAATCTCTAAGGAAAATATAGTAAGCCCCCAAAAAGAAGGAGAATTCTGTTGTACTATGCTGATATTTTATCATATCCGTCAATTTATTTGACAGATCTGTTGGAATATCTATAGCTACCCTGCTTCCCACATAAGATCTTTGTTGGTCAGTTTTATCTCTAAAAGGCAAATTAATAGTAGAGCCCGATAGGTCCTGACATCCCCAAAAGTCCCGGTCACTAGCCACGGAATCAGCCGACTTGCCACGATGCCAATTAGAAAAACTTCCAAATCCACAGTATGACAGCGTGTTAAACTCTTGATCTTTAAAGTACAACGAGTTTAGTTGACCAAGAAACACATCAACCGACACGCCATCGAATGCCAAATGATGAAAGCAAAGCATAATAAAATATTTACTTTCTGACATTTTAACCAATGAAGATTTATATAGAGGACCAGAAAATATATCAAAACAATGATTCTGAACCTCTAGCATCTCCTTTTCTAAGATAATGTTACCATCAGGCTCTCTAACGAGATCTATATATCCTAACTGTAATTCACCATCCAAAACACTATGATAATAAGTATCATCCAACTGAAAAATTTTTGAATTCAAAGTTGGATTAATTAGTATCGTTTCAGATAGTGCGTTTCTAAATCTATTAACATCTAAATCACCAGAGTACTCTAGTATTACTGGGATGTTATATAACGTCTGACTATCTGATACTTGAATCGACTTAAGAATATCGGTCTGTGTTGGAATCAACGGATAATGTCCATTCAAACTCAACTCAGTGCATATATCATCATAATTTGAAAGATAGTCAATTATATTATTTTTCTTAGATTTAAGTATGCTTTTGAACTCAGTTGAAATTCCGTCTCTACTCCTGAATTTCAACTTATCATTTTCGACCCATAGCTTAATACCACGTTTTTTAGATTCTTTTAAAATACTTATTACATCCATACTCATTACAACTCTCCCTCTTCAGCATATTCTTCTTGTTCTTCGATATCATTGGTATTGTACTCAACCAACTCGTCTAAACACTGAGCTAATTGCTGAAGTATTGGGCGCTCAAACACTAACGATATTGGAACTTTCACATTAAAAGCTCGACCTAGTAAAAAAGCAGCTTTAGTTGCTAAAAGAGAGTGACCACCTATTTCAAAAAAGTTTTCTTGATTACTGACTACTTTTCTGTTTAATGATTCCTCCCAAATAGAAACGACGATCAATTCTGAATAATTGAACGACGTAACGATTGGAGTGGACTTATAGTCATGAGTAGGAAACTGCTTTATATCAACTTTGCCATTAGGAGAGAGAGGTATAGCATCAATTGATACAAAGAAACTAGGGATCATGTAGTCTGGAAGAAGATCTCGAAGGCTAATTCTTATATTTTCTTCATCTAACACCTCATTGCCTAAAGTTACAATAAAAGCGGTCAAATAGAAGTTTCGACCCTCGGCTCTATTTGAAACTACAATCGCATCTTCTACAAACAGGAGGCTTTTTAATTTAGACTGCACTTCACCCAATTCGATACGATGACCTCGAATTTTA
>Ga0105355_10006016_pt1 | contig 10134 bp, 4 predicted proteins | sample GOMGulsemesocosm_2_FD_83508 | JGI IMG/M metagenome (GOLD analysis project Ga0105355, IMG submission 83508) | Methane-oxidizing microbial communities from mesocosms in the Gulf of Mexico - GOM9C Gulf of Mexico | ecosystem: Environmental > Aquatic > Marine > Cold seeps | place: Gulf of Mexico...
CCATGCGGCGATCAGCCACACCGCGGCTGCTGCTGTTTTGTTCGAGCCAGCTGTCGTAATCGAGCTCGTCAATCATCTCCTTGGCAGCGTCATCAAAGTCTAGTTGGTGCCAGCGGCGTGTAACGGAGTCGAGCCAGTGGCGAAAACGGCGCAGTTTATCGAGGTGCTGTGGTTTGAGGTGCTGTTCGAGCCCCAGCTCGTCGCAGGCACGGTAGAGACTGGTTTCTCGTTCGGTGGCGTACTGGCCTAAGGCTTCCAATGTGCTGGAACCAATTTGACGACGTGGCACGTTAATTATGCGCAGGAAGGCGGTATCGTCTTCGGGGTTTACGATCAGGCGCATATAGGCAAGGATGTCCTTGATTTCGGCCTTATCGAAAAAGGAGGTGCCGCCGCTGATGCGGTAGGGTACCTGAAACTGCTGTAATTTGAGTTCCAGAATACGTGACTGATAATTGCCGCGATATAGCACCGCGAAATCTTCAAAGTTGTTACGTTTTTGTAAGCGTTGAGTGACAATTTCGGTGGCAATGCGCTCGGCTTCGGCGTCTTCGTCGCTGCATTGAAGGATACGAATAGGATCACCGTAACCCATGTCGCACCAAAGTTTTTTCTCAAACACGTGCTCGTTGTTGGCGATGACTTTGTTGGCTGCTTTTAGAATACAGCCGCAGGAACGGTAATTTTGCTCCAGCTTAATAACCTCCAGACGCGGGAAGTCATTTTGCAATCGCACCAAATTCTCCGGCACCGCACCGCGCCAGGCATAAATGGATTGATCATCATCACCTACGACGGTAAAAGCCTGACGTACGCCGACCAGTTGTTTTACCATCAAATACTGACTTTCGTTGGTGTCTTGATACTCATCCACTAACAGGTATCGGATTTTGTTCTGCCAGCGATCAAGCACCTCCGGATGCTCCATAAACAGTTTGGTTGGCAGCAAAATAAGATCATCAAAATCCACGGCGTTATAGGCACGTAACATGCGGTTATAGAGCGCATACACATTGGCGATGGTCATGTCGTTGCCGGTTTTTGCCTGTGCCAATGCGGCTTCAGGTTCAACCATGGCGTTTTTCCAATTGGAAATCTGGTGCTGCGCCTGGCTAGCTAGTTCACGCGTTTGATCGCCTTCGCTGGGCAATAAATCGCGAATCAGTGTCAGCGCATCATGTGCATCAAATAAGGAAAACCCCAGCTTAACATTAAGGTGCTCATGCTCCTTACGAATGATAGTAAGACCGAGGTTATGAAAGGTACTTACGCTGACGGCTTTGGCAGCATCGCCCTTAAGTTCTTTGGATACACGCTCTTTCATTTCGCGCGCTGCCTTATTGGTAAAGGTCACTGCGTAAATATGACGTGGATCGATACCAACCTTGTTTACCAGGTGAGCGATTTTATGGGTAATTACGGTGGTTTTACCACTGCCGGCACCGGCCAAAACGAGAAGGGGCTTGTCGTTGGTGACAATGGCGAGTTGTTGCTGTTTGTTAAGTTTTGACAAGTACGGAAACCCATAGATAAGAAGCGACTGGCAATTCTAGCAATGCAGATGAGTAGATAACATGGTTAACCAATAATTTGTATTGCTGCTTGGTGTGTTAAATTCATCGCTGCTAGAAGACCGTCAGGCGCTGAGTGTCTCTCTGGATGAGGCGTTGATTGAATTGAATCACCTTTTTGCGGCAGCCCCGGCGCGCCCTTTGAAATTACTTGTGGTGATGAATTGGCGGCGGTACTGGTCTAGGCGCAATCGTTGTATCGTATGTGTCGAGTATTAAGCGAATTTTTACATCTGATGAAATGCCGATTAGTGTTTTGTTTTGGTGAATTAACGGCCGGGCTGGAAGCGCGCCGCAGCACTATCATTGATGGCTCCGTTTTTTATCGAGCCAGGCAAATGATGTTGCAGCTTAAACGTACTACTCGGTTTGTCGCACTGGAGTTACGGGCGTAGCGTATTGGTCCGGTGTTACAAAGCCTGATGAATATGTTGTTCTGGTAATGGGGTAGCTTTACGGCTTTGCAACAACAGGTTGTGAATCGTTACCTGTTGTTGCGAGTCAGGAGACGGTTGCGGAACAGTTAGGCTTCAGTTGGCAGCAGATTCAAAACAGCTAAAAAGCTACGGGTGGGATATTATCGAGAAGGCTGAACGATAGACAAAAAACCTGCCGGCGTTGTTACAGTGAGCACACTGACAGGTATAAATCTTTAACAAATACTCCTTGAACCAAGCTGACGAGTAAAATAATTTACAAGCATCGTGGATTATCGGTTTGCATCGTGATCAAACGATAATCCACTGGACATGATGTTGGTGCTTTTAAGTAAGTAGAGTCAGCACATAGCTGTGATATTAGCGACGTGAATTATGAGGTGGGCGTTTGCCTGAGGGCGAGCGTGAAGATGACTTCTTGGTCATTTTTGGTGCTTCGAGAAGAAGGTGCTCGGGTGGCTGTTTGCAGGGAACACTGTTCCCCAATAGTTCCTGAATAGGTATCAGGTTAAAAGAATCATCTTCACAGGCAAAACTGATTGATGTACCTGATTTTCCCGCACGACCGGTACGGCCGATACGGTGGATGTAGTCTTCTGGCTCTTCGGGCAACGTAAAGTTGATAACGTGGCTGATGCCGTCGATATGAATGCCTCGACCAGCAACATCGGTGGCTACCAACACATTTAGTTCGCCAGATTTAAAAGCGGCCAGCGTTGACACGCGTTTGTTTTGGGCGATTTCCCCCGATAATATACCTACTTTGAAGCCATGGGCTTTTAGGCTTTCCTGTAAATGACGACATTGATCGCGGCGGTTTGCAAAAACAATGACGCTTTCTACATCCTCCTGTTTAAGGATATTGTAGAGCAGGGCGTACTTATCCTGTGTTTCGGTGAGGTAGATGAGCTGCTCAACGGTATCCGTGGCGACACTTTCCTGTTTTATTTCGATGGTGACAGGATCTTGAGTCCACTGTTCCATCAGCGTCATCACCTGAGGCGTAAAGGTAGCGCTGAATAGCAATGTTTGGCGAAAGGCCTTTTTAGGTGTCTGATTAATAATGCGGCGTACCTGAGGGATAAAGCCCATGTCGAGCATGCGATCAGCTTCATCAATGACCATGATTTCAACCATATCCAGGTGAACATCGTCGTTGCTGCAGAAGTCGAGCAAGCGGCCCGGTGTGGCAACCAGAATATCGTTTAATTCATTGTGCAGGCGGGTTTGTTGCTTGGCATAGTCCATGCCGCCAACCAAGGTGTGAACCTTAAGATCAGTGTGTTTACACAGGGCGATAGCGTCGTCGGCAATTTGGATCGCCAACTCGCGAGTCGGGGCGATAATTAGAGCGCGGGATTCACCTGCAAAGCGTTCTTCTGTGATTGGGTTTTGTAATAAATCTTCGATAATGGTGACCAAAAAGGCAGCAGTTTTGCCGGTGCCTGTTTGTGCTTTGCCCACCATATCGCGACGCTTTAAGGTATGGGGCAGTGATTGAGCCTGAATAGGTGAGCAGTACTCAAAACCTAAATCCGCAATGGCATGCATTAAGGGTAATGACAGGTTTAGATCATGGAAGCGGGTTTTGTCTTCAACTTCCGGTACTTGAAATTGCGATAAATCCCAGGCGGTTTTAGTTTTGTTTGGCTTGCGAGAGGGGCTTTTCGCCGGCTTTTGGATTTCCTTAGGGGCTGATTCGCCTTGGGCTTGATCGGTAACCGGTGAGGAGTCCGGTGCCACTGTGTCCTTTGAGAAGAGTTTTTTAATCAACGTCTTGGTTTACCATAGAATTTCAAATTGGCGCGCAGTATAGCATAAAGAATAGAGATAAATGGGTTGGCCTTATTGGACTCCTATTCAGCTTGAAATATAGTCGCTATTTTTAGTGACTAAAAGCTTGTTTATGGGTTCGACAGATTACAAAGTTACTGCTATTTTTATTGCACAAGGTTTGTGGGGAATTACCTGAAACTGATCTATCCTTATATGTTATCAGTATGAAGTTTTATTGATAACATGTTGAAATATAATTAAAAATAAAAGACATTTAATGGAAATTATTGAAGCGGATCCTCTGCTGGAATGCCTGTTGGCTTTATCCAGTCATCATGGTCAGCCGACTACTAAAACGGTTCTGTTGACGGGCTTGCCTGTCGATAAGCAATTGAGTCCGGCTTTATTTGTGCGAGCCTCTGAACGTGTTGGTTTAGTCAGTAAGATTGTTAATAAGCCGCTGGATAAATTGAATTCAGCTCTGCTGCCGGCGGTGTTGTTGCTAGATAACAACGAAGTTTGTTTGTTAATGGGTTGGGAGGATGGCAAGCAACAGGCCAAGGTGATTCATCCCGAACTTAACGAAGCCGTTGTTGATATGCCGGCAGAAGAGTTGCTAGCACGTTTTAGTGGTACTGCCATTTTAGTGCGTCCTAAATTCCGTTTTGATGCGCGAACCAGTGAATTTAAAGGCGACAAAGGTGAGCATTGGTTCTGGGGTGCTATCCGTGAAAATCTGCCAACCTATAGGGATGTTCTGATTGCCGCGTTTTTGATTAATGTCTTTGCGCTGGCATTACCGCTTTTCACCATGAACGTGTATGACCGTGTGGTACCAAACCATGCGATTGAGACGTTGTGGGTGCTGGCTATTGGTATCGGCATTATTTTATTAGCCGACTTAATGCTACGTACTATGCGGGGCTACTTTTTAGACTTGGCCAGCAAACGTATTGATATCAAATTGTCTGCGAAAATCATGCAAAAGGTACTGGGTTTGCGGATGGAAGCGCGGCCACTGTCGGTGGGTTCTTTTGCCGCAAATTTACGGTCCTTCGAGACGGTTAGAGACTTTATTGCTTCGGCGTCGATAACAGCAATTATTGATTTGCCCTTCGTGTTTATTTTCTTGATTGTAATTTTCTGGATTGGACCGATGCTGGTGTTACCACTGCTGGTCGGTATCGCGATTGTGTTGCTGTATGCCTGGTTAACGCAGAGTAAAATGCAGGAGCTAGCAGAAACAACCTATCGCGCTAGCGCTATGCGTAACGCGACGTTGATTGAGAGTCTGGTGGGGCTGGATACCATTAAAGGTATGGGTGCAGAAGGCATTATGCAGCACCGCTGGGAGAAAACAGCTGCTTTCTTGGCGGTTACCGGTGTGAAGTTACGACTGCTTTCCTCTTCCAGCGTCAATATCACCCAGTGGGTTCAGCAAACGACAACGGTATCAGTGATTGTGACCGGTGTTTATCTGATTTCCAACGGTGAGCTCTCCTTAGGTGGTTTGATTGCGACAACCATGCTGACCAGTCGTGTGATGGCGCCGTTTGGGCAGCTTGCCGGTTTGCTCACGCAGTATCATCACGCCACGACAGCTCTGACGTCCCTTGAAGACATAATGAGTAAACCTGTGGAACGACCAGAGGGTGCTAAGTTCCTGTCACGGCCAAGATTTCAGGGCAGTATTGAGTTTCGCCATGTCTCCTTTGGATATCCGGGTGGAGAAATGCCGGCACTAAATGACGTATCGTTCAAGGTTAAACCCGGCGAGCATGTTGCCATCATGGGGCGTATCGGTTCCGGTAAAACAACCTTACAAAAATTAGCGATGGGCTTGTATCAACCTACCGATGGTGCGGTTCTGATTGACGGTATTGATTTACGCCAGCTGGACCCTGCTGAGTTTCGCCGTCAGGTGGGCTTTGTGCCTCAGGAGGCCACGTTATTTTATGGCACCTTGCGGGATAATTTAACTATTGCCTACCCTCAAGCCAATGACGAAGCCGTACTGCGGGCTGCTAATTTTTCCAATTTAGGTGAGTACGTAAACATACACCCGCAGGGGTTTGATATGCAGGTTGGTGAGCGTGGCGAGACCCTGTCTGGTGGACAGCGTAAAGCAGTCGCGCTAGCGCGTGCTGTTATTCACAATCCGCCTATTTTATTGATGGATGAGCCTACAGGCTCAATGGATCATTCAACCGAAGCTTGGGTTAAAAAACAGCTAAAGGAGTTTTCCAAAGATCGCACCCTATTGGTGGTTACGCATCGTACCTCTTTACTGGATTTGGCAGATCGTATCATTGTTGTTGATGGCGGCAAGATTGTTGCTGATGGGCCACGTGATAATGTGATTGAGGCGTTGCGCCAAGGCCGGGTCGGGAAAGCATCATGAGTAATTTAGAAAACGATCCTCAACAACAAGAGCAAGTACAGCAGCCTGCAGGATTACCGGTTAAAAAGCTCGGTAGTAAGATTATAGACAAAGTCTTTTCGCGCTGGATGAAAGACGAACAAGAAACAATGGATTGGGTAACTGATGCCAATACTGCGTTGGTCTATCAGGAGCCCTTACGTGCGCGCGCGGTGCTCTATCTAGTCTGTGTCACTTTGGTGTGCCTGGTTATTTGGGCTGCTTTTGCGGATATTGATGAAGTCACTAGAGGCGAGGCCAAAGTTATTCCCACTCGTCAGGTACAAATTGTCCAATCATTGGATGGCGGGGTGGTCACAAGTATCGAAGTTAAAGAGGGTGAGGTTGTCGATGCCGGTCAGCTGTTGGTTCGATTGGATGCTACCCGTTCTTCTTCTTCCCTGCGTGAAAATGAAGTGGAATACCTGGCTTTGCAAGTTAAAGCCGCGCGCCTTAAAGCCGTGGCCGAGGGTACGGCTTTTACTGTTGAAGAAGAGTGGCAGGGGAAAATTTCTGATGTGGTTGCTCAGCAGCAAATCCTCTATGACTCGAGCTTGCAACAAATGGATTCTTTGCGATTGATCGCTGAGCAACAGTTGCTGCAACGCCAACAGGAGCTAGTAGAAGTTAATGCGAAGCTGAAACAATCATCGAAATCTTTTGATTATGCATCAAAGGAGCTAAGCGTTACTGCGCCATTGGTATCATCGGGTGCCGTGTCGGAAGTGGAAATATTACGATTGAGACGGGATGTTTCTCGTTTCAAAGGGGAGCGTGACCAGGCCAGCGCGCAACGTAAAAGAATCATTTCGGCGATTTCAGAGGCAAAAGAAAAAATTAAGGAAGTCGAGCTGAAGTTCAAAAACGAGATTCGAGAAGATTTGTCGGAAGTAACAACTCGTATTAACGGCTTGTTTGAATCGAGTGTAGGGTTGTCTGACCGGGTTAAGTTAACAGCGGTTCGCTCGCCGGTACACGGTACCGTAAAACAGCTATTTTATAATACTGTTGGAGGTGTTGTTGCTCCAGGCAAGGAAGTGGTTGAAATTGTACCTCTCGATGAAGCGTTGTTACTTGAGGCTCGTATTAGGCCAAAGGATATTGCATTTTTAACCTACGGGCAGGAAGCATTGGTTAAATTTACGGCCTATGATTTTGCTATCTATGGTGGCCTGAAAGGTACTCTGGAGCATATCGGCGCCGATACTGTCATGGATGAAGATGGAAACCCATTTTATACAGTACGCATCAGGACATTAAAATCGAGTCTGGGTGAAAATAAACCCATTATTCCAGGTATGGTGGCTCAGGTTGATATCCTTACCGGTAAAAAGAGCATTCTGACTTACCTTCTGAAACCGGTGCTACGCGCCAAAAACTACGCATTCACGGAACGATGATAAAACAATATTTCATAACCTCAGATAATCGTCTTAATCCTCGTTGGGTACAGGCGTTTCCAGATGCCCGTCTTAAGGATGTGGACAAACTAGGACAGCAAGATGGTCCCGCTGTTATTTATTGGCTCAATGTCAGTGTGTGCTCTGCCGACTCGCGTCAGCAATTGTTGCGCGATGTAATAGCCTCTGGGCGACGTATCGTTGTTATGACCAATGATATGAATGCAAACGAAGCCATGTGGGTGATGCAGCTTGGTGCCGCAGGCTATTGCCATTATCTGGCTGCCTCCGAGCAGCTACAGGAAATTGCCTCGGTTGTTGATCATGGTGGTTTGTGGGTTGGTGCTGATTTGTTACAAAAGTTATTAACGTTCGATTTTGGCCAGCAAAATGATGTTGTCGAGATTGAAGGCTTTGATTTGCTGACGGCGCGTGAGCAAATGGTGGCAGAGGAAGCTGCCAAGGGTGAAACCAACAAAGAAATTGCAGAACGCCTGGAGATAACCGAGCGCACAGTTAAGGCGCATATGTCGGTTATTTTTGAAAAACTTCAGGTGCGCGACCGAGTTCAATTAGCACTATTATTGAATAAAGCGTAAAAAATCCCTCCGTATTGTCCTTTAGTACAATGTTTTTGTTTTACGGTTTAGCTAATCTTTGACTATTACTACTCATTTCTGAACAACAAGGAAGCACATCATGCCTACTCAAACTCCTATAGCTACAGTTGATGCTGTTATCGGTGACGTACAAGTCCAGCGTGCTGGCGGCGGTGAACTCGTAGCGCTCAAGCCTGGTGATGTTTTATATCCAGGGGATAAAGTTCTGGCCCAACCGGGTCAAACTGTTGAACTGACAACGAGTGATGGTCAGGAGTTAGTGCTAGATTCTGGCACACCAGTCACCATTGCAGCGGATATGCTACAAGACACAGCGCCTGGTCGTGATGAAGCCGCGGTCGATGGTGAAAGCATTGATGAGCTGATCGCAGCACTGGAAAGTGGTGAAGGCGTTGATGAGCTGCTTGAAGAAACAGCTGCTGGTGCAGCGGGCGATGATGGTCATGGTTTTGTTATTTTGGACCGTATTGCTGAGGGTATTCCTCGTGAAGTGAGAGCTGAAGAAAGCGCTGCTGTTGAAGAGACAGATGTCGTAGAGGATGAGAATCCTGTTATTCCTGAACCTGAACTTATTCCTGAAAATAATCCGCCAACGATTGATGTTACTGCGAACGACTTTGCTCAAGGTGATGACAACGCAGCGGAAGCTCAAGCTGGTACGTACACAACAAATGATGAAGACGGTGATAATCTGACAGTGAGCTTTACGTCGGGCACGAATGATGGTGGTTACTACTCGTTGGATGCGGCTAATAACCAGGTGTTGTTGACTCAGGCCGGAGCGGACGTGGTTAACGGCGGTGGTGATTTACCTGCGATTGATCTGACGGTGACCGACGATGGTGCACCGAACCTATCGGGTACGGACAGTGATACACCGGCGGTCAATGATGCGCCAACGATTGATGTTACAGCAAACGACTTCGATCAAGGTGATGCCAACGCAGCGGATGATGTAGCCGGTACGTACACAACGAATGATGAAGAGAATGATGACCGGACAGTGACCTTTACGTCAGGTACGAATGATGATGGTTACTACTCGTTGGATACGGCTAATAACCAGGTGTTGTTGACTCAGTCCGGAGCGGACTTTGTTAACGGCGGTGGTGATTTACCTGCGATTGACCTGACGGTGACTGAGGATGCCACCGCGAACAACTTTGGTACGGACAGTGATACACCGGAAGTAAATGTTGCGTCAGTATTTGATTCAGTAGTATCCGCAACGGTAGATGAAGAGAATCTTCCTGATGGTACGAACCCAAATAATTCAGCGCTGACTGACTCTACCGGTAACTACATTGTGATAACTGATGTGGATGGTGTGACATCAATTCAGATGTATGATGTAGAGCTCGAGGACTGGGTTGAAGTGGTTGACGTGATAGAGCCAGCGACTGTTGACACAGAGTATGGCGAGATTAAAGTTACTGGAATTCAGCAGGTAGGTGATACTGATGAATACCACCTTAACTATGAATTTACTTTAGATACGACAGTAGATAACGATACAGTACCTGGAGCAACGGACACTAATTTTGTTGATAGCGTCATGATCCGTTCTGGTAGTTCTGGCGACGGGCAATCCATTGATGTAGCAACAATCACAGATGACGCACCTGTTTCCTTTGTTGCCGAAGAAGCCTATGAGATTGATGCATCGGATGATTCAACTCCGGATCTGGATATCAATTTTGTTGCCGGTGCGGACGGTGGGTCGGTGCTGTTTGCCGCAGATATTGCCGGAACAGAGGTGAGGGATGTAGATGGTAATATTTTAAATATTGACGGAGCGGCGCTGGTTTACTCCTTCGGTGCTGGTGATGATCGGACTACCCTTTATGCCAAGACGGAAGATGGCACGACAACGGCCTTTAGTCTGGTGCTGGATCAGAATGACGGTACCTA
>Ga0105355_10006021_pt1 | contig 10132 bp, 14 predicted proteins | sample GOMGulsemesocosm_2_FD_83508 | JGI IMG/M metagenome (GOLD analysis project Ga0105355, IMG submission 83508) | Methane-oxidizing microbial communities from mesocosms in the Gulf of Mexico - GOM9C Gulf of Mexico | ecosystem: Environmental > Aquatic > Marine > Cold seeps | place: Gulf of Mexico...
AATAGTGTTTTATTAGTATTGATATTTTTAATTTCAATATCATTATCCATATACTTCTCCGATTAATATAATTAAAAGTGTCCTTATAGAGAAGTAAGTACGACATAGGGTTTTGCTTGGTGGGGGTAAATGGATATTTTGTCTTTGTTTGAGGCAATAAAAAAGAGAACCGAAGTTCTCTTTAAAGTTTTTTGTAAAAGTTAAGCTACAAATCGAACATAGACTGGATTGTCATTGTCAATTTCAACTTCTTTACTATCGCGTTTAAAAGCAATATTATTTTCTGCCACCTTGAAGTTACCAAGCCGTTGACTTAGCATACGCTGTGTCATCTGATCGCCAATTGATGGAGCTGTGGTGATTAGTACAACATTTTTATGTTGCGATTTTTTTAGCTTGCGACATATACGATTAAACGTAATTGTATAGTCAGGGCAACTTAATGTTGATACATCAACATATAGTGTATCGTTTTCACTGTCACTAGTACCTTCTAAAACCTTAACTTCTCCACATGGATCATTATGGATATCCGTTAAGTTTTTTATGTTTAACTTTGTTGCTATGTTATTCATAGTGTTTGTCCTTTTTAAAATTTATGAAGCTATGTTTGTTAAATGTTCTACAATTGAATCTGTTAACAATTCAACAGGTTCATTTTTTACACTATTAAACGCCAATAATGATGTGTGAGTTACTTCAGATTCATCATTAAATGTTGCCGTCATTAGTGTTATCGGTTGGTGTACACTTATATTACTAGTTTCAACACAACCAATTACCATTTTTAAAAACGTGTTTAAATCTAATTTCTGTAGCCCACTAATGGCGTCATCAATTACATCAAAACTATGGTGCTCGTTCTTGTTTGCTTTAACAATAGCCCATACCTGGATAAGCGCTCCTAAAAGCTCTACATCCATATCGACGAAGGATAACTGTATTTCATTATCATCGCCTGCAAAGACTTCCTCATTATTATTGTTCTGCATAAAACCAAAAGCTTTAGTTAGAAAAATAAAAACAGGGTCTTCACTTGGTTTGCCGTGAAAATACATGGCAGGTATTTTTAAACTCAATTTGATCTTGTTCATGTCCTATTCCTTGTGTCTTTAGTTAAATTACCTAAAGATACATAAGGACAGGACTAGGTGCTTATAGGGCTTGTTGAATTGACTCAGGAGCGCTTACGGGGTTTTCTAATTCAGGGTATCTCATTTTTCCTAACGAAAAACTAGTTGTTGACTTTGTTCTGATTACTTTTTTCTTTTTTGTTTTAAAACGTTTTTGTGATTTCATTAAATCTCCATGTCAGAGAAATCTATTTCTTCTCTGGTTTCTCTTTTATTTAAAAATTCTACTAGATTATCATGTCCCCCAATGTAGACGCGGGAGCCTATTTCACCTTCTAGAAATATTTGTGGTACGGTTAAATCTTCTGGCTTAACCCACATATTCACAATATCTTGTAATTTATCTTTGGTTAAGTCTTGTGGTATTAATACAACTTTAAATTTTAAGCCTTTCTGTTTTAAAAGAGTCTTTGCTTTTACGCAGTATGGGCAACTCTCACCTTTGCTATATACAGTATACATCAACTTAAACCTTTCTATTTCGTATTAAGAGAACGAATTTAACTTAAAAAGCAGACGATGGCAAATATTGAATGGCGTTAGATAGAGAAAAAGGCATAATTCACAACATAAACCGACTAGTAATAGCTGGCTTATCTATAATTGCATCAACTTGGGATGGTCTGAGTACGCCTGACTTGCTATTTACAATTGCACTTATTCTATGGTTGTGGTTGCCAGAATGTGATCGGATTGAAGAAAAGATTCTTGATTACTTCAAAAACAAAAAGTCATCTAATTAAGAATAAATCTGAGTTAAAAAAAAGATTTGGTTTATTCTTAATTATATTATATTCATCAGCGTTGCTTTGCATCTTGTAAATTTCTAGTTTCGATCTTGCTTATTAGTATCTCGATAGCGCTTTCAGAGTAATCTATTTTAAAATATTTGCACAACCTCTGGCACATAAGAGGTTTTTTGGATGTTTTGTCTTTTTCAAAAATATCGTTGTAAATATTTTCTACGTGTTTGTAGACGTTATTCTGGCCTTTACCATAAAGGTTTGTGCAAACATCTCTCCCGTCCCTTCCTGACATTTTTTCTGACGCGATTAACGCTATCCATTCTTCATCGAACTTCTCTCTTTGAATGCCCATAATACTAAAATCGATCAAATAATTATGTTTAACTAGTGTTTCGATCAACTCACTAGGTTTTATAGTTTTCTTTTCGCTTTCATTAATCACACCTAGATTAACTAACTTAGCTTTGATCTTTCTTAATTGTTCATTACGCTTATCATTGCCAATTAATTCGTCACTGCCTTTCTTTAGCTTTAAAGTTTTGTTGTAATCAAATGTGTAAGGTTCGCCTTTTTGGGCTTCTACAATATTGGACAATTCAAGTATAACGGCTTCCATCGGTTTTAACCCTTGGACGTTATTTGTTATTTGAGGTTTGTAGTTATTAATTTTGGCCTGTTGATTGGCTACTATGTTTTTTCTTCTTGAAGTTATTAATTCAATAGTGTTTGATATATCAAGTTTGCCGCTTGGGAAAACATTCCCGACATTATAGCCAAAAAATGATTTTTTGAAATTCATCGGAGAGTTGGCGCAAGCGGAATTGATAGTAATGATGCATCTTGGATGGTATTCATATACTAATGGGACTAATAGCCATCCGTATTCGAATTCAGACATAGAGCCATTAACACTGTCTGGGTTATGTATATCAAAATAGATATCAAGAACAGCAGCATAAAAAGCATTATCGGGGTTTTGAATTTGTTCTATTGCACTCTCTAGCCCAGTGGCAAATATAAAGTTGTATTCGCTGGAACTATAATTGGCACATTCAATGTCTTTTTTGTACCTTTCGGTGTCATCATCTACTACCAGTATCATTTTCTTATTGGTCACTATTTATCCCCCTTCTTATTATTTGAAAGAGTTTAATGAATCAAAACGGAATTGCAATACTTTTATTAGTGAGCTTTAGCTAGGTATGTTTTGCCTCTAATTGAATTTTCAACTATTAGGTGTATTTCCTGAAGTGTTGAAGATAGAAGTCTTTTTTGATTGAAATTCGATGGGGTGGATACATTAAGTCGTATATTATAATTATTTATTGATGTTTTAATTTGTTCTTCTATTAGTTTTATTGTGGGAAATGGTACTGCATGATTTCCAAATTCGACTTCTAATGGACTAGTGTGATTTGTGTTTATATCGTTATTGATAAGAGTATGACCTATCTCACTATTTATTATTGCCTTAGACAATTTAGAGAATGTTTGCATTACACAAACGCGGCTTGCGGGGATTGATGTGATCGAATTAAGTACATCTCTTGCAATTATGTCATAGCTCTTCTGTAAAAATAGATTTCTCGCATCAATAACTTGTTTTCCATTACACATAGACGTCATTTTTTTCCCCTTATCTTTAACAAGGAGATAAATATAAAGAAGGGAAATTAATGATTCAAGAAATAAATGCCCGTGTAACGACAAAAGACGAAAATAGCACTTGACCGTTACACAATGTTACTTATTCGTATAAATAAGCTACTAATAATGGTTAAAATAATAACCTTTCAGATTTAATGTCTATGGCCTATTGTGTACACGCTGAAGATTAATTGTAATCAGCATGTAACAAGAGTAACTGTTCTTTTGTTAATCGTGAGAAAATAATAGAGTTTATTGTTAGAAAACATCTATATTTTTGCTGGTTTAAAACTTGTGCCTAACTGGTGTGACCAATACAATATGTTTTTTTGCACTATACGTACATATTTCATATCTGACGCTGGGTCAATTAGATAAGATGGGAAATGTATGAAAAAAGTATTGTGTTTAATGGCTTTGTTGTCATTATCTGTAGTTAATATGTCAACAAGTTCAGCCGCAAGTCAAGATCAACTGCGAAAAGTTTGTGCTACGGCAAAAGCTGGTAACGTTGCTAATTTTAAAAAAGCAGTGAAGCAAACCAAGGTTAGGTTGCATACGTTGTATGAGAGTATGAAGTGTAATGAACTTTCATTGCTAGGCTTTGCAATGGCTAATGGTGATAGTCCTGCTATTTCTTATTTGATTAAAAAAGTAAAAAGAAGAGATTTGGCTGTAATAGCAGGTATTTCTTCAATTGATTGGTTTATAGAACATGGTTACGAAGATACTGAAGCTTACGCTATCTTACAAAAAAGACTAAACTAACATAGTTTTATTATTTAAAAAAAAAGACGGTTTTACCGTCTTTTTTTGTAATTCAATTGCTCTCTACTTTCCATTAGTTTTAAAAAACCAACTCCTCCAGATATACAAAACATTACCCAACCCACAACTCTAAATATCATAGATATAACAGCTTCCGGCTCAAAGACCATGCCGAACACCAATAATGATATGCCGAGAAATAAAATTCTTCTAGATGGTAAACTTGTTATATTCATATTGTGTTTTAAAAAATTTCCAATTTCACCTAGTCTACTATTGTGTATATAAAAAAAACAAGGTACTGTTATGCAGATCTTTTTTTCGGAGAATACAATGTCTTTAAAATCAAAATGTGAAACATCTGTTCTTTTGCCAAAGGCGAATTTCGATTCATATGTAGTTTTGGCTATGGCTGTTTTAAAAGAACGCACAATTCAGGTTCTTGAATATGATGAAAATGTAATGCATGAAGTGCTTGCGCATTATAATAAAATACCAGATGAGCCCTCAATTGTTGATAATGAGTCTGCGATTTGTGGTGGAATACCTGCAATTCAACTCTATCTTGATAAAAGATACCCTGTACCTGCTTTATTACCTGGTGATTACAAATCGATAGGGAGAAGGTTTTCTTTATGTCAAATCCTTCTTCGTAGCTATTCCAAGGTATTTCAAAGTTACTTTGTCACAGGTGATAAAAAACGTCTTTTAAAAGAAAATCTAAAATTGGCTAAAAATTTGAATGAAGTTTGTAGTATTGAATCTATGCAGTTTAAAGATGAATCTCCTACGATAATAGAGGCAGTTTTCATGTCTGTTTTTATTCATCTTGAAGAGTCAGGAATTAATCTTTCAAAGTTTAAAGCATACTCCGGCTTCTCACTTTATATGAATAAAGTGATGAAATCTCAATATTACGATAAGTGTAAAATCCAACTAGACAGATACCGTGAAGAACCACCATTCTACAAAAAAGAAGGTTTTTGCCTTAACGATTTCCTGGACGCTGCATAATCTAAGTTTACCATTCTTAAATTTTTGGTGTTAAATGGTGTTAAATTTACTTTAACACCATTTTTTATGACTATGATTTTTAATCGACCTTTGGTATTTAGAAATAAAACGTTTAGAAGTATTCATGATATTGCTAAATATTTCAAGCCTGATAGTTGCCTTATGCAGGAATATTTCGAATTCATTTCCCAAAAGATAGATGCCGGAAATATAACCTCAGAAAGTGAATTCCTTAATCAGATAAAACCGGATGGTGCTTGGTTTTTCTGTAGTGGTGTGTTCTATAAAAACGCGACTCACTTTCTTCTTTCGCACGAACTTCCTTTGAAACTTGGTAAATACGTTGATAACTTAGTTAGTACCGATGTTATTGATACAGAAAAATCTCTGTTAATGCTGGTTCAGAATTTTAAAAGCTCAGTCATAAATTTAAAGATCGAAAAGAAGAAAAAGACTGACCCTATACTAGTATTTGGTAACTCTTTTGATACGCTCCCATCTCTTATGAACTTTCTACCTTTTTTGAGCCAGGATGACTTTGAAGAAATCGAGGTAACTCAGGACGTCATTGAAAGAAAAGTTGATGATTATTTGGAGGCATCCCCTTTAAAATTGGGTTGTTGTTTTATAGTTTCACTCGAAGAAATGATGCAATACACTTCTCTAAAAAAATGGAATTGCATATTAAAGCTAAGAGCTATATTTTGTGGAAAAACCCCTGAGAACGCATTTTTTGGGCTTTTAGATGATTCTTCTCCTGTGATTGTTAATGGTGAAATGTTCAGGCATATTGATGATGCATTAAAAAGTTATGCGATTCACTGGTATAAAGCAATGGACTTTATGTTATCAGTGGATGTTATAACTCCTAATGTTCTGGATGATTTATTCTCAAATGAATCGCTAGTAGGGAAGTCCCTTTCACAAATGGTGACATTTAGTGGGCGAACAATGCCTCTAGTAGATCTTATGGGCACTATAGATGGAAAATCCAGCATTTTTATTTCTCGGATGAAGGAAGTGGAGCCTTTGTATAGGACTATGACTTTACAGCAAATAATTGAGAAGCATTTATTAAATTCTGGGGAATCACTCGTTGGGCAATAATTCATTTTTAAAATACATGTAACAGGCTTCCCCTCCCTCTGTTGTAAAACTTACGTCCACGCTTTTAAAATGTAAATTTTTTCTAACGTATTCAATGCTATGATCCATAATCTCTCTTGCGCGTTTACTTCGTCTGAACTTATTTAGTACGTATATATGTTCAAAGCCAATGCTATGAGAAAATTTGTCAATCGTGATATGAAGGTAGGCCTTAGGTTCACTTATGCAATCTATAATCACTATATCTGCAAAATATTGATTTGGGTTTGGTAGTAGAGGGATAGCTCCGTGCTCGATGTTATGTTTAACAGTGCACCATTCACTGTCTTCTTCAATTTTTTTAAATCCTTTTTCAAGGATAAAAAAATCCTTTGTCAGTATGAACATAAGTTAGATTTTTTGTGTATTGTTTAGCTCTATTTTCTTAAAAATACTTTTAATTATGAAATTGCGGTTATGCATAAATATGCATTTTTTTATAATGGTCACTACTTCTAACTCTCTGGAAGTTAAGTCTCTATTGGGTTTGTTATAAATAATAAGATTAATGTCTTTATTCGCTGGCAACATCTTGATACAATTAGTTACCTTTGTGTTACGAAACACTTTGAAAAAATGATTTACACATTACACAAAGTTATGTAGTATCTCTAAAAACACCCAAAGACCTTTGTAGAAAAGGAATTATATAGTCGATATTATTTGTGGAGAATATTATGTCGAATAACACAGCCTTAAAACTTCAAGCTGTTGGTAATCCAGGAACTGTGCGTAGAAAAGTGCAGCGCTTAGATGTAGATAAAGATGGAAAGGTTTTCTCTAAAAAGGTTTTACATAAACCAGCTACTACTGATAGTGGTGGAAACCTATCACCAAAAGTCTATGAGGAAATACCTCATACTGAAGGTTCTTATTTTTTGATAGGTAAAGATTATGAGCGTGTCGTTGAAGTAAAATCGGATAGTGGTAATTGGTTTTACAGGACATGTGACGGACAAAGAGGTTTTACTCTAGTTGATGAAGTGTTGGTTCCTGCTAGAAGTGATTTAAAAGTAGGTTCGTTGAAAATAACGCCTGAAATGGTTTCAGCAGTACCTTCTATGCCATCTCAGTCTTCTGCGTCTAGTGATTCATTGGATAAGGATAGTATCTCCAAATTAGAACTTGAATTAGATGATGCTTATGGAACTATTGATAAGTATGAAAAGCGTGAGTTGATTCTTGAAGAACAAATGAGCACACATCCTGCTAAGAAGAAGCTTACTAAGGCTCTCGGTGAAATTGGGAACCTAGAAGCTAAGGTGAGTCATGCAAGCCAACGTGCTTCCGTTGCAGAGGAAGAATTAGAATCTGTGTTGGGTGAGTTAGCTATTTTAAAATCCGCCGATTCAGTTGACGACGCGCCAGCAGGAAGTGTTCTTTCTAAAGAGTTCGAAAGTAGTTTAGAAGAAGTTAAGGTGTTGCTAGTTCAAAGTAAATCGTTAGCTAAAGATCCATCCTCATTGAAGATGATTGACAAATTAATTATTGGGTTAAGTTTATAGAATATTAGACAAACGTAATGAAATATCTGGGGATATAGCTAAATAGCGATATCCTTTTTTTTTACCTGCCATTCTGAGAATTAATCTCTTATTAATCAATCTCTTTAGAACTTGGTTGGTGTTGTGGGTTGTGATCGACAACTGAGAGGAAATAAAGGTTGAAGTCATACCTTGTTTATTAGACTTGAGCGTTTCATAAATACTCTTTTCCCTTCCCTTTAATATAAGTTCCGGTTTTAAAAATATAGCTTTTTGAAACAAATATATCGCATTCTTTTCATCATCTAGCATAGCTTTTCACCCCTGATGTTTTATAGCATTTGCTGTCGTATACCTCAATAGGTGTAATTGCATATTTAGTAGAAATATTTCTGCTTTCCTAATTTTCGTACTTTAATTATCTATGTATTTATGACGTAACAAGGATTGTTAAAATGAAACATATTACTTTAAATGGAAATCGTTCTGGAAGAGATCTTATCTTAACAGACGTAAATGGTTGTTATAAAGAACTAGTAAAACTCACAGAAGCTATAGGCTTTTGTGATCAAGATAGGCTTTTTTTACTTGGAAATTCTATCAACAAAGGCTTGTATAGTTATGAAGTCATTCAATTCACAAGTAAGTCGAACGTATACCCTATAATCGGTAGCGCTGAACTTTTAATGTTGACAGCTATGCTAGATGGTGTCCCAGCTAATGCTAAAGAAATTCTTGAGCAGCAATGGGATGATAATGGCGGCGTTTGGAGACATGAGCTCACATCTGATCAATTAAATAAAATGTATAAAGCTATTTTGAAATGGCCGTTGACAATAACGCTTAATGCGCATAAGAAAATTGGCTTAGTTCATGCTGAATCGCCTTTTAACGATTGGAATGAGTTTAAAAAACAAGAAATTGATTATAACTTGTTAATGAGAGCGACAAATGGGCAAACTATTTTGCAAGGTGACAGGGATGGTATTGTAAAAAACATCGACTTTATCATCTCTGGACATACTCAATTAGCTCGGCCTCCAGTTTATGTTGGAAAGTGTGCTTACGTGAATCACGGTATCGTTATAGGAAGAAAGTCTAAAATCTATGATGTAAAAGAGTTCGATTTCCCGACACCTTAAACTATTTATCTAATAACTATAATTAAAAGGAGTTTTACATGTTAAAAGAAGAACAAATCCGCCCATTTCTATTAGGTGCATTATTTACAGCTGGTGTTATTGTTGTAACTAATTACGTTGGCGAGCAAAATGGTTATATGTCTTGTGTTAGTGATGTGGTTCAGTCATATCATGCAGAAGAAATGAATGAGTATATCGGCGAGTTAAAGAAAACAGAAGAATAGTAGATTCTTAGGATTGTTCATTATGAAACATCGAAAAATCCTAAAGAAAAAGATTAATAGGCGAAGGATGGCTTATTGGAATGCAAACTCTAATAAACCTAAAGATCCCAATGTTTTTCGGCTCTCTTTAGAATCGTATCAACACATAGATGAATGTTCCTATGACTATAATCATAAAAAGACCCATTAACCTGGGTTTTTTTTCGTATATTGGAAAGCATTAATTTCTTTAATTCAGTTTTTGGCGGTTTTGGGTTTGACCAAAATATTTCTAGCCCGTCTTGATGGGTTATATCTTTAATATTAAAAAAGCAATTTCCCATAGTAATTGTCGGTTTTCCGTGAATAATTGCCGACAACCCAACAGATGAATTAATATTTATGCAACCGATACAATTCCTCAATAAATTAGGGATATTGAAATCTGTAATGATGTGTACTCGATTCTTAATACCTAAATCGTTAGATAGGGCGCTAACAAACTTCTTGTAGCTTTTAAATCCTCTGTCCATAGGATGGTGTTTAAGAACTATGTGGTTTTCTTTTGGGGCTTCTTCTGCAAAGGATTTTAATACTTCTTCTATGAAATCTTCAATTTTCATGTATTTAGAGTGGTACTTTATTTGGCTATCGTTATGTACTTGTAATGGTACAAAATAGAAAGGGGCATTATCAGTGAGTTTTTTTATATCATCTTGCTCTTTAAAAGAGCTCATTAACTTTCTTCTGCCGCTCTTGATCCAATGATATGCTTCTCTGAAGATAGAATACGTTCTATGATGATGATAAAGTGGAAACATGGGACTAAATATGAATTTAGCAACATAG
>Ga0105355_10006022_pt1 | contig 10131 bp, 8 predicted proteins | sample GOMGulsemesocosm_2_FD_83508 | JGI IMG/M metagenome (GOLD analysis project Ga0105355, IMG submission 83508) | Methane-oxidizing microbial communities from mesocosms in the Gulf of Mexico - GOM9C Gulf of Mexico | ecosystem: Environmental > Aquatic > Marine > Cold seeps | place: Gulf of Mexico...
AGGCGCTGGCTGGTTAAATTATCGTACTGAAAATGTCACCGCAACATCAGCGATCTTACACATAGATGTGGTAAATGCCGAAAATATTATTGCTAATTTGTACAATACAAAACTCAGACTTTCCACAGGTGATATTGGTAATGTGAACTTAGTTCATCATGATATCGATGTTTCGTTACTTGTGTGGCAATTGACTACAAATACAGACTTAGTCAGCTTTCGAGGAACTTTAGGTGACCTAACAATCCCCACTCAATCATTTGATTTAATTAGTGAAAATAACAAATGGACCGCAGAGACAAACGTCGATTGGCTTAGTTTAGATATAGTAGAAGGGACTGGTGACGCGAGCATTACTCTTACACCAGATATAAGCCTTTTAGATGAATCTCAACTTTATTCGGCAAATATTACTTTAACTGAAGTCACAACTGGTGACAGTAAAAATATCTCGGTAGAGCTAGGTTTAGATGATATAAGGCTTGCTGCAAGCTACGCTGCTCTTGCATTTAATAGTTTAGTCACACAAAATAAACTAACTCACACAGTTAGTATAATTAACAATGGTATTAATCATATTAGCTGGCAGGCAAGTTCTAATGTTGACTGGCTTACTTTGACAGAAGATATTGTTACTAATGAACTTACAATTACTGCCGATCCATCAATACTGACCAGTAATGGCCTGTATCATGCTGAAATTACATTATCAGCCGCTAATGCGGGTGCTGCACTGCAAGGCACTATCAATATCAATTTAAATAAGGGTGATTTTGATAGTGAAGAAGTCATAGTGAATGAAGTAATTAAAAATAATTCGGGTGCTGTGCTTGATCCATTACGTCCGTATTTATATATTGCGCAAGGCGATGCTATTTCTGTTTACAATATTATGAGTGGCGCCATCATAAAGACTATTAGTTCACCATTGATTGGATTAAATTTAACCAACCTAGTAATTCATCCTGACGGTTCGTTATTACTAGCTTCAAACCTTGAAACATATCTTGACGGACAAGATGTGGAGCAAACACGTGTGAACCACTACCAGGTATCCTTACCTGACTTTACCATTGAACAATTAGATCAAGAGAAAGTAACCATAGTAAATCGTCCTGAAGCAATTGTTATGGTATCTGGCAAGCCAGTAGTTATTACTCAGGCGCAAGAAGTAGCTGACATGTCACTAACCCGCCACTATGTCGATAATCAAAATGCTTTTTTCTCTGCAACTGTAAACGATGTTAAAACAAATGACTTAGTGCAAATATTTGATGCGACAAGCTCTTCAATTAAACAGTATCAATTAAGCTACAATGCCTATGCATCACAAACAACAGCTATTGATAGTAGTACTAGCTATGAGAATGCATTATTTGGTGACTCAATGACATCTATGACCTCTAATAATGATGGTTCAATCATATATACTGCAAATATAAACTCAGAATGGTCAACATATGATGGAGAGTTATTTTCCGATCAAGGACTGTTACATAACGAACCAATTTTAGGCACCTTTGCAATCCATACCGACAGTACAAACAACAGTTACTTTTATCGGTTTAACTCAACCTCGGGTTTTACTTTTAGTAAATATAATGAAAATCAACAATTGCTATGGGAAACAATTCATACCAATGGCTCAACTGACATATACATAGCTCCTGATTATCAACGTTTGATAAGCTATGATGCGGCTACTTCAATCTTAGCTTTTGATGCCATCCCTTAGAAAAAAGTATTATTAAAAATAAAAAGCCCGCCAGTTTCTAGCGGGTTTTTTCGATTTATAAGTGGAATAAAGACATCTAACTTAGCTCACTAACGTTGCTAAACATCTAAGACCCTGTATTTAGAAAAACTAAATTCACTAGCTACTTAAGGTCTTTAATTAAAGTTTTCAACCAAAATTCTTCACTAATAAACTGCCAAGCCAGATCTTTGTATTTATCTCCAATTCCCATGGCAATTATTTCTTGCTCAGTTCTTCCTGCTGATAATGCGGTGCTAATACGTTTAATGCTAAACGATAGCATGGTAGAAAATCGTTTTAATTCTGCTTTATCAGTTAACTCACCATGACCAGGGATTATCACTACGTCATCCGGCGTATTTTCAAGCATATAATTCACGTTAGCGAGATAGCCTTTTACTGTGCCACCACTTTTTAAATCTATATAGGGAAATCGTCCTTGAAAGAACAAATCGCCAGTATGCAGTACATTTGCCTTTTTAAAATATACTATGCTATCACCGTCAGTATGACCTCTAGGTAAATGAGTAATTTGTATTTCTTCACTAGCCAAATGAATTTTTAAGCCATCTTCATAGGTAACTGCTGGTAAAGCACTAGGATCATGACCGTCTTTTGCGCTAAGTCGCTCTCTAACATTCTTATGAGCAAAAATTGGTGCCTTATGAGCAAAGTAACTATTACTCCCCGTATGATCACCATGATAGTGAGTATTTACAATATACTTTAGTTTATGGTCGGCTAATGAGTTCATTGCAATCTCAATCTTTTCTGCAAGCGGTTGGAACTGATCATCCACCAATAACAAGCCAGCTGTAGTCGCCAATACACCAATATTTCCTCCTGCTCCTGATAGCATATAAACATCACCAGAGGCTTTTTCAACAGTAACTTCAACTTTTGTAAAGTCTTGGCCATCACATACTAAAGAAAATAATGAAACCGACAATAATAATGCTAAGAGTGTTTTATTCATCTTGTTTTGATCCTTTTTTATTCTTTTCGATTAAGGCTAAATACTAGAAATTATCTTCTATCTGGCAAATCATATTGCAGGCAAAGATAGCTGACAAAACTCATCACTTTGTATAGTTTTCTTTTTAAAACCTAATGTCAAACCCACTAACCGAACTGTTCTGTCATTTGAGCGTAAATAAGCTTTTGCTAACAAATCTTTAAACGTTTGTAAATTTACCGATTCGCTTTGTTGCTCTACCGTTGTTTGATTAAAATCTGAAAACTTTAACTTAACCCCTTGTTTGACAATTAGCTTATCGTTGCACTGTTCTAGCCGTGTCAGTAATCTATTATATATTTTATCCAGCACAGTGAAACATTCCGCTAGGTTAGTTAAATCAATAGCTAAAGTAGTCTCTACGGCTAGTGACTTACGCTCACGAGATGTTTCTACACTTCGTTCATCACGACCAAAACTTCGTTGATAAAGACTTAATGCTTGCTTACCAACAATTTTTTGCAGTTGAGTAATACTACTTTCTCGTATATCACGGCAACTATCAAAACCATAGTTACTTAAGCGTTTAGCTGTTTTGGGACCAATCCCGGGAATTTTTTTCAATGACAACTCAGCAACAAAACCAGCAATTTTGTCTGGTGAGACAACACATTGGCCATTTGGCTTGTTCTCATCACTAGCAATTTTAGCTAGGAATTTATTAGGTGCAATTCCAGCAGATGCGGTTAGATTAAGTTCATTAAAAATATCCATTCGAATACGCTCAGCAATTAGGGTAGCACTACCTTGGCATAGCTCACTGCCAGTCACATCCAAATAGGCTTCATCGAGGGATAATGGTTCAATAATATCTGTATAACGGGAAAATATTTCACGAATGTGTTGCGATACTTGCTGATAAACGGCCATACGACCATTAACAATAATGAGATCAGGGCAGAGTTTTTTAGCCATATGATTAGGCATTGCTGAACGAACACCAAATGCTCTTGCTTGATAATTACAAGTGGACAATACTCCACGTGAACTATTACCACCAACAGCTATGGCTTTGTTTTGATAATCAGGATTATCACGCATCTCCACTTGTGCGTAAAAACAATCCATATCAATGTGAATAATTTTTCTTAATGAGCTCATTCATTACTCGATCTTGGCGTTAGCTTAACAAAACAACTGTATAAAAAAACAGTTTAGCGTTTTAATGAATTTTAGCAAGCCCTATAACGAATTAAGAAAACCTTTTATTTAACTTGCTAATACGCTAGCGTAGCCGTGCACAGTAACGAATGGATTAATAATGAATAACAAGCTAATCATCAAAACAATATATCTACTCAGTTTCATACTTTTCAGCCTCAATATTTTCGCTCACACCAACGAAAAAAGCCAAGTGCAGTTATTTCTATTGGAAGATAACAAATATGCACTAACCCTCAGCCTAGATGTTTTGCATGTGCTTAAAAAAGAGTTGGAAATTGACGGGGATGATGTTGAAGTGATCTTTCATTTAAAATCACTTTCTTTAATCGAAACACGTTCATTATTGTCTAAACTAAAATTAAAATTAAGCGATAAAAGCAAAATAATATTCGATGGTAAAGCAGAAAGTATTGCGCCTTTATCCGGCTTAACCGTTGCACAATTGAGAAATTTCACTCGGCCAAACGCAGTGATCACAGAATATTCAGTTGAGTTATATGCCGTTGGCACCATGCCAAAAAATACCAATGAAGTACAACTACGCTTTGCAGATACTTTAGGAGATGTCTTGTTAACGGTTTCTAAACCCCAAAAGACTTTTGTTATGAGTGAGTCAACTAGCAAAGTATTTAGCACCACAAAAACATTACAAACTACTAGTGAATACTTAGGGTTAAATACTTTTTTCGAATATCTATATCAAGGCTTTGTTCATATTATTCCTAAGGGCTTTGATCATATCTTATTTGTTTTAGCACTATTTCTCTTTACTCGAAAAGCATCGACTTTATTATGGCAAATTAGCGCTTTTACATTGGCTCATACCATAACACTTGCTTTGGGAATTTTTCAGGTTGTTACCCTACCTAGTAGCATAGTTGAACCAATAATTGCGTTATCCATTGTTTATGTCGCAGTAGAAAATATTTATCTGCAAAAATTAAGCAAATGGCGTCTGCCGATGATTTTTGCTTTTGGTTTATTGCATGGGCTAGGTTTCGCCTCGGTATTACTAGAGTTAGGGCTGGCAAGTGAAAAATATATACTCAGTTTGATTTCATTTAATATCGGTGTCGAATTAGGTCAAATCACAGTGATACTAATCGCATTACTGGCTACTTTTTGGAGTGTTAATAAGAGCTGGTATCGCCAACGCGTAGTGATACCAGCAAGCCTTTCCATTGCATTAATGGCGAGTTTTTGGTTTGTTGAGAGAATAATATAATTTTTAGTTTTTTAATGTAAAAGTAAAAAACCAGCAACAAGGGTGCTGGTTTTTTCAATTTATTTATCGAAATTTAATGAATACTAAATATTTTTAATATCGATTAACTGATCTTTTTGTGCCGCTTCTTTTTCTCTTGCTACACGTTTTTCGCAAGGATTATCACAATTACACGACTTATCAATGCCAACAGTGGCTAAACCACCGCAGCTACCTGCCAATGCTTTTTGTTGAAAAATGTACCCTACTGCCATTGCTAATACAACAACGAGGAAAAAACCTAAAGTGATAAAAAATATCATCATAATTTAAAATGTCTCTACAGCTAACAATATTGTTTATTTAAGATACGGCATGAATTTTACCGTGATTTGGTTTTTAAAGCCATCATCAGTCTTTGAAATGATATATGCGGCGATATTGTTTTCAGTTGCAAAATCAAATGCCTTATCAGCCCCCATTATCATCATCGATGTCGATAATCCGTCTGCCGTCATAGAAGAAGGATGGATAACCGTAACTGACACGACTTTATTATTAATAGGCTTTCCTGTGCTTGGGTCAATAATATGCGAAAATCGCTGTCCATCGGCTTCAAAGTACTTACGGTAATCACCAGAAGTTGCCATAGCATTATCTTTAGGAACGATATAATCATGAACTACACGTTTGTCAGTAATAGGTTTCTCTATCGCAGCAACCCATAGCTCCCCTGTATGCTTGAAACCTTTCACGCGCAACTCACCACCAATCTCAACAAGGTAGTTATCGATTCCTCGACTTTCCATCGCTTCAGCAACAAGGTCAACCGCATATCCTTTAGCTATTGTTGATAAATCAACATATAGGTTTGGTATCGCTTTACTTAGTTGATTACCTGATAACGATAAATACTCTAAACCAACTCGTGCTTTTGCAGTTGCTAACTCTTCATCAGTAGGAACTGTCTCAGGACGTTGCTCAGGGCCAAACCCCCACAAGTTAACTAATGGACCAACTGTGACGTCCAATTTTCCGCCACTAAGCTTACCTAAACGAATAGACTCAGCCATTACTCGACTTAACCCTGGCGATATTTCCATGGGAGCTAAAGAGGTTGATTTATTAAAACGAGACAATTCTGAATCAGGGATCCAGTTAGACATATCTTGGTTAAGTTGTTTTAAAACCGCTTCAATTTCACTATGTACTTCAGCCCGATTAAATGCTGCTCTCCCTTCTTCCTTGTCTTCTAGTGGTTTAACAATGAGCTTCACACTATAAGCCACTGTGCCCATAGTTATACCTTGTAGCTCCACCTCTCTCGGTTTATTAGGGTCATTAGCTCCATCTGAACAGCTCAATAACATCAACAAGATGACTATCATCGTTATAGGTTTAGTAATATTCATATTTACTCTCAAAAATTATTATTTATCTAAATAATCTCATACCATAAACTCACCGAGAAATTACTTATATAAATAATAAAGACGACCTAAGCCGCCTTTAAAATTAAATAGATAGAACTGGTGGCTTTAGTCTCAAAGCTAGTTCGTTTTAGAGCAAAGAGAAGGCGCGGAGTTGACGATAGTCAATGAGCACCTTCGATGCCGCTATTAAGCGAAATAGCAAAGAGATAAAGTTACCTAAATATTAGCCACCGAAATCATCTAACATGATATTTTCGTCTTCTACGCCAAGTTCTTGCAACATATGAATTACCGCTGCATTCATCATTGGAGGACCACACATGTAGTATTCACAATCTTCAGGTGCTTCATGATCTTTCAAGTATTGCTCATGAAGTACATTGTGAATAAATCCAGTCATGCCATCCCAATTATCTTCAGGCTGTGGATCAGAAAGAGCAACATGCCATTCGAAGTTATCATTTTCGGCTGCTAAGCCGTTGTAATCATCTTCATAGAACATTTCACGCTTAGAACGTGCACCATACCAAAACGACATCTTACGTTTTGATTTAAGACGTTTAAGTTGATCAAACAAGTGTGAACGCATTGGCGCCATACCAGCACCACCACCAATAAATACCATTTCGGCATCAGTGTCTTTTGCAAAGAACTCACCAAATGGACCTGATATAGTCACTTTATCACCAGCTTTTAGGCTGAAGATATACGATGACATTTTACCTGCTGGCAAATGTAAACGTCCGGGAGGTGGCGTAGCAATACGCACGTTCAGCATAATAATCCCTTCTTCCTCTGGATAGTTTGCCATTGAGTAAGCACGTAAGGTATCAGTATCAACTTTTGATTCAACATCAAAGAAGCCAAAATGATTCCAATCGCCTTTGTATTGCTCATCAATATCAAAGTCGCTGTATTTTACGTGATGCGCTGGTGCTTCAATTTGAATATAACCACCGGCACGGAAAGGTACAGACTCACCATTTGGAATTTGAAGTTTCAATTCTTTAATGAAAGTTGCTTTGTTATCGTTAGAAATAACTTCACATTCCCATTGTTGAACACCAAATATTTCATCTTCTAATTCAATTTTCATGTCTTGTTTAACAGCAACTTGACATGCTAAACGACAACCTGTTTTGGCTTCACGCTTAGTGATATGGCCGGTTTCAGTTGGAAGAATATCACCACCACCTGAATGCACATCAACACGACATTGACCACAAGTACCACCACCACCACAAGCTGAAGGAATAAAAATCCCTTGATCTGCTAATGCACCAAGAAGCTTACCACCAGCAGCAGTTACTACTGCTTTTGATGGATCGTCATTTATACTTATCGTTACGTCACCTGAAGAAACTAATTTAGATTTAGCAAATAAAATTACTAAAACCAACGCTAGTACTATCGCGGTAAACATCGATATGCCGAGAATTATTTCCATCGACTTTTCCTTAAATTATCTAGGGCCTAAACTCAAATTACTTTACGTAATAAGTAGCTTTCGACCGATATTTGCCTAAAGTGAAATACCACCAAAAGAAAGAAAGCCAAAAGCCATCAATCCAGCAGTGATAAACGTAATGCCTAAACCTTTCAAACCGTCTGGTACGTCAGAATATTTCATCTTCTCGCGAAGACCAGCCATTAATACAATAGCTAACATCCAACCAACACCAGAGCCAATACCGTAAACCACACTTTCACCAAGTGTTAAGTTTTTAGCAACCATGAAAGATACTGCACCAAAGATGGCACAGTTAACGGTAATTAAAGGTAAGAATATACCAAGCGCTTGATACAAAGCAGGGAAATATTTATCTAAAATCATTTCCAAAATTTGTACTAAAGCGGCAATAACACCAATAAAAGTAATAAAAGATAAAAAGCTCAAATCAATTGAATCTTTCTGCTCTGTTATACCCATTATGCTATCTAAAGCACCCGGAGCTAAAATAGCTTGATAAATAATTTGGTTAACAGGAACCGCAATACCTAATACAACAACTACTGCAACACCTAAACCTATAGCTGTGCTCACTTTCTTAGAAACCGCTAAGAACGTACACATACCAAGGAAAAAAGTTAATGCTAAATTTTCAATAAATATGGTTTTAACAAAAATACTTAAATAATGTTCCATGAAGCTAATCCTTCTCTACTTGTTCTGGTTTCCACTGACGAATTGCCCAGATGATTAAACCAATAATGAAGAATGAGCTAAAAGGCAATACTAATAAACCATTACCTTGATACCAACCACCGTTTTGCACTAATGAGAAAACCTCATAGCCAAACAAAGTACCAAAACCAAATAATTCACGGAAAAATGCCACAACTATTAAGACAGCACCGTAACCTAAACCGTTACCAATGCCGTCTAAAAAGCTTACACCTGGCTTTTCTTTCATCGCAAAAGCTTCTGCTCGACCCATTACAATACAGTTAGTAATTATCAAACCTATGAATACAGATAACTCTTTCGATAATTGGTAAGAGAACGCTTTAAGTACTTGGTCAACAACAATTACCAATGAAGCGATAATAGCCATTTGTACAATAATACGAACGCTAGATGGAATTTGGTTACGAATAAGTGAAATAAATAAATTCGAAAAACCTGTTACTAGCATTACGGCAATGGTCATAACTAAGGCATTTTGCATTGAACTTGTTACGGCTAAAGCAGAACAAACACCTAGCACTTGCAACGCGATAGGGTTGTTATCAACAACAGGTCCAAATAGAACCTTTTTAGTATCTGAAGACATTAGTTCAAACCTCCATCACGAAAATTAGTAATAAATGGCCCATAGCCTTCATCACCTAGCCAAAAATGTAAAGTATGCTGCACACCGTTACTGGTTAATGTGGCACCTGATAATGCATCAACACCATGAACATCACCTTTTTTAGCGCCACCTTTAACAATTTTGATGGCAATATTTTTGCTGTCATCAAACATTTTTTTACCTGGCCATAAAGCTTTCCATCTAGGATTAAGTACTTCAGCACCTAATCCAGGGGTTTCCTTATGGTCTGAATAAATAACACTTTTAACTGTATTTAAATCATTAGCTAAACCAACATAGCCATACATTAAATCCCATAAACCTAAACCTACAATAGGTAAAACAATGGTATCTAATTGACCTTGTTCATTATTAACAAAATATACAACAGCGCTATTAGCTCGGCGGTTAATACCTGCGATATCATTCTTAGGTTTTGAACTTTTAGTAAGATTACGAGAATCAGAACGTTCATCGAAAATATCTGTGTTGCCTTCAATAATTGTTCCTGAATCTAGGTCAATCATTTTAGCTTCAACATACTTTTCAAATGTTGCGACGATACTTTTAGGTTCACTTCCTGAAGCTTTTATATTTTCAGCTTGTAAAGCAATGGCTAACAAGCCTGATGCTTCAAGAATTTTAGTTTGCTTATCAAGTAGTTTATTTGCTTGTTGTAACGGCTTTAAGCTACTAGCAGCAATAGAAACTAATGCTGCACAAACAAGACAAACTAAAAATACAAAGCCAATTGTTTTAATTGG